>OOCH01001074.1_pt1 | contig 22994 bp, 21 predicted proteins | sample 1671641 | NCBI WGS metagenome assembly OOCH01 (sample SAMN06348177, study PRJEB24527) | human gut metagenome | biome: human gut; feature: ankylosing spondylitis patient; material: feces | host: Homo sapiens | place: China | collected 2015-10
GGTTGGTATGACAGTTGCAGTAGCTGTTTCCATCGAGGAAGCTGCTAAGAATGGTAAATTCTAATAAATAAATACAAAACCTGTTAATAAAGGCTTTTGAGGGCTTTCATATCGAGTTTGTCTGATGTGAAAGCCCTTTTTTTGTTTAGTATTTGGCTTATTATTTTTACTGAATTCAGATGGAGAAATTCCGTTGACAAGCTTAAATATATCACCGAAATAATTGGGATTGCAGAAGCCACACTCAGCAGCAATATCTGAAAGACTTAAGTCTGTTTCGATAAGGTACTAATCATATCCTGATTATTCTTATTATCAGAGTTGGTAATGAATTCTTTTATTTCTTTAGTGCTTATGCAGCAGTCAGAATAGCCATCAATAATATCATATTCCTTTTGTATTTCCCTGAAAAGATAATCTATTCGCTCTCTTTTCTCTTTCTCTCTATATAGAATATATCCCCACAGATTATGTTCAGCCCAGTTATGATAGGATATCCGTTACAAAGACACAGAAATCAATCACAATTAATATATCTGTTCCAGATGAATTAATTAATAAAGATGCTGTTAAGACACCAGCACCAGAGAATCCAACGGTTGAGAATCCAGCACCGGAGACACCTTCCGCTGAAGCGCCAGCAACAGATGTACCGGGCGAGACAAAAATTAAAGATACTGACAAGTCTGTAAAGACAGGAGATAAGTCGCCAATCGCAGCACTTATCACAATGCTTGGTTTATCAGGATTAGGAATCTTTGCTTCAACTAAGAAGAAAAGAGTTTAATTCACAATAACTGAATAAACACATTTTACCCAGAGCTATTATTGAGATGATTAATAATAACTCTGGGTTTTTCTTGACATTTTAATAAGAAATGTATAATCTTTTACGGATGGATAAATGAAAAGGAATGGAAAGGAATATTATGAGCTTCTCAGTTAAGAAAATAAATGCGAAGCATATTGCATTTGCAGCCATGGCTATAGCACTGGCATTTGTAACTTCTATGATTAAAATAATTAAGCTGCCAATGGGTGGCTCTGTAACATTGTTCAGCATGTTTTTTATTGTACTTATTGGATATTGGTATGGGTTAAAGGCAGGATTAGCGTCTGCGATTGCATACGGGGTATTGCAGCTGCTGGTTGATCCATACATTCTGAATATTCCACAGGTAATGCTGGATTATATACTGGGATTTGGAATGCTTGGTTTATCAGGAATATTTTCAAAGTCAAAGAATGGACTGATTAAGGGGTATGTAATAGGAGCAGCTGGAAGGTTTGTCTGCTCATTTCTGTCAGGATGGATATTTTTTGCGGTATATACTCCGGAATTCTTTAATAGTGCAATACTTTATTCATTTGTTTACAATGTCTCATACATAGGTCTTGAAGCCGTAATAACTCTGATTGTTATATCACTGCCACCTGTCAATAAGGCACTTTCTTATGTTAAGAATAATCTTGTATAGGAAAGTTATATAGAAATAAAAAGCTCATGGGGATTAACAATATCCTCATGAGCTTTTTAGTCGGCGTGACAGGATTTGAACCTGCGGCCTCGTAGTCCCGAACCACGCGCTCTACCAAACTGAGCCACACGCCGATGCCTAAATGTGATTTATATATTATAGCGTATCTACAGAGAAGTGCAAGCAAAAAAGCAAAATATATTTACATATTTGGTATTATAACTTTAAAATCAGGAATGAACAGACTTGCAAAATGTATCATAAAAGGGCAAAATATATTCATATTATTTCATTAATTACTAATTGATTATTAAAGATGAGAAAGAAGGATAGATATGGGACACGAACTTACTAAGAATGATATCAAAAAGATGGAAGAAGAGATTGAGTACAGGATACATGAGGTAAGAAAGGCTGCACTTGATGATGTCAAGGAGACAAGGGCTCAGGGGGACTTAAGTGAGAATTTCGAGTATCATGCAGCAAAAAGGTTTAAGAACAAGAATGAGAGCAGAATAAGATACCTGCAGAGAACTATTAAGAATGCGACTGTTATTGATGATTCATCAGCAGATGATGAGGTTGGCGTTAATAATACGGTTGAGGTATTGTATGAGGATGATGAAAGCACGGAGACTATTAAGATTGTTACTACAATCAGGGCTGATTCGTTAAGCGGTATGATCAGTATAGAGTCGCCCCTAGGCAAGGCACTTCTTGGACATAAGAAGGGTGACAGGGTTCTTGTACAGGTTAATCCACAGGTTGAATATTATGTTGTTATAAAAGATATATCTAATACTGATGATTCTGATGATAACATAACAAGTTATTAATAAAATATAAAATATATATTATTAGGTTGACACGATAGCGGCATACTTATATAATTTTAATATACATTTGTTTGTGTAAGATTATTATAAGGGGTGCCGCTTTTGCAGTTTAATAAAGCACAGATTCAGGCTATACAACATAATAAAGGACCGTGTAAGGTAATTGCAGGACCAGGTTCTGGAAAGACTACGGTTCTTACACACAGGGTAAGGTATCTTATCGACAGATGCGGGGTCAAGCCGTCTGATATTCTTGTTATTACATTTACTAAGGCTGCAGCAGAGCAGATGAAGTTTAAGTTTAAGGGGCTGTCAGAAGGTAGAAGTTCAGCAGTAACATTTGGCACATTTCATGCAGTATTTTTTACCATACTTAAGGCAGCATATAATTATTCTGCACGCTGCATTATTACGCCACAGGTACAGCATGAATTCGTGAAAGACCAGATACACAGGCTTGAATTGGAGTATGATGATGAGAAGGAAGCTGTAGATGGTGTTTTATCTGAGATAAGCCGTGTTAAGGGTGAGGCTGTTAATATAGATGAATATGAGAGCAGATGCATTCCGCCACAGAGCTTCAGAATAATATACATGGCTTATGATGATATGCTTGTAAGAAAGCATCTGATTGATTTTGATGACATGATTGTACAGTGCCGCGAGCTTCTGATGCAGAGAGAAGATTACAGGAGGGCGTGGCAGAATAAATATAAGTACATTCTGATAGATGAATTTCAGGATATTAATAAGGCACAGTTTGATGTTGTGAGGATTCTTGCTGATGAATACAGAAATCTTTTTGTGGTGGGGGATGATGACCAGAGTATATATGGATTCAGGGGTTCTGCTCCACAGATAATGTTAGATTTCAATAAGTATTATAGTGATGCAGTGAGAATTGACATGTGTATTAATTACAGGTCAACGGGCAATATTGTGTTTGCTTCAAGGGCTGTAGCAGAGGAGAATGAGCATCGTTATTATAAAGATATAACGACGTACAATTCACAAGGAGATACTGTGTCTGTATATGAATTTAACAGTCTGAATGATGAGAAAGCATTTCTTGTATCAGAGATAAGAAGACTGATTGATACTGGAATAGCTGCTGATGACATTGCTGTGTTATCAAGAACTAATGTAATTGGGAATATGTATATGTCAAGGCTTGAAAGTGATGGAATTCCATGCTGCGATTACTCGGTAGTACAGGATATATATGAGCACTGGATAAGTAAGGATATTCTTACATATATAAGGATAGCACTTGGCAGCAGGGAAAGAATAGATTTTCTGCGGATTATTAATAAGCCGCTCCGATATATAAGCCGTTCATATATTACACAGCCGGCAGATATTAATGCATTGAAGAGAGGCTATGAGGGGAATGAACAGATGAGTAAACAGGTAGAAAAGCTGGTGTCTGATATTAGTATGATAAGAAGTATGCCTCCATTTGCAGCTGTTAATTATATAAGAAAGGGTGTTGGTTATGATGAGTATATAAGGAATTATATATATGAACACAAGGCTGATAAGGAAGAATTATATAATGTGCTTGATGAACTGGCACACAGGGCTTCACAGTATATGAATCTGTCACAATGGCTTGATGGTATTGCAGAATACATCAGGCAGTGCGATAAAGACAGACAGAATAATACATCAGACGGTGTGCATATGCTTACAATGCACAGCTCTAAAGGTCTTGAATATAAGATTGTACTGGTAATGGATGTCTGTGAGGGGATAATACCGTATAATAAGTCGATTTTAGATGAGCAGATTGAAGAGGAGAGGAGACTCTTTTATGTTGCGATGACGAGGGCAAAAGAAAAGTTGTATCTTCTGTACCCCAAGCAGAGGTACAACAAAGATACAACCCGTTCACGCTTTATAGAAGAGCTTCTTACTGCTCGTTATCCTCTTCTTCGTACAGATCTTCATACTCCATAGCATCTAATTCTTCGTCAAATGCTTCAGATACAAGCTCATATTCTTCATCAGATTCAATATTCTCAAGTACAGGTTCGTTGTCGCCTTCAACCTTGTATCTGTAAAGATATACCTCATCGTTGTCTGCAGCTTCACCCTCAAGTGGAAGAAGTGCGATATAGTCGTTATCTCCAGCAGGGAATATGCGTATTATTGCACATTCACATTCTGTGTTATCGTCAAGCATAAGAGTTACTGTGTTATATTCCTGATTATTATTCTCCATAATGTCTCCGTTCTGCCAGTAATGGCTTTAGTATTTTCTCTACTCTAACAAATATTATGTATAAAAGCAATGAAAATAAAGAAAAAACACTTGCCATTTTATTATGTAAGGTGTATATTATGCATAAGTTAATAATTTAAGTCAAAGGGGACGATTTTAGCAACAACGCTAGGATTGTCCCCTTTTTGGTTAAATTAATAGCATTTACAACGAATATTATAATCTGGAGGTTCACGCCATGGATAAAATCGATAAGAAGATAATTACATTATTACAGCAGAATGCAAGAATGCCATTAAAGGCACTCGCCGAGAATGTTTTCCTTTCATCACCGGCTGTTTCAGCAAGAATTGAGAGACTTGAGAAGGAAGAGATTATTGAAGGATATGAAGTTAAGATTAATCAGTTAAAGCTGGGATATCATATAACAGCATTTATTAATCTTGAAGTTGCTCCTGTGCAGAAACCGGATTTCTATCCATTTATCAAGTCATGCCCTAATGTTGTTGAATGCAACTGTGTAACAGGTAATTATTCAATGCTATTAAAGGTTATGTTCCCGAGCACTATGGAACTTGATACATTTATCGGCCAGCTTCAGAAATTCGGAAGAACAAGCACACAGATTGTGTTCTCAACACCTGTTGCGCCAAGAGGTATTGATGTTAATCAGGAGATGCCTACAGATAATTAATCAAAAGTTCATAATTATTTCACCTATTAGCACTGTCAGACACTTGCTGTTCTGGCAGTGTTTTTGTTATAATTATCTAAGTTTAAATTTCGTGTTACGAGGAGGAATTATGAGTAAGGCTTCAGATATATTAGATAATGTAAGTAAGGTGATTGTGGGAAAGAGAAATGTTTCGGAACTTGTTCTGACAAGTATTATTGCCGGTGGGCATGTTCTTCTTGAAGATGTTCCGGGAACAGGAAAGACTATGATGGCGAAATCATTTGCCAAAAGTATAGATGGTGAATTTTCAAGAATTCAGTTTACACCAGACCTTTTGCCGTCTGATATAACAGGCGTACATGTGTACAACCAGAAAGAGGGGGAGTTCGTATTCAGAAGAGGTCCTGTATTTGCTAATGTTATTCTTGCTGATGAGATTAACAGAGCAACACCGAGAACTCAGTCGGCACTTCTTGAGTGTATGGAAGAACATCAGGTTACTGTTGATGGAGAATATTCTAAACTGGCAGAACCTTTTATAGTAATTGCAACGCAGAATCCAATTGAAACAGCAGGAACATATCAGCTTCCAGAGGCACAGCTTGACAGATTCCTTATGAAGATTAATATGGGATACCCGGAAAAAGATGATGAGGTACTCATTCTTAACAGATTCCTTACATCTAATCCAGAAACAACTCTTGAAAAAGTGGCAACCTGTGAGGATATTATTGCAATGAAGGAAGATGCTAAGAATGTATACATTCATCCGGTGCTTATTGAGTATATTGTTGAACTTGCAAGAATGACAAGAAATGAAGAAAATGTATTAACAGGTGTCAGTCCAAGAGGAACACTTGGCATGCTGAATGCTGCAAGAGCATATGCGTATGTATCAGGAAGAGATTATGTTGTGCCAGAGGATATTAAGATTTTGGCACCATATGTATGGGCACACAGACTTGTTTTACAGGCTGGTTTTATGAACAGAGATAATAAAGAACAAATCATAGGCAATGTTGTCTCGAAAACAGCAGTTCCTACTGAAGATTGGAATAGATAATGAATGTTTTGTTAATGCTTTTAGGTGTACTGATTGTGTACCTTGCTGTAAAGCTTGTGTACAGATATAACTGGAATAAAAATCTTACAGTGAGTCTTGAATTTGATAAAAAGCATGTGGTTAAGGATGATATTGTTAATATTACAGAAGTTGTTACTAATGCCAAGAGACTGCCACTTCCTTGTATTAATCTTAAATTTCAGGCTGCAAGAGAATTGCTTTTTACAGGTTCAGATACTAATTCAAGCGTATCGGATAAGACTTACCGTAATGATGTATTTTCTCTTCTTTCTAATCAGAGAATTACAAGAAAGGTTCCTGTCAGGTGCACAAGAAGGGGCGTTTACCGCATTTCAGGCCTTGAGATTGTATTTTCCGGCTTGTTTATGAATGAAATTAATGTTCTAAAGACTGGTAATAACTGTGAAATAACAGTATATCCAAAACCGGCAGACCCGACAGTGTTAAAACCAGTGAACAGCAGGATTTCAGGAGAAGTAGAACGAAAAAAATATATGCTTGAAGATCCATTTGTATTCAGAGGAATAAGAGACTATACGGGTAATGACAGCCTTAAGAATGTCAACTGGAAAGCAACGGCAAGAACCGGCAATCTTATGGTTAATGAATATGATGAGTCTGTCAGCCGGAATGTATGCATTCTGCTAAATCTCGAAGAAGACGGAGTGTTAAGGTATGATGCGGTTGACGAACAGGCTATAAGTATTGCAGCAGGAATATCACAGATGCTAATTGCATGTGGAATAAATGTTTCAATGCTCAGCAATGGATGTGATGTTGATACAAAGAGTCCGGTTGTAATAAATAATGGTTCTGGAACAGGACATCTCAATAATATTAATACTGCACTTGCAAGAATTGATACAGGAATTGCTATGGAAGAATACTCTGCTATGCTTGAAAAAATTCTTGAGCCGGATAATATGAGAATAGAAAGTGGATATGTATATGTTTTAATCTCTGCAAGCAGAAGAAAGAAATTGCAGAGTGTTATTAATAAAATCAGCAGGCTTCAGGCGGATATGGTATGGATTGTACCACATTTTCCAGGAGATGATTATGGACTGGAATTATGTGATTTTGAGCCGGTTGGATGGGAAGTTAAGTGAGGAGAAGCAATATGAGTGAGTCTGTTGCGCGTTCAGGAAATAAAACATTATATGCGGCACGGTCAGTTGTGGAATTACTTAGTCAGTGTGTTGTTTTTATGGCATTTGCTGCAATGATAATTCTAGGGGTTGTTAAAAAATCTGATGAATATATTTTATATGCCACGCTGGTTACTATTCCTGTGGTTATTACATTTTTTGCAAGAAAATATATAAAGTCGTTGTTTCTTTTTGCAATGATTCATATAGTACTTATTGCAGCAGCAATTATGCTTGGAAGAACAGATGCTGAAAGTACGGCATATTTTGTAAGTGTGTTTGTTGTATGTGTACGATCTGTAAGTGTAAGGATTGCTAATGTAAGAAAAACTGAATATATGAAGGAGTCGCGGTTCAGCACTAAAACAGAAGATGTTAATGATGATGAAAAGAAAGCGGTAATGCAGACAACAGAGAGAATGTCAGTGGTGTATTGCATTGTTATGATTGTTGGAAGTACATTTGGAGGACAGAATGGCAGTACAAAACTTGTAAGTTTTGAATCTTTGATGTTTGCCCTTTTTATAATTCTTTTCCTTATAGGGAATCAGCTTAAAGGAGTTAATGATTTATTTATAAGTAATACAGGTAAATCCGAATTCCCAGCAAGAAGAATAACAGGCATTAATATGGCAACTGTGGCTGTTGTAGCTGTATTAATGATAATGGGAATGCTTCTGTTCTACAGAGGAGATGGTGGTAATATATTTGCACTGATGGGAAGTATCTTAGGTGTAGTATTCAGACCGCTTCTTAAATTGCTGCTCATGCTTATGAAAGAAAATGACGAAGCTCTGCCTCAGCAGCCAACTCAACCAATTAATAAGGATGATGCTTTGTATGACGAAACAGAGATAAAAGAATATGCGGATAATCCTGTTATGCAGGCAGTTTTCGTTGCTTTCACAGTGGTTATTATTACAGGGTTATTGATTGCTGTTATATATGTTATTGTAAGATATGCGAGAAAGTTCAAGGAATCAGGGGATGATAATGGAGATGAAGTTGAATTCATAGGAACAGGCAGGCATGAAAGAAAAATCAGAAGGTCTAAGCATGCTGTGGAGAAAACCAATCTTGCGGTTAATATGCAATATAGAAAAGCATTTAAAAATGCAGCGATGCCGGATAAGAGAAAAAGAAAAGAAAAGATGGCTGCAAAAAGTTTGGCTTATATGCAGCCTGAGGATATCACAAGAAATAATATTACTTCAAATGCTGTGACTGCTGAAAGAATTACAAGAAGTTATGAAAAAGCAAGATATTCTGATAAGAATATTTCCAAAGAAGAACTTGAATTTATGCTTGACTTTATAAAAAATGACAAGTATAATAAGCATACATAATAAGTAAATGCTGTGAAGAGGACTATTAGATAGGAACCAGAGTCAGAGAACTGCCGGGTGGTGCGAGGCAGTCGAAGGAACTTATTGAACTCGCCTTGGAGCTGCTACCTGAAATCATTATGAGAAGTAGGAGTAGCCGGAAGCCAACCGTTATAGTGGACAGAATATAATGCAATACATTTGTTGTACGTATTCAGTGAGTGCATAGCATAGCTATGAAGAAGAGTGGTAACGCGTGAGATTTATCTTTCGTCTCTTTGGGTAGAATTGCCCATGGACGAAAGATTTTTTTATGCTTATCTTTAAGGAAGCCTTTACTTATTAACAATACATATTTATATTTTCAGGAGGTTTTAGGAATGTTTGATTACAGACAGTATGAAAGAGGCTATTTTATGCCACCAGTTAAGTGCAATGACTGGGTTAACAAGGAGTATGTTGATAAGGCACCAATCTGGTGTTCGGTTGATTTAAGAGATGGTAACCAGGCTCTTGTTGAACCTATGAGTCTTGATGAAAAGCTTGAATTCTTCCAGATGTTAGTTGAAGTTGGATTTAAGGAAATTGAGATTGGTTTCCCTGCAGCTTCTGAGACAGAATATGAGTTCTGCCGTACACTTATTGAGAAGAATATGATTCCTGATGATGTTACAATCCAGGTTCTTACCCAGGCAAGACCACATATTATTAAGAAGACATTTGAAGCCGTAAAGGGTGCTCCAAGAGCAATCGTTCATGTATATAATTCTACTTCATTAGCACAGAGAGAACAGGTATTCAAGAAGTCTAAGGAAGAAGTTAAGCAGATTGCTATTGAAGGTGCTAAGTTATTAAAGGAACTTGCTGAAGCTGATGGAGGAAACTTCCTTTTTGAATACAGTCCAGAGAGCTTTACAGGAACAGAACCAGAGTATGCACTTGAGGTATGCAACGCTGTTGTTGATATCTGGCAGCCAACTCCTGATAAGAAATGTATCATCAATCTTCCTGCTACAGTAGAAATGTCGCTTCCACATGTATTTGCAAGCCAGATTGAATATATGTCTAAATACATGCACAACAGAGAAAATGTTATTATTTCTCTTCATCCACATAATGACCGTTCTACAGGTGTTGCTGATGCAGAGTTAGGACTTCTTGCAGGAGCAGATAGAATTGAGGGAACACTTTTTGGTAATGGTGAGAGAACAGGTAATGTAGATATTATTACACTTGCGATGAATATGTATATGCAGGGTGTTAATCCTGAACTCAATCTTTCTGATATGCCACATCTTGCAGAAGTATTTGAAAGACTTACACAGATGAAGATTGATGACCGCCATCCATGGTGTGGTAAGCTTGTATTTGCAGCTTTCTCAGGTTCACATCAGGATGCTATATCTAAGGGAATGCATTACAGAATAGAAAATGATCCTAATAAATGGACAGTTCCATATCTTCCAATTAATCCGGAAGATGTAGGACGTACATATGATTCAGATGTTATAAGAATTAACAGCCAGTCTGGTAAGGGTGGTGTTGCTTATGTCCTTGAACATAATTATGGAATGATTGTTCCTAAGGCTATGAGAGAAGATCTGGGTTATGCTGTTAAAGATGTATCGGATGTTAATCATAAGGAACTTTCAGCAGATGAAGTTCTTGAGATATTTGAGAAGAGATATAAGAAATACACACCAGTATTCAAGATTTCTGAAGTACATTTCAAGCAGATTAATGGAATACAGACAGTCGTAACTATTAATGAGAATGGTGAGAAGTACAATGTTGAAGATGGCGGTAATGGTCGTCTTGATGCTGTAAGTAATGCTCTTGCCAGCCACTTTGGAAAGCCTTGCGATATCTTCTGTTATGAAGAACATTCATTAAAGAAGGGTTCTGATTCTAGTGCCATTGCATATGTTGGTATCACAGGAGATGATGGAAAGAATTACTTTGGTATTGGTATAGACCATGATATCATCAGAGCTTCTATTGATGCGTTAGAGTCAGCCATGAACAGAAGTCTTGAAGCTTAATATATTATTTAATTGAATAATCTGTAATAGTACCCATGTCCTTAACGTATACTAGAATGATAACGATTAAGGAACATGGGTTGTTTTATTTATGTAGAATTAAAAAATCCCCCTCAAAGGGGGAAGCGGTACTATAGTACTAATGCTATTATACGCTTGTGGGGAGAAAATATAGTTAAAGGGGTAAAACTATTGATTCAAACATTTCGGAGGGATGGTAATGTTTTTAAGAAAACGATTAAGTAGTTTGAGTGCAAAGTCGAAGAAAATTATTAGTGGTGTTCTTGTTGCAGCAATGGTTGCTGGTTCTGTGATTGCGGGAACTTCATTAAAGGCTGGGGCATATTCTAAGACACAGGATGTACTTGATGAACTGTTAGGAGCAGCTAAGCCATATGGTGTGGTTGCAGATGAATTTAAGAACGCTAATCATAATCAGACATGTTTTGCAACCAATAATCTTGTCATAACAGACCAGTGGCTGAGTGCCTGGCTGGATATGAGTGTGGGAACAACTTATATCAGAAGTTTTGATAACACAGGTTCGGCTGAGGTGTTTATTGACAGGAATGCATTTAATAATCTTGTTCTAGGAACAGATTACGATTATGTTCCGACGGAGAACAAGTGTTATATTAAAGGTGCTGACGGAAAAAGAACAGGGGCTGTCATTAACGTCAACAACTGTAAAGATACAATCAATGTTTATTATGCTGAAGATTATATGGACGTAACTGCAGCACTTGATAAGGTGTATGACAATTTTAAAGAATATGCAGATATTTCTGATGAAGAAGCTGACATCGTTATCAAAGCTAATGATGAGAAAAAGATTGATCTTTCATCATTTAAGGATAAGCAGATTGTAGTTGTTAATATGTATGCAAGTAATTATAAAGACTGGCAGGGCAATAAAGTATCAACTTATTATGGAGAAGGTCAGTTAAGTATAACTAATAAGGCTGATGGTCAGTTTGTTATTATGAATCTTTTAGGTGCAGATGGAGATGCAGAGGTTAAGAGATTCAGCATTAATGGAAAGAATTCAGGCGGATTAACAGATGTTGATATATCTGATACAGTAATATTTAATGCTGTTAATGTTTCAGGTAAGCTCAACATGGGGGAGATATGTGGTATAGTAGTTGCTCCAAGAGCAGATGTTACACTTACATCAACATGCAATGGAAGGGCAATTGCAAATACATTCGTTAATATTAATGGTCAGATGCATTTCATATCTGATTGCCAGCAGGAAGGTACAACAGCAAAGGAAACTGCTGCTGAGACAAAGGTTGATGAGTCCACAAAGGTTGCTGAAGAGACTAAGGTAAATGAGACAACAAAGGCAGCTGAAGAGACTAAGGTAAATGAGACAACAAAGGCATCTGAAGAAACTAAGGTAAATGAGACAACAAAAGTTGTTGAAGAAACTAAGGTAAATGAGACAACAAAGGCAGTTGAAGAAACAAAGGTAAATGAGACAACAAAGGCAGCTGAAGAAACTAAGATAAATGAGACAACAAAGGCAGCTGAAGAAACAAAGGTAAATGAGACAACAAAGGCAGTTGAAGAAACTACAGTAAGTGATACAACAAAGGCTGATGCAGTAATTAAAGCTGATGATACAACAAAAGCTGAAGAGTCGATAAAGACAGGGGATGCGACTAAGAAAGCTGATGATATATCAGGCACAGATGTTACTAAGAAGAGTGGCGAAGTTGCTGGAGATGAAGAACAGGTAACAGGAAAAGACGGAGTGGCAATTGATGGTTCAAGAGTAAGAAAGAATGGTGAAGTTGCTGCTAATGAAGAAGTTGTAAAGACAGGTGACAACAATCATGTCTGGGTATATGTTATAGTTCTTGTAGCAGCAGTTGTTATATTCGGAACAGTTATTGTTATAAGCAAGAAGAATAATAAAAAATAATATTTACTATTAATTATTATTAAGGCACAGCATATATTGTTGTGCCTTTTTTATTGGAGTGGTATTGAAGCACTCTGTTTTTTTATGCTATAATGCAATATGTATGAGTCAAAGTAGGCTCTGAACACAAAATACAGTGAAGAACAAGGAGATGGAAGTTTTATGAAACATTTGATACTTGCATCGGGTTCACCAAGACGAAGAGAATTAATGAGTCAGGTAGGACTTGATTTTACTGTTGTTACAAGTGATGCAAATGAGAATATTAAAGAGATGGAGCCGGAAGATTATGTAAGAGAATTATCTTCTGCTAAGGCACAGTCTGTATTAGAGCAATATGCAGATAAAGAGGATTCTGTAATTGTTATAGGTGCAGATACTATTGTTTACCATAAGGGAGAGATTCTTACCAAGCCTAAGAATGAAGAGGATGCATTCAGAATACTTAAGTCTTTAGAAGGTCAGATACATCAGGTGTATACAGGTGTAACTATATGCAGTGCACATAAGAATGTAAGTTTTTATGAAAAGACTGATGTGTGGGTATATGATATGACTGATGAGGAAATCAGGTATTACATTAGCACAGGAGAGCCTATGGATAAGGCTGGTGCATATGGTATTCAGGGAAAATTCGCAGCATACATTAAGGGGATTGAAGGCGACTATAATAACGTTGTCGGTCTGCCTGTTGCAAGACTTGTACATGAGCTTAAAGTATTTTAAGGAGAAAACATATGGTTAAATTCGTAGCAAGTGACCTTGATGGGACACTGCTTCTTAACGGAGCACAGAGCATTGATGAATCGGCTATACAGTATATCAATAAACTTGTTGACAAAGGCGTTATATTCGCACCAGCTAGTGGCAGGCAGATAACGAGTCTTAAGAGACTTTTTGGCGCTGTCAGTGATAAGCTTGCATATATTGCAGAGAATGGTGCTCTTGTGGAATACAAGGGTGAAACTATTGGAAAGACTGCGATGGATAGGAAGCTTGCGTTAGAGATAATTGAGGATGTAATTGAGCAGCCTAATTGTGAGGTGCTTGTATCAGGAGAACATACGGCATATATTAAGCCTAAGTCTGAAGAATATTATTACAGAATGACAAAAGTGGTCAATTATCATACTACATTAGTCGATAAGTTTACTGACATTGATGAGGATATATTAAAGATAGCTGTGTGTGATATGACAGGAATCAAGAACTCTAAAGAACATTTTATTAACAAATGGAGTGATAAGGCTTCAGTACTTGTATCAGGAGAACTTTACTTAGACCTTATGGATACTAATGTCAATAAGGGGAGAGGAATTGAACAGATACAGAAATATTTCAGCTTAAAACCTGAAGAATGTATGGCATTTGGTGATAATTATAATGATATCGCTATGTTGGATAAGGTATATTATTCATATGTTATGGAGAAAGCTGTAGAAGATGTTAAGAAACACGGGCGTTTCGTAACAGGATGGGTAGAAGGAACATTAAGAGAGCAATTTAAGGATATAAGATAAGGAGATTTAAGTTATGGATAAACATATTGATGAGTGTGCGAAGGTGTTTCTAAGAGATCAGAAACAGCTTTTCGATGAGCCTGTTGCATATGATTTACAGGAGGCTAAGGAATTCTTAGAGGACTGTATGGCAGTATACTGCAAGGATATTAAAGAGTTAAGAGAAGTTATGGATGATGAAGGTATGGATGTATCTGATTTAAGCAATGATGAGCTTCTTGAGCAGTTAGAAGTATTCAAGCTTGATAATGGCGGATATTTCTTCGTGGAAGGATAGTACAGATGCGTATAAATGTTGTATGTGTAGGCAAGATTAAGGAAAAGTTTTATACCCAGGCAGTTGATGAGTATTCCAAGAGACTTTCAAGATATTGTAAGTTGGATATAGTTGAACTGGCTGATGAGAAAACACCGGATAATGCAAGTAATGTTGTCAATGAACAGATTAAGAATAAGGAAGGGGAGAGAATCCTTTCTGTCATTAAAGATGATGCTTATGTATGTGCACTTGCAATAGAAGGAAAAATGCTTGATTCTGTTGAACTTTCTGAGAAGATTGACAGACTTGGAATAGAAGGAACAAGTAACATAACATTTGTAATAGGAGGCTCTTTGGGACTTGCAGATGCAGTACTTAAGAGAGCTGATTATAAGCTGAGTTTTTCAAGGATGACATTTCCACACCAGCTTATGAGAGTTATTCTTTTGGAACAGATATACAGGGCTTACAGGATTATGAAGAATGAGCCATATCACAAATAATTAAAGAGGATAGAATATGAAAAGAAGAAAAAAACCATTTATTATATTAGCAGTTATTCTTGTTGTAGTTTTATTGGTTGCAGGATATATTAAGTTCTTTAATGGACGTCTGATATATTTTACAACAGGAATGAAGAGCGGTGAGCTTATTAAGACAGCAGGACAGAAGATAACTTATACATGCGAGGCAGATATTCTCATGTCTGATGTGAAGAAGGAATATGAGGAAATGTTTGGCAGTAATATATGGAGAGAGAAAATTGGTGATGCTGATTTTGAAAGCTATATTAAGGACCAGATTAAGAGTAAGTTAATGCGCGTCAAGGCTATGAATGTTAAGGCTAAGGAACGCGGTGTTGTGCTTGGAAGAGAAGAAAAAGATTCTGTGGGTAAGGCTGTTGATGCATTTTACAATGAATTAACAGAATCACAGATAAGCAGTACAGGAATAACTAAGGATAAACTGAATACAATGTTTACTGAATTTGCAATAGCACAGAAACTCTACGATGACCTTACTTCCAGCATGGATATTGAAGTAAGCGCAGATGAGGCAAGAGTTATTGATATCCAGTATATTGTATCAGATTCAGAGGAAAATATTAATAAGGCATATAATCTTGTGAATTCAGGAAGTTCATTCTTTGCTGTTGCCAAGGAATACAATGCGGATGGCGAATATGAGTACGAACTGAAACGTGGCGAGATGGATGCAGCATTTGAAAAAGCAGCATTCAATCTGTCTACTGGTGAGATGAGCAGTATAGTTGAGTCAGCAGGCAGATATTACATTATAAGATGTACATCGGATAATGATAAGGCTAAGACCGAGGTTAATAAGTCTGCAATTCTTGAAAAGAGAAAGTTAGAGCAGTTTAATACTGATTTTGAGAAATATGAATCTGGTATATATATGGAATTTAATAATAGCGAATGGAAGAAATTAAGTATTCAGGATGCGTATACGTTGGGAAGCAGCTTTGAGGATACTTTCAATGCGTATTTTGGAAAGTAAAGAGGAGAGTAATTAATAATGGCAGCTAATAAATATGATGCTAACAGTATATCAATACTGGAGGGTCTTGAAGCGGTAAGAATGAGACCAGGTATGTATATTGGAAGTGTCGGAACAAAAGGTCTTAATCATCTTATATATGAGATTGCGGATAATTCAGTGGATGAACATCTTGCGGGTTTTTGTACACAGATAAATGTAACTCTTAATGATGATGGAACAGCAACTATCAAGGATAATGGACGAGGTATTCCTATCGGAATCCATCCTAAAGCCGGAATACCTGCGGTTGAGGTTGTATTTACAGTACTTCATGCAGGCGGCAAGTTCGGAGATGGCGGATATAAGATATCAGGAGGACTTCACGGCGTTGGTGCATCTGTAGTTAATGCACTTTCTGTATGGCTTGAGGTTGAGATAAGAGTTGATGGTGGTGTGTACAAGCAAAGATACGAGCGTGGAAAAGCAACAGCGCCGCTTGAAAAGATTGGTACATGCAGAAAAAATGATACTGGTACAACTGTTACATTTCTTCCTGATGGAGAAATATTTGAAAAGACTAGATTCAAAGCAGACGCGATAAAGAGCAGGCTTCATGAGACTGCATATCTTAATCCGGGGCTTACAATTGAGTTTGAAGATAAGAGAAAGGGCAGTGAGGATAAGGAAACTTTCCATGAGCCTGACGGACTTAAGGCATATATCAAAGACCTTAACAATGGCAAAGAGACAGTATGCGATATCGTCTACTTTAAGAAGAAGCAGGAAGATATTGAGGTTGAAGTAGCATTTCAGTTTGTTAATGAATTTGAGGAAAATATTCTTGGCTTCTGCAATAACATATACACTCAGGAGGGTGGAACGCATATTACAGGCTTTAAGACCAAGTTTACAATGATTATCAACCAGTATGCGAGAGAACTTGGCATCTTAAAGGATAAGGATGCGAACTTTACAGGTCTTGATGTAAGAAATGGTATGACTGCAGTTGTTGCAGTTAAGCACCCTGCACCAAGATTTGAGGGACAGACCAAGACCAAGCTTGATAATCCGGATGCTGGTACAGTTGTTGCAAATGTAACAGGAGACGAGGTACAGCTTTATTTCGACAGACATTTGGACGACCTTAACGCTGTAATTGCATGTGCTGAAAAATCTGCGAAGATACGAAAAGCAGAAGAAAAGGCTAAGACAAATATGCTTACAAAGCAGAAGTTCTCTATAGACAGCAACGGAAAGCTTGCCAACTGTGAGAGCAAGAATCCGGAGGAATGTGAGGTGTTCATTGTTGAGGGAGATTCAGCTGGAGGTTCAGCAAAGACTGCAAGAAACAGAAGAACTCAGGCAATTCTTCCAATCAGAGGTAAGATTCTTAATGTTGAAAAGGCAAGTATAGATAAGGTACTTGCCAATGCCGAGATTAAGACAATGATTAATTCATTCAACTGTGGATTTTTAGAGGGCTACGGCAATGACTTTGATATCAGCAGATTAAGATATAATAAGATTATTATCATGACTGATGCCGATGTGGATGGAGCACATATTGATACACTGCTTCTTACATTTTTCTACAGATTCATGCCTGAGCTTATTAATCAGGGGCATGTATATATTGCCACACCACCTCTTTACAAGGTTGTTCCTAAGAAGGGCGAGGGTGAATATCTATATGATGATAAGGCACTTGAGGATTACAGAAAGAAGCATACGTCAGGAACATTTACACTTCAGAGATACAAAGGTCTTGGAGAGATGGATCCTGACCAGCTATGGGAGACAACTCTTAATCCTGAAACAAGAATTTTAAAGCAGGTTGAGATTGAGGACGCTAGGCTTGCAACTGAGGTTACAGCAATGCTTATGGGTACAGATGTACCACCTAGAAGAGAATTTATATATACGCATGCTAATGAAGCTGAGATTGATGCGTAAAAGCTAAAGGAGTAGAAAATGGCTGAGAAGATTATAAGGACTGAGTATTCTGAGGTTATGCAGAAGTCCTATATAGATTATTCCATGAGCGTTATTACAGCAAGAGCACTTCCTGATGTAAGGGACGGTTTAAAGCCGGTACAGAGAAGAGTGCTGTATGCCATGGACCAGTTGGGGCTTAATTACGACAAGCCTCACAGAAAGTCTGCACGTATCGTTGGTGATACAATGGGTAAATACCATCCACATGGTGACAGTTCAATATATGAGACACTTGTTGTACTTTCACAGGATTTTAAGAAGGGTATGGCGCTTGTTGACGGACACGGAAACTTTGGCTCTATCGAAGGTGACGGAGCTGCCGCCATGCGATATACAGAAGCTAAGTTAAAGAAGTTCACACAGGATGTATATCTTGCTGACCTTGATAAAAATGTTGTGGATTTCGTGCCTAACTTTGATGAGACAGAAAAAGAGCCTGAGGTTCTTCCTGTAAGAGTACCTAATCTGCTTGTAAATGGTGCAGATGGTATTGCGGTTGGTATGACAACTAATATCCCTCCACACAATCTTTCAGAGGTTGTTGATGCAGTATGTGCATATATGGATAATGAGGATATCACAACAGACGAGCTTATGCAGCTCTGCCCTGGTCCGGATTTTCCTACAGGTGGAATTGTAATTAATAAAAGCGAGCTTGGTGCAATATATGAGACTGGAACAGGTAAGATTAAGTTAAGAGGCAAGGTTGTATTTGAGCCTGCCAAGAACCGTTCTGAGAAGGACAAGCTTGTTATTACAGAGATTCCATATACAATGATTGGTGCTAACATAGGTAAATTTATATCTGATGTTGTAAGCCTTATAGAAACTAAGAAAACTACCGATATTGTCGACATTTCCAATGAATCTTCTAAGGAAGGAATAAGAATTGTCCTTGAACTTAAGAAGAACGCTGATGTCAAGAATCTTGAAAATCTTCTTTACAAGAAGACCAAGTTGGAAGATACATTTGGCGTAAATATGCTGGCTATCGTTGATGGAAGACCTGAGACCTTAGGTATTAAGGATATAATAAAACACCACATTAATTTCCAGTATGAGCTTGCTACAAGAAAGTACACAACACTTCTTGAAAAGGAGAAGGCTAACAGGGAGATTAAGGAAGGTCTTATAAGAGCATGTGATATTATTGACCTTATTATCGAGATATTACGAGGCAGTGCTAATCTTAAGATGGCTAAGGACTGCCTTGTCAATGGTAATGTCGAGGGAATCAAGTTTAAGTCAGAGCAGTCAAAAAAGCAGGCTGCAGGTCTTGATTTCACAGAGAGACAGGCTGGCGCAATATTAGAAATGCGTCTGTACAAGCTGATTGGCCTTGAAATTCTTAATCTTCAGAAGGAATATGATGAATGTGTCAAGAAGATTGAGAAGTATGAAAAGATACTTGGCAGCAGAAAAGAGATGGCTAAGGTTATCAAGTCTGACCTTCTTAATATTAAGAAGGAATATGGTGTTGCAAGAAGAACTGTAATTGAAGACGGAGAAGCTGCTGTATTTGAGGAAAAGAAGATTCCAGAGATGGAAGTTATGTTTATTATGGACAGATTCGGATATGCAAGAACCATTGATATGGCTGCATTTGAGAGAAATAAAGATGCTGTATTTAATGAGAACAAATATGTCATTCCGGTAATGAACACAGATAAAATCTGCATATTTACTGATACGGGAGATCTGCACCAGTTAAAGATAAAGGATCTGCCATTCACTAAGTTCAGAGATAAAGGCACACCGGCAGATAATCTGAGTAATTATGACAGCGCGCAGGAGCGAATGATTTATGTAGCACCGCTGGCGGCTGTAAAAGAAAATACGCTGTTGTTTGTTACTGCGTCTTCTATGTGTAAGCTGGTCAACGGTGCTGAGTTTGAAGCGTCAAAGAGAACAATCGTGTCTACTAAACTGGCAGAAGATGATACGCTGATCTTTGTAGGAGCGGCGGATGAAATGGAACAGGTAGTCCTTCAGAGTGAGGGTGGATATTTCCTGAGATTCCAGAAACAGGATGTTTCTTCTATGAAGAAAACATCGATTGGTGTGCGAGGAATGAAACTTGCGGAAGGAGATAAGCTTGATCATGCATATCTTTTAGAGAGCCGTCAGGAATACACCATTACCTATCACGATAAACCTTATGTACTCAACAAAGTGAAACTTTCCAAGCGGGACAGTAAGGGAGTGAAACCGCGTGTATAGTATATTTCGGTGAATCATGTGGAAAATGTTTTTGGACATACTTAAATGTGCCTGAAAACTGTTATTTACAGCCTGAAAAATTGGCAAATGCGGTAAATTACAAGGTTTTTACGGGAAAAGCCTTGCAATTCTCTGACATTGGTGTTACAATACACCTAAATTAGAACTTGCAGACATAGGAGTGGGCGTGAGCCCACTCTTATTTGTTGCATAGAAAGGCAGGTGGGAAAATGAGCAGACGGGAAGAGTATGAAAAGCGCGCAGAGGAACTTCTGGCACCGATCGTAGAACTTAACGGCTTTGAGCTGGTTGATGTAGAATATGTGAAGGAAGCAGGTAACTGGTATCTGAGAGGATACATTGACAAACCAGGCGGAATTACGGTAAATGACTGCGAGACAGTCAGCAGAGCGTTCAGTGATAAACTGGATGAGAATGATTTTATCGAAGACAGTTATATTATGGAGATCAGTTCACCGGGACTGGACAGACCGCTGAAGAAAGACAAAGACTTTGAGAGAAACATGGGAAAACTGGTGGAAATCCGTACCTACCGGCCAATCGAAAAGCAAAAAGAGTTCTGCGGGATTTTGACCGCATATGATAGTAACAGTGTGACAATCGATGAGGATGGAACCGAGCGTGTTTTTGATAAGAAAGACACAGCCCTGATACGCCTCGCAATAGAGTTTTAGTTAATTCGGGAGGATAAGAAAAAAATGAGCAGAGAGTTAAAGGAGGCACTGGATATCCTTGAAAAGGAAAAGAGTATCAGCAAAGATACTCTGCTTGAGGCAATTGAGCAGTCTCTGATCCAGGCCTGCAAGAACCATTTTGGAAAAGCTGACAATGTACATGTAACTATTGATCCGGAAACCTGCGATTTTTCAGTGTATGCAGACAGAAGTATCGTAGAATACGTAGAGGATCCTGCAATGGAGATTTCTCTGGCAGATGCTTTGAAAATCACATCAAGAGCTGAGATCGGAGGCATGATACAGGTTCCGATCCAGTCTAAGGAATTCGGACGTATTGCGACACAGAATGCAAAGAACGTTATCCTGCAGAAAATCCGCGAGGAAGAACGTAAAGTGCTGTATGATGAATACTATGGAAAAGAGAAAGAAGTAGTAACCGGTATTGTACAGCGTGTGATGGGCAAGAATGTAAGTATCAATCTTGGTAAGGCAGATGCAGTATTAAGTGAGAATGAACAGGTGAAAGGGGAAACCTTCCAGCCGACAGAGAGAATAAAGGTGTATATTCTTGAAGTCAAGGATACCCCGAAGGGACCTCGTATTCTGGTATCCAGAACTCATCCGGGACTTGTGAAACGTCTCTTTGAGTCAGAAGTTGCAGAAGTAAAAGACGGAACTGTTGAGATCAAGAGCATCGCACGTGAGGCCGGTTCCCGTACAAAGATCGCTGTATGGAGCAACGATCCGGATGTAGATGCAGTTGGTGCATGCGTAGGTATGAACGGTGCACGTGTCAATGCAGTAGTTGAGGAACTTCGCGGTGAGAAGATTGATATCATCAACTGGGATGAGAATCCTGCAATCCTGATCGAGAATGCATTGAGCCCTGCAAAGGTTATCGCAGTTATGGCAGATCCTGATGAGAAGACAGCTCTGGTAGTTGTTCCTGATTATCAGCTGTCCCTTGCAATCGGTAAAGAAGGTCAGAATGCACGTCTTGCTGCAAGACTTACAGGATTTAAGATTGACATCAAGAGTGAGACTCAGGCAAAAGAAGCCGGTGATTTCTATGATTATGATGATGACGAGACTGCAGAAGATGCAGATGAGGCATCAGCAGAGGAAACTTCAGCAGAAGATTCCCTGACAGAAGAAACCGAAGCAGAAGAAGTTTCAGAGGAAGTTCCTGTAGAAGAAGAGTCACAGGCTCAGGAAGCAGGAGAGAATGAAGACGAAGAATAAGATTCCCATGCGCCAGTGTACCGGCTGCAGGGAAATGAAAAGCAAGAAAGAGATGCTCAGAGTTCTTAAGACTACAGAAGATGAGATCGTGCTTGATACTACCGGTAAGAAAAACGGCAGAGGCGCATATCTGTGTCTTTCCAGAGAATGTCTGGATAAAGCGATTAAAAATCATGGACTTGAGCGTTCACTGAAAACTGCGGTTCCGGATGAGGTATACGAACGACTTAAGAAGGAGCTGGAAGATATTGAAAAATAACAGAGTACTGTCGCTGATAGGGCTGGCTACCAAAGCAGGCAAGACCGTAAGCGGAGAATTTTCCACAGAGAAATCTGTAAAGACCGGAAAAGGACTGCTTGTGATCGTTGCTGAGGATGCCTCCGAGAATACAAAGAAGAAATTCAGGAATATGTGCAGTTTTTATGAAGTTCCGATTTTCTTCTTCTCAGATAAAGAGAGCTTAGGCAGAGCAATGGGAAAGGAGTACCGCGCCTGTCTGGCTGTCCAGGATGAGAACTTTGCGAAAGCAATCATGAAGGAGGTATAGCGATTGTCTAAATTAAGAGTACATGAGCTGGCCAGAGAGCTTGGACGACAGAACAGAGAAGTGATCGAGTTTCTGAAATCAAAAGGCGTTGATGTGAGAAGCCATATGAGTATGGTGGATGAGCCTGCGGTTTCGGAAGTAAAGAATAGATTCAGAAAAGACAATAATAACAGGGGAAAGGAGCATATTGCGAAATTGGAGACTCCCAAGACAGAAGAAAAGGTTGTAACAGCAAAATCAGAAGGAGATAAAACTGAAACACCTAAAAA
>OOCH01001081.1_pt1 | contig 22891 bp, 18 predicted proteins | sample 1671641 | NCBI WGS metagenome assembly OOCH01 (sample SAMN06348177, study PRJEB24527) | human gut metagenome | biome: human gut; feature: ankylosing spondylitis patient; material: feces | host: Homo sapiens | place: China | collected 2015-10
CGTGCTGGGCATGAGCGCGTACACGAACAGCAATTTCGGGCAGCAGTACGGTTTCCGCGGGAACGTCGCGCCGTGCTGTTCCTACGCGCTGCTTTCTGACGCGATGGAAGCGGCCAAGAAGCTCGGCGTGACCCCCGTGCCGGGTGCGCTGTACTCGTCGGATATTTTCTATGACGAATCGCAGCCGTCGCCGGGGCAGGTGCTGCAAGGCTTGGGCGTGCTGGCGGTGGAGATGGAGGCGGCGGCGCTGTACCTGAACGCAGCGCGGCTGGGCAAGAATGCGCTGACCATCTGCACCATTTCTGACAATCCCTTCACGGGCGAGGAGCTGGATGCCGAGGCGCGGCAGAACACCTTCACGCAGATGATGGAGATTGCGCTGGAAATTGCATAAAATCCGCATACGAAAACGACCGGCAGGGCGAAATTGCTCTGCCGGTTTTTTTGATACTGCTGATTTTACCCGCTGATTACACCGCGCCCTGCGCCATCATCGCGTCGGCAACCTTCAGGAAGCCCGCAATGTTCGCACCCGCGACGTAATCGCCTTCCTTGGCGTACTCGTGCGCCGCCAAATCCACCTTGGCGAAGATGTTCACCATGATGTCCTTCAGCTTCGCGTCCACTTCCTCGAACGTCCAGCTCAGGCGCTGGCTGTTCTGGCTCATTTCCAGCGCGGAAACCGCCACGCCGCCCGCGTTGGCAGCCTTCGCCGGGGCAAACAGCACGCCCGCCTGCTGGAACGTCGCGGTGGCTTCCAGCGTCGAGGGCATGTTCGCGCCTTCGCCGACTGCTTCCACGCCGTTGGCAATCAGCGCCTTGGCGGATGCTTCGTTGATTTCGTTCTGCGTTGCGCAGGGCAGGGCAATCTGGCAGGGAATCGTCCAGATGCCGGAGCAGCCCTCGGTGTAGGTCGCGGTCGGAACCGCCTTGACATACTCCTTGATGCGCTTGCGCTCCACTTCCTTCAGCTGCTTGACCACATCCAGCTTAATGCCGTCGGGGTCGTAGATGTAGCCGTTGGAATCGCTCATGGCGACGACCTTCGCGCCCATCTCGGTAATCTTCTGCACCGCGTAAATGGCGACGTTGCCCGAACCGGACACGACGACCGTCTTGCCCGCAATGGTCTTGCCGTTGCGCTCCATCATCGCCTGCGTGAAGTAGCACAGGCCGTAGCCGGTGGCCTCCTTGCGCGCGAGGCTGCCGCCCCACGTCAGACCCTTGCCGGTCAGCACGCCTTCATACAGCCCGGTGATGCGCTTGTACTGGCCGTACAGGTAGCCGATTTCGCGTGCGCCGACGCCAATATCGCCCGCCGGCACGTCGGTGTCCTTGCCGATGTAGCGGTACAGCTCAGTCATGAAGGACTGGCAGAAGCGCTGCACTTCGTTGTCGCTCTTGCCCTTGGGGTCAAAGTCGGAGCCGCCCTTGCCGCCGCCCATGGGGAGGGTGGTCAGGGAGTTTTTCAGGATCTGCTCGAAGCCGAGGAACTTGATGACGCCTTCGTTCACGCTCGGGTGGAAGCGCAGACCGCCCTTGTACGGGCCGATCGCGGAGTTGAACTGGATGCGGTAACCGCGGTTGACCTGCACCTTGCCCTCATCGTCGGTCCATGCGACGCGGAACTTCACCACGCGCTCCGGCTCGACGATGCGCTCAAGCACGCCCGCCTTCTCATATTCCGGATGCTTCGCAACCACCGGCTCGAGGCTTTCGAAAACCTCTCGAACGGCCTGCAGGAACTCCGGCTGGTCGCCGTCGCGCTTTTCCACCTGCGCGTACACGCGCTTGACGTACTCGTCAGTGAGCATATTCTTCCCCTTCGGGATAGTTGGGTTACCAATAGACGGTCTCATTCTATGTGCACGAATATGGACGGCACAAGACCTTGTTCAGGATTTGGAGACGCTTTTTGCGAGTGCTGGTTCTGAACCTGCTTCTTTTTACGGGATTGCCGTGCCTTGTGTTGCCTATAGGATGGAAATGCGGAAAGCGTGGGAGAGAGTACGTCCGCAATAACATCTCACGATCTCACATAATGGGAGAATCATCATGATTGAAGGATTTAAGAAATTCATTGCACGCGGCAACATGATCGACATGGCGGTCGGTGTCGTCATGGGCGGTGCCGTCACCACAGTGGTTAATTCTATTGTCAACAATGTGATTAATCCGTTCATCGCCATGATTTTCGGCAAACCGAATATGGATGGTCTGCTGGCAATCACATTCAATAATGCGACGGTTTCGTTCGGCGCGGTACTTGGCGCGATATTGAATTTCCTGATTATCGCGGCGGCCGTGTATTTCTGCATTCTCGTGCCGATCAACAAATTCCGTGACGTGACCGAGGCGTTGCTCGCCAAAACCAAGCTTGCGGAAGAACGGAGCAAAGCCGAGGAGGAAGCTGCCAAAGAGCCGGAAATCTCCACCGAAGAGCAGACGATCCTGCTGTTGCAGCAAATCCGCGACGAACTTGCCAAACGGAATGCACAGGATGCGCAGAACGTGCCGAACGATTCCGACACTGTTGCCGGTGCAGTCGCAGTGCGGTAGTCATCGTCAGCAATCGGAAGTATCGTCAGCAATTGTAATAATCAATAATCCGAGGCCGTCTCAAGCAGTGACGCAAGCCCCGCCTGAGACGGCCTTTCGCAATGGTCTTTCAGCGGGATGATTCTTCCATGCGCTGGAATAATACGGACTCTGGAAGGTGCCTCAGCGGGTCATATGTTCCAGTGACTGGAGGGATCTGGACTGTGAGGTGCTTGGCTGCGTCTAGTTTTCTCCAGTGACTGGAGGAATTGGGATGCTGGTTTGGATTTCGGATTTGGGTATGAAAAAAGGGTTTCCGGAAATCACCGGAAACCCTGTCTGTGGAGCTAAGGGGATTCGAACCCCTGACCCTCTCCATGCCATGGAGATGCGCTACCAGCTGCGCCATAGCCCCGTGGAGCTAGCCGGGTTCGAACCGGCGACCCTCTGCTTGCAAAGCAGATGCGCTACCAGCTGCGCTATAGCCCCATAGTTGAAAAAAAGCGGCCGCGCCGCTCTTAATCACCGTGGGCCCGGGAGGACTTGAACCTCCGACCTCATCCTTATCAGGGATGCGCTCTAACCACCTGAGCTACGGGCCCGTTCCTGCTGCACTGTTAAGCACAACGAATTGAAATAATACGCGAATTTCAGAGAAAGTCAATACAAGGTGTGTCTTCGGCGTGTCGTGACATAATGCAGACATGCCGAACAATCATCGTAGCCAGCGTAACAGCAGTGGGAGAGCCAGCAGGGGAGTGCGCAACCGTAATCGCACGCTATCCGAAGAAACCACGCAAATCGCTGGAATGACGGTGACCATCGTGCGTAAAGCCATCAAAAAACATGTACCTGCGCATCAAACCGCCGAACGCGCAAATCGTCATCTCCGCACCTTCTCGCATGTCGCAAGCGGCAATCGCACGATTTGTGACGGAACGCAAACCATGGATCGAACGTGCGCGACGCACCATGCTGCAAGCCAAGGATGAACAGATCCGTCAAAGCGATTTCAATGGTTTGGACCGTGTGAATGGTTCGCATGGTCCGGATAATCTGAATGGCCTGGAAAATTCGGGCGGCGTGGGCGATCGAAACAATCCAGGCGATCCCAATAGCTTGAATAATCCGCGCGTTTTCGTGTGGAACGACGCGGCGAAGGAACGGGCCGTACGGGCCATCAATGCGCAACTGCCGGTGCTGCTTGCGAAATGGTCGCCGATTATCGGGCGGAAGCCGACGCATGTCACGTTACGCATCATGACGTCGCGATGGGGGTCATGCACGCCGAAAACCGGCCGCATCCGACTCAACCTGCAACTTGGTCTTATGGATCCCAGATTCCTGGAATACGTGCTTGTGCACGAAATGACGCACCTGTGGGAAAACGGGCACGGAGAGGACTTTCAGCGGCGTATGAGCGCATATTTGCCGCAATGGAGGCAATTGCGGCGGGAGCTGAACCGTCATGTTGTGTTGTGATGCTCGCGATGCTGTTGCGTTCGCCGTCACGCTGCCATGCTGCGATGAGCTTGCGTAGGGCGATGTTGTTGCGTTGCCTGTGATGTTGAAATACTTGCGATATCACGCCACTGCCGTCACATTGCGCGGATTGCAATGACTAGCCACGGCTTACGCACGTTTGATAACGACGTATAGGTGATTCGTATAGCTTTTTGTTCATAAGATGTACAGAACGCTTAACATCCGCGATTTGCAAGCCTACAATCGTGACGACTGAAACGTTTGCGTGCAAACAGTCCACGCAGAAAGATCGAATAAGTGAGGGAGGGGTCGATTGTGACTGTATTGAGAAAAGTCGGCATTATCGGCATCGGACACGTGGGCGCGCATGTCGCAAATGCCGTGCTTTCCGCAGGACTGGCCGAAGAACTGAAGCTGTGCGACATCAACGAGCAAAAAGTAGTCAGCGAATGTCAGGATTTAAGTGACACGTTGGGTTTCTATCCGCATAACTGCGTGATCGGCAACTACGGCACGCAATACGAGCAGCTAGCCGACTGCGACGTGGTAATCAACGCTGCCGGCGACGTGAAAACCAGCGCCAAAGATCGTGACGGCGAACTGTTCGTCACCACCGACATTGCACGCACCTGGATCTCCCGACTGTTCAACGCAGGCTTCCACGGTGTGATCATCACCATCTCAAATCCTTGCGATGTAGTCGCAACCGAAATCTGGCACATCACCGGCTATGATCCGCGCAAAATAATCGGAACGGGAACCGCGTTGGATTCCGCACGACTGCGCAACGCCATCGCGAAACGCGTCAACGTGGATCAGAAATCAATCGGCGCATACATGCTGGGGGAGCATGGCAATTCGCAGTTCGCCTATTGGTCGAACGTGAACATCGCAGGCAAGCCGCTTGATCAACTCGCACAAGACGATCCGCAACGATTCGCCCTCGACAAGGACGAAACCGAGCAGGACGCCCGTCGAGGTGGATACCGCGTGTACGCCGGCAAAGAGTGCACGGAATACGCTATTGCAGCCACTGCGGCACGCCTTACGCAGGCTGTGCTCTGCGATGAACACTATGCGACCGCCTGCTCCACGCTGCTTACCGGCGAACAAGGCGAAAGCGGCAATTACGCCAGCCTGCCGTGCATCATCGGTGCGAACGGCGTTGAAGAAGTTCTCAATCCCACACTCACCGAAAGTGAACAGGCCAAATTCCACGCATCCTGCGAGCATATCCGCGCCAATATCGCGCAGCTTGCATGGTGGGACGACGAATGCCATCCCATGCTGCGCGGCTGAATCTGCAATAACTCAGCGGATTTAATAACAGAGCAGACTTGCGATTACTGATGTTGATTGTGTAAAAAATCAGCATTTACATAATCGCAAGTCTGTTTTATTTTCATTTTATTTTCGTTTTATTTTTGATTATTTCGTAGCTTTCGCAGCATCGCCGTCAACAGTATGCTTGCGGATTTCCAACGTTTCGATACGACGGCCATCCACTTGCGTGACGGTCATGTCATAACCGTCGTCGGAAGGCAGCACGTCGCCGATTTCGCCCATCTTTCCAGTATGCGCCAGGAAATAGCCGGCAACCGTCTCGTACGGACCGTCTTCCAGCTCAATACCGGTCAAATCGGCGAAATCCTCAATCGTCATGCCGCCTTCGATCGTGGCGACGCCATTGACGAACGTGGTACGTTCCGTGCGTTCGCCGCCTTTCTCTTCCGGCAGATCATATTCGTCGCGAATATCGCCGACCAGTTCCTCCGTCATATCTTCCAACGTGACGATGCCGTCGGTACCGCCATATTCGTCGATGACCACCGCCAGATGAATGCCGCGCTTACGTAGCAGCTCAAGGCTTGGCAGCAGTTTCGACGTGCCCGGCAGCGAAATGCCCTCGCGCGTCACGTCGGCAACCGTCTTCGCCTCGGGATCGCGAATGTCAAGCAGGTCGCGCACATGCACGAAACCAAGCACATCGTCGAAATCCTTGCCGGTCACCGGATAGCGGGAATACGGCATTTCTCTCACATATGCGGCCGCCTTCTCAATCGGCATATCGCCATCCAAAAAAACCACGTCGGCACGCGGGCGCATCACTTCGGCCACAATCGTTTCGGACGCGTCGAACACGTCGTCGAGAATCGTGCGTTCGTCCTTGCTCAAGTTCGTATTGGTGTTGACGAGTACGCGCAGCTCTTCGTCGGACACTTCGCTGTCGGTTTCGTTCGGGTCGAAACCAAGCAAGCGCACGATAATGTTCGTGTTCTTGCCGATCAGCCAAATAATCGGCTTGCACACCTTCGCAAACACATGAATCGCAGGTACCACGGCACGCGCGATCTGCTCGTTGCGTTGCATGGCGATACGCTTCGGCACCAACTCCGAAATCACGATCGAACAGTACGAAATGATCAACGTCAGCACAATGGTGGTCAGGGGAGCGGCCACACTCGTCGGCACGCCCCAACTTTCAACGATCGGCACAATATAAGGCGAAATCGACGATTCGCCGAACGATGCGGAAAGGAAACCGCTCAACGTCACGCCGATCTGCACGGTCGACAAAAACGTGTTCGGATCTCGCGCGATCTGTGCGACGCGCTTTCCGCGGGCATCCTCCTGTTCCATCTGGTCGATCTGCGATCCACGCAGGCTGACCAACGCCAGTTCGGTGCCGGCGAACACCGATCCGAGCAACAGAAAAACGAAAATCAGGAGAATGTTCAAACCTAGAGACATGGTTCCACTCTATCGGGGCGGTATGTCAAAGTGTCTGTATCTCCTGATTTTCTTGGATTTTCTCAATTATTCTTAGATTGCTTAGCTTCGGATTGTTCTTTTTTGGATCTCTGTTTCGCAAATCTCCGTTTCCGAATTGTAATCCGTTTCAGAAGCTAAGAACCTCGACTTTGCCGGAGTCCAGCTGGTACCTTGCGCCGACGATCATGAGTTTGTCGGATGCCAGCGCCTGCTGGATCGCTTCGGATTGTTCCACCAAGAGTTCGATGGTGCGCGCGATGTGCACGCGTTCGAAATCCTCGCTGGATTCCAATTCCGACTCGTGCGCCTGCCAGATTGAGAAACCGACGGTGCGCATCATGAGCGAATCCGAAGCGCAGATGCGTTCGTCGATGTCGGCAATGCTGTCGGCGGCCATCAGCGAATCCTCGGCATCGGCGGTCAGTTCGTGCAGTAACGCCTCGTAATCCTTGGAAGCTTGCTTGATCGCACCGCAATTCTGGTGGCCGAGCACCACCAGCAAACGTACGCCGAGCACGGTCACCGCGTATTCCAGGGACGCAAGCACGGCTTCGTCGATGATTTGACCGGCCGTGCGAACCGTGAACAGGTCGCCAAGACCGGAATCGAAAATAATATCCGGGCTTACCCGCGCGTCGGAGCAGCTCAGTACGGCCGCTTCCGGTGCGTGTGTGTCCACAAGTGCTGCGCGTGCTTCGGCGCCACGATTCGGATGTTCCGGTTTGCCTTCCGCAAACCTGCGATTGCCTGCCAGCATGCGGCTCCATGCGCCGCTTGCCGTACCTTCGACCTCGTTCTGGTCTACAAACAGTTCGTCTGCCATTGACTCCACCCCTCATTGTTCAGGCTAGCCAACATCATACGTTTTGGTCTGACCGTTCGCTGGGAAATAGAGCGATATCTCGCTTATGTATGGCAGATTTCGTGTTCTGTCCGGTGATATTTCGCTTATGTATGGCAGTCCCAAAGGTGAAAAACCGGAAAAATGTACCCCCGAAGTGGGTTTTTCGCATGATGGTCTGCCATATATAAGCGAGAAGGCTCATGACAAGGCTCCGATTCTGCCATATGTAAGGCAGATATAGGTATGAAAAAGGGTCCCCGATCGGCAGTGCGAACGGGGACCCTGAAAGAAACTGGCTACAATCAGCCGGTGTTCTGCAGGCCTGCTGCGACACCGGACACGGTGCACAGGATCAGGTAGGTGTAGTTCTCCTTCTGTCCGTGCGTGAGCTCTTCCTTGTCCACGCGCTTGCGTAGCGAGCCGAGGGCGAGCACCTGGGTGGCGGACAGCGCATCCACGTACGGCGAGCGGATGCGGATGGCCTGGCCGAGCACGTGGCGGTGCTGCAGAGGCCACTTGTCGCCTACGATCTCGAGCACCCACTTGCGGGTGAGCTCCATCTCGTCGAGGACCTTCTTGTTGAGGTCCTCACGGTCTCCGAGGGCAAGGTACATCTTGGCGATGCGCTCGTCAGTCTTGGCCAGCGACATTTCGATGTTGTCGATGAACGTGGAGAACAGAGGCCATTCCTCATACGCTTGACGCAAGGTGTCCAAATCGCCGAACTGTTCGCACGCGGTGCCCAGGCCGTACCATGCGGCCAGATTGATGCGTGCCTGCGCCCAGGAGAAGATCCACGGAATGGTACGCAGATCGTCGAGGGACTTGGCTCCAAGGCCACGTTTGGCCGGACGGGAGCCGATCGGCAGCAGGCCGATTTCGGTCAGCGGCGTGACGGTGGAGAACCACGGTGCGAAGCCGTCGGTGTTCAGCAGGTCGAGGAAGCGGTTATGCGCGGCCTCGTCGAGCTTGTTGGCCATGTCGGCGTACTTGGCGGTCATGTCCGTATTGCGCTTCTCCACGCTTGGAGCGGACTGCAGCAGCGTTGCAGCCGCAACGGACTCGACGTGGCGGATGGCCAGTGCCGGGTTGCCGTAGCGTGCGAAGATGACCTCGCCCTGCTCAGTGAGCTTGAAGCGGCACTTTACGGAGCCGACCGGCTGTGCGAGTACGGCACGGTTAGCCGGGCCGCCGCCGCGGCCGACGGCACCACCGCGGCCATGGAACAGGGTCAGATCGATGTCATGCGATTCCGCCCACTTGGCGATGCGTTCCTGTGCGGAATGCAGGGCCAGGGTTGCGGAGGTCGGGCCAGCGTCCTTCGAGGAGTCGGAGTAGCCGAGCATGACTTCCATCTTGCCGCCGGTGGCCTTCAGACGAGCCTGAACCTCCGGAATCTTGATCATTTCCTCGAGTACGTCTACCGAGTTCTGCAGATCCTCAAGCTGTTCGAACAGCGGGATCACGTCGATGGTTGGAACATCCTTGGGATGGGAGAACGCCAGACGGTTCAGCTCGTACACGTCCCTGATGTTTTGGGCGCTCTTGGTGAAGGAGATGATGTAACGACGGGCGGCCTTGATGCCGTTGCGCTTCTGGATGGAACCAAGGGCGCGGAAGGTGTCGAGCACCTCGTGGGTCATCGGCTGCAGTTCGCCACGCTCACCGTGCAGACCATGTTCGCGGATATCTTCCAGCGCTCGGGAATGCACGACGGAGTGCTGGCGGAACTCCATCTCGACCATATGGAAGCCAAAGGTCTCTGCCTGCCAGATGAGGTCCTGCAGCGGGCCGTAGGCGGAACGTTTGGCGTTGGCTTCGGCGAGGGAGCGCTGCACGACCTTCAGGTCGGCGATGTAATCCTCGCAGGAGTGGTACATGAGATCAGCATCGCGGTCGATGGTGGCCTTCAGACGATCGGCCATGACCAGCATGACGGCACGGTGCAGCTCCTTGGTGGAGATCAGTGCGGCCTTGTCGGTCAGGCGCTCGCTCATTTCCTTCTGATGGTTCCACAGGCTCTTGAGCTCGGCACTCGGCGGAGTGGTCTCAGCTTCCATCGTCAGGTTCTTGCCAACGCGGCGGGTCTCGATTTGCAACGCGCCCAGCACGTGGTCGCTGAACTTGCGGGCCACCTGACGGCTCACCTTGGCGGTGACATTCGGGTTGCCGTCACGGTCGGAGCCGATCCAGCTTCCCGGGTGGAAGAATGCCGGGCATACCGGCGGCACGAGGCCAGCCTTATCTCCGAGGATCCAATCGTCGAAACGACGGTACACCTGTGGAATGGTATAGAACAACGTATTGTCGAAAATATCGAGAATGGTTTCAGATTCCTCAACCGGAGTCGGCTTCTTCAGTGCGATCGGAGAGGTGCGGAACAGCGCGTCAATCTCGTTGAAGAGTCGACGGGAGTTTTCCTTCTTGTCTGAACCGCCAAGCAGCTTGTGCGTTGCGAGCAGCTGGGAGATGCGACGGATTTTGCCTTCCACGGCTTTGCGGCGGGCTTCAGTCGGATGCGCGGTGAACACCGGATGGAACTCGAGCTGGTCGAGCAGTTCCTTGGCTTTGGCCGGACCCATTTCGTTAATGAGCTGGTGGTAGGCGCAGGTCATTTCGTTCACTGGGTCGACGGCTTGGGTGTCATCTACGGCGGCCTCACGGCTGTGCAGCACGGAGACACGGTAGTTCTCCTCGCATAGGTTGGCCAGATGGAAGTAGGTGGTGAAGGCGCGGGCCAGCAGTTGTGCCTCATGCACATCCGTTTTATCGATGATGTCGACGACCTTCTGCAGGTCATCCTGATTCGGATTCGTATCCGTCAGAATGCCGGAGAAGCGTTCGGCGCTAGCGTTCAGTGCGTGTTCGCGCACTTCATCGAACTTGGCCAGCAGCTTTTCATCGAATTCGCCGAGCACCTCGCGAAGAATCTGCAAACACAGATCCATTTCCTCTTTGAGGGAAGCGGGAAGATCACGCTCCTCGGGGCCTTTGGTGCCGGTGCCGGACGAGACGATAGCTGCGTCGGCAGGCGTGATCTGTTCGTTTTCTATTGTCATCAGACCTCCTTCTCCAAACCATCGGGTTGCCCGGTCTGTCGGTCCTTCGCGGCACCTCCGCGATTGTTTTGGCCGTCTGTTGCGAGCCCACAGCCCTAAGTTCGGTCGGTAATGCACGCCCATTGTATGCTCGGCAAATCGACAGTTTGGTTACGGAAACACCGGAAATGTCCGCATCGTGGTCCGACGGTGTCCACAAAGTGAAATCGACGGAAATTTCGAAAATCCTCCGACCAGCCCACACGTTAGACCTGAACTTGTGAGCGCACAATACGAACATGAACATGAGACGAATTTCGATAGCGCGGAAAAAAGCGCTTCGGCCGTCAGCAAATTCCATACACACTCCATTCCGCTCGATATGGAAGATATCGAACGGGATTGGGACAAGCCGGTCGCTGAAGCGGGAATCGCAGCAAAAGCCAGCGTGATCGTACGCGTCGGCATGCTCGATCTCGGCGCGGGCACCGGAAGCTTCCGCGTACGCGAAATGATGCACCGCATCGCCTATCCGCTGGGCGTGCACGTGCGCGCCGACGTGAACCTCACCGACATCGAAGCCTCCTGCACCGACGGCAAAGACCGTATCACCGAAGTCGTCGACCTGCCAACCACCGGCGTCAACACGGAACGCATTTGGCTGCTCGAACACTTCGCTGACTGGTTCAACGTGAACCTCGGCAAAGGATCGATGTACCACAGCCAATCCGACGTGTCCGAAGGGCTTATGCAGCATCTCGACAAGCGTGATGCGTCGCAGGTGTCGGCTGACCTGTCGAAGCGTCTTCGCGAACGTCAGAAAGCCGAACAGAATCAGGAGGGATCTGATGATCCCGTGCTCGACGCGCTTGAAATGGTGACGGAACGCGCCGAAGTGACCGATACCACCGCGCAGCCGTTGCACTTGCGTGACATCGAAGCGGCAAGCGAGCAGCATAATCGCGGTGAACGTGAAGCCGAACGTGAAACCAAGCGTGAAACTGCCGGTACGGCCAACGTTACGTCAAGCGAATCGACCACGAAAAAAGCGCGCAAAAATCGCAATCACAAGCCGCCAAAAGGTCAATACGCCGAACATTTCGACCACGTCGGAAAAGAAGCGGACCAATCGCAAGGCATCACCGTTCGCCAAGCCCACGAACGACTCGACATGATCGAACGACGCAAACCCCTGTATTCGCCGGCGTTCGCGGGATTCGCCTCGGCCTGCGCCTGCGCATCCTTCGTGTTCCTGCTTGGTGGCGGTCCCTTCGACATGATCGGCGCGTTCATCGGCGCGGGACTTGGCCACTGGCTGCGCCGCCGCCTGTTCGCCCACCATCTCAACCAGTTCTTCGTGACGTTCGTATGCGTGGCCGTCGCGGCACTCGCCTGCACGGGCACCCTGCGATTGATTGGTATTTTCGAGCCCGTCGCATTGCAGCATGATACGGCTTACATCGGTGCCATGCTGTTTGTGATTCCTGGATTCCCGCTGATTACGGGTGGACTTGATATGGCGAAAATTGATTTTCCGTCAGGTATTCAGCGCGTTGCGTACGTGTTGTGCATTATTTTGATGGCGACGCTCGCAGGCTGGATGGTCGCTTCGATCGTGCATTTGAATCCGGAAGGATTCGAGCCGTTGGGACTCAATCCGGTTGTCAATTGCCTGTTGCGTTTCGTGTTCGCATTCATCGGCGTCTGGGGCTTCTCCACCATGTTCAACTCGCCGCAGCGCATGTGCCTTGTCGCCGCCACCATTGGCGCCATTACTGACACCTTGCGTTTGGAAATCGTTGACATGGGCGTTCCCGCCGAAGCCGGCGCATTCATCGGCGCACTGCTCGCAGGCCTGCTTGCCTCCGCATGGCGTTCTGCGGTTCATCGCAGCTGGCTCGCCCCGCATCTCGGCTACCCGCGCATCTGCCTGACCGTGCCGTCCATCGTGATCATGGTTCCCGGTTTGTACATGTATCAAGCCATGTTCCACCTCGGCCAATTCGACACCTTGAACGCCCTCGACTGGGCTTTCCGCGCGTTCATGGTGATTATCTGTCTGCCGATCGGCCTAGCCATGGCTCGCGTTATCACCGATAAGTCTTGGAGATACGATATTTGATCCGTTTCGGCATTTGGGCGCGTAAATGAGATAAATGCGATTGTCGCAATGTTCGACCGGTACATTGGGACAATCGCATATTTTTTTCAGAAGAGATTCGAAAGAAATTCGTTTCGACAGAGATTTGAAGAAAGAGATTCGAAAGAAATTCGGCTAGCAATCTAAGAAGAGAGAATTCATGGTTACCAAAGATTTTTGGGTGCTGCTGGCGATGGTCATCTATTTTGTGGCCATGCTCACCATCGGCTTCATCTACTCCAAGCGGTCCAATTCCTCCACTCGTCAGTATTTCGCGGGTGGTCGAGGCGTTGGTCCATGGCTGACGGCATTGAGCGCCGAAGCCTCCGATATGAGCGGCTGGCTGCTCATGGGACTGCCGGGCGTCGCCTACTTCACCGGTGCCGCCGACCCGCTGTGGACGGCCCTCGGCCTGGCTCTCGGCACCTACCTCAACTGGAAGCTCGTCGCACGCCGTTTGCGCCGCTACTCCGTGGTGGCAGGTGACGCGATCACCATTCCGGACTTCTTCTCCAAACGATTCCATGACAAACGCAATATCGTCTCCACCATCGCGGCGCTGATCATCCTCGTATTTTTCTGTGTGTATGTCGGTAGCTGCTTCGTGACGGTCGGCAAACTTTTCTCGACCCTGTTCGGCTGGGACTACCACCTGACCATGGTGATCGGCGCTGCCATCGTGTTCGCCTACACCGTGATCGGAGGCTATCTTTCCGTGGTCGTGACCGACTTCATCCAAGGTTTGCTCATGTTCTTCGCGCTGGCAGTGGTGTTCATCGGTTCCGTCGCATCCGTCGGCGGCGTCGACAACACCGTCGCCTTCCTCAAAGGCATTCCAGGCTTCCTTGACGGCACGCAAATGGCCACGCCGATTCTGAACGATGCCGGCGAGCAGATTGTCAAGGCTGGCCAGGCCATGTTCGGCGCGCCTACCGAATACGGCGTGATCACCATGATTTCCATGCTTGCGTGGGGTCTTGGCTATTTCGGCATGCCGCAGGTGCTCGTGCGATTCCTGTCGATCCGCAGTTCCGAAGAGATCAAGAAGTCTCGCATCATCGCCACTACATGGTGTGTGGTGTCGCTGGCGTGCGGCGTGTGCATCGGTTTGGTTGGCCGTGCGATGATGCCGACGCAGTTCGTCACGCAGTCCGCTGCGGAGAACATTTTCATCGTGGTTTCGCAGGCGCTGCTGCCGAGCTTCATGTGCGGCATCGTGGTGTCGGGCATTTTCGCCGCGTCCATGAGCTCGTCGTCGTCATACCTGATTATCGGCGCTTCCGCGGTCGGTGAGAATATTTTCCGCGGATTGCTCTATCGCAAGGCCACCGATCGTCAGGTGATGATGGTTGCGCGCATCACATTGCTGGTTATGTTCATTTTCGGCATTGTGGTTGCGTTCGATCAGAATTCGTCGATTTTCCAGGTTGTTTCGTATGCATGGGCCGGTTTGGGCGCTTCGTTCGGTCCGCTGATGCTCTGCTCGCTGTATTGGCGTCGTACCAATAAATTCGGTGCGATTGCGGGCATGCTTTCCGGTACTGCGACCGTGCTGATCTGGCATAATTTCATCAAGCCGCTTGGTGGTGTCTTCGCTATTTACGAGCTGCTTCCGGCGTTCATCATCTCGCTGCTGTTCATTGTGGTGGTGTCGCTGCTGACTCCGGCTCCCGATGCTGAAGTGCTGCACGAGTTCGATCATTATCTTGATGATCCCGATGACCGCAAGGTGGATGACGATTTGGTCGCAGCGGAAATCGCTTCCGGCGAAAAGCGCGCGAAAATCTAATCAAACATAATGTGGCACATGCCACTCAAACGCAACAAAGGCCGGATTGTGCAATACGCAATCCGGCCTTTGTCGATGCTGAAACGCTGTTTAAAGCGTGATTATGGTGTTTCTGGAGCTTTAGTAGCGCATGCCCATGGCGTCGCGCACCTGCTCCAACGTTTCGTTGGCGATGGCGTTGGCCTTCTTGTTGCCTTCGGCGAGCACGTCGCGCACGTAATCCATATCCTTGGCGAGTTCCTCGCGACGGGCGCGATGCGGCTCAAGGAAGCTGTTCACCGATTCGATCACATACGCCTTCAGCGCGCCCGCACCGGAATCGCCGATCTCCTCGGCGATCTCCTTCGGATCGCGACCGGTGACCAAACCGGCGGTCGTCAGCAGTGCGGAAACCTGCGGACGTGCGATCGGATCGAACGTGATGCGGCGCTCGGAATCGGTCGGACTCTTCTTGATGAGCTTGGCGGTCTCCTGCGCTGTGGCGCCCAACATGATGGAATTGCCGTACGACTTGCTCATCTTGCGGCCATCCAAGCCTGGAATCTCCGGCGCTTCAGACAGAATCGCGGCCGGCTCGGGGAACACCGGATGCTTCTTGGCGTAGCGTTCGTTGAAACGACGCGCGATGGTGCGCGTGATCTCGACATGCGGCAGGTTATCCTTGCCGATCGGCACCACATTGGCCTTGCAGAACAGAATGTCGCATGCCTGATGCACCGGATAAGTCAGCAGCAGGCCGGTCAGCGCATGGCCGGAAGCTTCCATTTCCGACTTCACCGTAGGATTGCGATGCAGCTCGGCCTCAGTCACCAATGACAGGAACGGCAGCATCAGCTGGTTCTCCGCAGGAACGGCGGAATGCGTGAAAATCATGGTCTTTTCCGGATCGATGCCGGCAGCCATGTAGTCAAGCACCAAATTGAGCACATTGTCTTCGATGTGCGCGGTCGTGTCACGATCGGTGATCACCTGATAATCGGCGATGATGATATTCGAATTCACGCCGCGATTCTGCATGGCGACGCGCTCACGAATCGAACCAAAATAATGGCCGAGATGCAGACGTCCGGTCGGACGGTCGCCGGTCAGCATGGTGAACTTGCCCGGATTCTGTTCGATTGCGGCGAGCGTTGCGTCGGAACGCTTCTTCGCTGCGAGGAAGCTTGCGCTCATTTCATTGCCGACAGCGGTGATCTGCTGCTCCTGGGTTTCGTCCGTCATACGTGTCCTTTTCTTAAGAAAATCAGCGATTTTATCGTAAAAGTCTGAGCCGACAACGAAATATGGCACAGCAAGTGGTACTCTCTTGTTTGATGAATTGATAGCACAGTAATCCTCAGGGGGTCAGATGGGCCGCGGACGTCAGAAAGCCAAACAGCAGAAAATAGCCCGAAAGCTCAAGTACCTGACCACCGACACCGATTATGATGAGCTCGCCAAGGAGCTCGGTGCCCAGGAGCCTGGTTCGGGTTCTTTTGATCCTTTCGCCGATATCGAAGCAAAATATTCTCACGATGCGGACGCTGAAGATGAGATTTCTGAAGATGCTCAGGAGTCCGCGCAAACCGACGCCGAGGATGACCTCGACGAGTATGCAAAGTGGGCCGCAGAGGCGGCGGCGAAGGCCACGAGCGGAGAGTTCCCGGCAGCCAAGTCCGCCGCGCCGAAGCCACACAAGCCCATCCCGATGCCGATGCCCAGCGCACTGAAGCCGAAGAAGCAGGACTGATCGGCATATCAGGTACTTTGTGAAACCGCGATGCGGATATGCCTGCCAGGTGTATCCACATCGCGGTTTTGCTATGCGTTTTTGCGCCTGTGACGGTCTTCTCGCAGCCTGTCACACCAACGGCAGCAAGCTACTCAAATCGTCGCGTTCGCCAACGGCCGTGATGCGTCCTGCCTCCTTCTCCTCAGCCCAGCTGGTGATGCCCGTGGCGAGTCTCATCCACACGTCCGGTTCCAGTTCGATCACGTCCGGCGGTGTGAGATTATGCGGATCGGATGCCGGTCCGTCGAGAATCTTGATGGCACCCCACGGCGCGACACGAACTTCCACGCCCGCCCCGGGCGCTTTTTTCTCCAGCAGATGCAGCGAGTAGCGCACCGCCATCGCCCACAGCTGGCGTGGCAATCGTGGAGAGAATTCCAGACGGAAATCGCGGGCCGCGTCGGTATTTGCGGGAATATTGTCGGCGATCATGCGATGAGACGTTTGCAGCCATTGTGCAAATGCGTCATGCCCCTTATGCAGATCTTGTTCTCGAATAACAGCCATACGTGTTATTTTGCCGTTTGCGAGCGACTATGATGGGGTGTTGCAGACAACGTAGTCACAACTGAATAGGGGTGTGAAGAGAGGGAAAATACTTGCGATTCTTGACAGCGTTCGCAATGTTGTTGCATGTCGTTTGCATGTTGCTCGCAACGTTTTTGCAGCCGGTTTGCATTATTTCTGCAAACGAATGCTTGCTTGTAATTGCTTGAAATTTCATCTTTTTATGATTACGTAGTATGCTATGTATGAGAACGTATGCATGATGTTACTTAGTGTTCATGCGGCCGCTAATGCAAGGACGCTGGGGTAAGGCATAATGTTCCTGGAGAGTAATCCGTCAAAGGGAGTCGATTAATGACTGAAATTACCGCACCGAAGTCCGCGGTCACCGCGGAGCAGTTCGCAGACGAGATCCGCGAGCAGCTGAAGTACACCCAGGGCGTCACCGTCGAGCAGGCCAAGCCGGCCGACGTGTACGTCGCCGCGTCCGCCGCAGTGCGCCGCCACCTCATGGATTCCTGGTTCAAGACCCAGTCCGACATGGTCAACGGCAACACCAAGGCAGTCGGCTACCTGTCCGCAGAATTCCTGATGGGCAAGCAGCTGCGCAACGCGCTGCTCAACGCCGGTCTGACCGAGCAGTTCGACGCCGCGGTCAAGGAACTCGGCTTCTCCGTGCAGGACGTCGTCGACGCCGAGCACGAGCCGGGCCTCGGCAACGGTGGCCTCGGCCGTCTGGCCGCCTGCTTCATCGATTCGCTCGCCTCGCTGGGCGTGCCGGCATTCGGTTATGGCATTCAGTACAAGTACGGCATCTTCGAGCAGAAGTTCGACGAAAACGGCAAGCAGATCGAAACCCCGGACTACTGGCTGACCAATGAAGAGCCGTGGGGACACATCGATTACAACCGCGACCAGAAGGTTTCCTTCGGCGGCGAAGTCGTTGAGGAAGATGGTAAGAAGGTATGGAAGCCGGCTTGGTCCGTGCGTGCGGTGCCGGTCGACTACATGGTTCCGGGCTATGCTTCCGGTCGTGTGAACACCCTGCGTCTGTGGACCGCCAAGAGCTACGACGAGTTCGACCTGCTCACCTTCAACAAGTCCGAGTACCTTGACGCCGTCAAGCCGCAGGTTGAAGCTGAGAACATCTCCAAGATCCTGTATCCGGAAGATTCCACCCCGCAGGGCAAGGCACTGCGTCTCGAGCAGCAGTACTTCTTCGTGTCCGCCTCCATCCACGACGCCATCCGCGTCTTCTACCCGGGTCAGGACAAGCCGGATCTGACCACCTTCGCGGACAAGATCACCTTCCAGCTCAACGACACCCACCCGGTCATTGGCATTCCGGAGCTCATGCGCGTCCTCATGGACGAGTACGGCTACGATTGGGACACCGCCTGGACCGTCACCAACAAGACCTTCAACTACACCTGCCACACCCTGCTTCCGGAAGCCCTGGAAGTGTGGCCGTCCAAGCTCATCGGCGAACTCCTGCCGCGTCACCTCGAAATCATCGAGAAGATCCAGGACCAGTTCGCAGCCGAGCTCAAGGCCAAGGGCGTCGACGAAGCCAGCATCAAGGACATGGCCATCTACACCGGCGACTCCGTGCGCATGGCCTACCTGGCCACCTACGGCGGCTCCCACGTCAACGGCGTTGCCGAGCTGCACTCCCAGCTGCTCAAGGACGTCACCCTGAAGAACTTCTCCGACGTGTATCCGGACAAGTTCACCAACGTGACCAACGGCGTGACCCCTCGCCGCTTCGTCAAGCTCGCCAACCCGCGTCTGTCCGACCTCATCACCGAAGGCCTCGGCACCGACAAGTGGGTGAGCGACCTCGAACTGCTCAAGGGCCTCGAACCGCTCGCAGCCGATGACGAATTCGTCAAGAAGTTCGCCGCCGTCAAGCAGGCCAACAAGGTTGACTTCTCCAACTACGCCAAGCGCGAATACGGCTTCGACATCGACCCGAACACCATGATCAACACCATGGTCAAGCGTCTGCACGAATACAAGCGTCAGGCACTGAAGATCCTCGCCGTGATCGCACGCTACGCCGACATCAAGTCCGGCAGGATCGCCGCCGACGATGTCATGCCGCGCACCATCGTGTTCGGCGCCAAGGCCGCTCCGGGCTACTACCTCGCCAAGCAGACCATCCAGCTGATCAACAACGTCGCCCGCGTCATCAACAACGACCCGGATGTCAAGGGCAAGCTGAACGTCTACTTCCCGTGGAACTACAACGTGCGTCTCGCACAGCACCTCATCCCGGCAACCGACCTCGACGAGCAGATCTCCCAGGCCGGCAAGGAAGCCTCCGGTACCGGCAACATGAAGTTCGCTCTCAACGGCGCCATGACCGTCGGCACCCTCGACGGTGCCAACGTCGAAATCCGTGAGCGCGTCGGCGCTGAGAACTTCTTCCTCTTCGGCATGACCGTCGACGAGGTGGACGCCCTCTATGCCGAAGGCTACGATCCGAAGAAGTACTACGAGGCCGATCCTCGTCTCAAAGCCGCCATCGACATGGTCGCGGACGGCACCTTCTCCAACGGCGACAAGACCGTGTACGAAGACCTTGTCCACGATTGGCTCACCAAGGACTGGTTCATGACCCTCGCCGACTTCGGCGCCTACACCGCCATCCAGTCGGAAATCGAGGCCCTCTACGCCCAGCCGCTCGAATGGAACCGCAAGGCCCTCATCAACGTGGCGAACTCGGGCTACTTCAGCTCCGACCGCTCGATGGAGGATTACCTCGAGCGTATCTGGATGACCGGTCCGCTCAAGTAATGACGGAGCGTTATCTGCGTTGTGGAAGGCTTGACGTATCTTCGTACGCTTTCGCCTTCCACGCCTTGTGATACTGCGCTCGTCATTACTTTCGCTTCGCACGGGCCATATGTGACGTGAATTATCGCGTGATGTATGACTCGTAGCGTTAGATAGGGCGTGATGACGAAGGGACGATTCCGTTTTGGAATCGTCCCTTTTCGTTTTCCAGGGCAAAACAAAAAGCCCTGCGCGTGGGGCGCAGGGCTTGAAAGAAAGAGAAATCAGGCAGCTTCTGGGGTGGTGGGAGCGACTTCGGCTTCGCCATCCTCGACATCCTTGGTCAGGCCAAGATCGACAGGAGACGAGCTGTTCTCCCATGGCTCCTCCCACGGATCGTAATCCGGATTCTGCTGCTTGTACACATACAGACCGACGACACCGGCAAGCAAAGCTCCGAAGAGCAGTGCGAAGAACTTCCAACCGTTAGAAGACTTGTTCTCCATGACGGATCCTTTCCCAAATATCGGCGAACATTGGCTGACCTGCTCGTTCAAGCCAACTCTGTTCACTATATTAATTCCTTGAATGTGTTGATTGGGTGGATTTACGCGCCGGGGATTCACAAGAATGCAATCATTTGCAATGATTTCGCAGATTCGCGGATTCGCACGTTCCAGTAGGGTTGAAACATGGCTTATCAACGTTTCAGTCTGTTTCCCGATTCCCCGTCGTTCAAAGACTTCTTCTCTGCACGTTCCATGCGATACCGTTGGCGTAACGGCGATCCTGTGATCACCGTTACGATCATGGCGATATGCGTCGCGGTCTGGATTGTCGAAACACTATTGAAAATCGTCTGGCCGACCGGCTGCAACGCATTCGTCGGCTCAGGCGTATTCATGCCCGCGCTGGCGACTCACCGCCCATGGACCTTCATTACGTCAATGTTCCTGCACCAGCCGGCCTCCCTATGGCACATTCTTTTCAACATGCTGACCTTGTGGTGCGTCGGGCCTGTATTGGAACGCATGATGGGGCATCTGCCATATCTCGCGTTATACGTGCTGTCAGGACTCGGCGGAAGCGCCGGCATGATGGTCTGGGCACTGTTCTCGCAAGACGGTTGGCTGACATCCGCATACGGCGCTTCCGGCGCGCTATTCGGCCTGTTCGCGGCAATTCTGGTGGTATACCAGCGCATTGGCATCGACATTCGATCCATGCTGATCTGGATGCTCATCAACTTCCTGATGCCAATCATCACGCCGAACATCGCATGGCAGGCGCATGTCGGCGGATTCATCATCGGAGGAGTGTTCGCCTGGCTGTTGGTTTCCGGTCTGCATGCGTTGCGCGGCAAAAGTCTGCAGCAGCGCACGCTGATGTACGGCGTAATCATGTTGGCCGTGATTATTGCGATTGTCGTTGCATGCAATATGAGCAATCCACTTCGCGCAAACCCCCTTCTTGGCATGTTCTCCTAGTTGGCAGGAAGGAGAAAAACAGAGTTGGGGAATCGCAGACACACACTTATCCACAAATGTGGATAAGTGTGTGGATAAGTGAGGGTTGAGCTGTGGGTAAGTCGGGGATAACTCGGTGCATTATCCACAAGGATATTCACAAAACGGTGGATTCCCCGGCTTTTCAACGGTGGAAAATGTGGATAACCCGACTGTGCATAGTGGAAAAATGGGAAAAAACACCATCCTATATATTGTGGACGGCCATAAAACTGCCTACAAGATATAGACGCTATCCACATTCGTCCACAATAATCCACGACTTATCCACATCGTGTGAAACCAGAAAATCCCCAGAATGACGACGAATCAACACAACGAAATCAGGTACGTCACCAATGACAATCATGAATGACGAGACGCGCGAATTCGTGGCGATGCATCGCAACGAGGACGTGCGCGAACTGGCGTTGAAGGCCAAACGTGTGGAAGGGCTCGACCTGCCGTTGGCGCTCGACCAGATTGCCGGATGGCAGATCGCAAGCAAAAAACTGCCACAATGGGCCTCCTGCGAGGGAATCGTATACCCTCCGCACATTTCCATGGAACAGTGCTCATCGCAGTTCACAGCCCAATACAAGTCAGAAATCGCACAAACCCTGCTCGCGCCGGCCGCAACCGTGCGCGCCAGAGTGTCCGATTCTGCCGAATCGGTCATGCAAACGGCAAAAAGTGCGTTCCAGTTGTCCGATTCGCCAGAATCGGACACATTGGTGGCGAAAAGGGCGATGGTGGATCTGACGGGCGGATTCGGCGTGGACTTTTCGTATCTGGCGCGCGGATTCAGCCAAGCCACTTATGTGGAACGGCAGCGGCATCTGTGCGATCTGGCCGAACACAATATGGCCGCACTGGGACTCGACCAGGCGCGCATCGTGTGCGGCGACGGCGTGGAATACCTCAGGCAGATGGGTCCGGTGGACTTCATCTACCTTGATCCGGCCCGCCGCGACGAGCATGGATCGCGCACTTACGCGATCGAGGATTGCACGCCGAACGTGTTCGAATTGCGTGACCTGTTGCTCGCCAAATCGCAGTGCACGCTGGTCAAGCTTTCGCCGATGTTGGATTGGCGCAAGGCGGTCGCCGATTTCGACGGGACCGTACGCGAAGTGCATATCGTGGCCACCGGCAACGAATGCAAGGAACTGTTGCTGGTATTGGGTCAGCAGGTGCATGAGGAACCATCCGCGCCGCGCGTGTTCTGCGTGAACGACAATCAGCGGATCGACTATGATTCCGCCGCATATACGCAGGGCCTGCGCATTGGCGGCAAACCGCTGCCGGAGGCGAAAAACTACTTGTATGAGCCGAATGCGTCGATTATGAAGGCCGGTTGCTTCGATCTGGTGGAGGAACGATTCGGTGTGACGCAGGTCGGTCCAAGCAGTCACCTTTTCGTGTCGGCAACGCCGGTTGCCGATTTTCCCGGCAGAGGATTCGCGATTGAAGCGATCGGCGGCATGAATAAAAAGGATATAAAACGACTGCTGAATGGCACGAAACAGGCCAATATCGCGGTACGTAACTTCCCGCTTACCGCACCGCAGCTACGCAAGAAATTGAAGCTTGCCGACGGTGGTCCGGTCTATCTGTTCGGCACTACCATGCAAGGCTGCGATCATGTGCTGCTGCGCACGTCGAAAATCTGAAAAACAAACCGGAATCGAAAAAAGAAACAGGCGAACCGGGATTGGCAAGGC
>OOCH01001088.1_pt1 | contig 22788 bp, 11 predicted proteins | sample 1671641 | NCBI WGS metagenome assembly OOCH01 (sample SAMN06348177, study PRJEB24527) | human gut metagenome | biome: human gut; feature: ankylosing spondylitis patient; material: feces | host: Homo sapiens | place: China | collected 2015-10
TGCGTGACCCTTTTTCCGTATATGATAAAAATACCGGCGGCCAGCTTTGCATGCAGGCCGCCGGTTATGTCTCGAATTAACGGGAATCAATCATAGAATCTCCACCAGTCGAGGTTGAAGAGCTTGCAACCCTTGCGTCCCTTGAAGAGGAAATATAGGTCATGCACGCCCGTCACACCCTCCTCGACATCGGCCTTGAATGTCTTCCAACACTCCCAGCCGCCAGTTGTCGGGATCTCGACCGTAGAGATGAGCCGACCGTCCACGCTGTCGAGACGCACCTCGATACGGCCGCCGCGCAGAGCGCTCGCCGCAGCCACACGCAGCTCATCCGGTCCCTCGGCGCCGAAGTCCACTTCACGCACCTTGATCCAGTCGCCGTCGTGCGTATCCGACACATAGACTCCGGTTTTGGCATTCGGCTCGCTCTTCACGCCGCTCGAAAAGGCAATGGTCTCAGCCTCGACACGGCGGTAGGGATCAAGCGTACCTATGGGGGCCACACCCTCCGCCGTAGCGTTGATTATAGGGAATGTTCCGTCGTCGTTATAGGTGAACTGCTCCACCGCTACCGAACGGCCGAAACCGCCGCCTCCGGGCAATTTGCCAGTATGGTAGAAGAAATATGAATTTCCCTTGTAGTCTATAACGCCGCAGTGGTTCGTGAACGACCCCGTATCCTGCAGGGGCATGATCTCACCCACATAACGCCACGGCCCCGCCGGGCTGTCGCTCATCGAGTAGGCAATATGCTCGGGCACGCCGCCCGCGGCATAGAGCAGATAGTAGTTGTCGCCGCGGCGGTAGAACCACGGGCCCTCGGTATAGATGTCGGTATACTTCTCACCCTTGACACGTGCCTCGGGATTCGGGGCACCGAAACTCTCGACCGTCTGGTCAAGTTTGCGCACCTCGCCCTTGAGCGAAACCATATCCTCATTAAGCTCGGCAAAATAGATATTCGGATTACCCCAATAGAGATATGCGCGACCGTCGTCATCGATAAATACCGTCGGGTCGATAAAGTCCCAGCTGCCGTCATAGAGCGGCTTGCCGATGGCATCCTTAAAGGGGCCCGTGGGAGAGTCGCCCACGGCCACACCTATGGCCATGGCGTTGCTCAGCTTCGAGTGCAGGCATACATACCAGTAGAACTTGCCGTTGCGCTCGACGCACTGCGCCGCCCACGCGCGGTCGTCCGCCCACTCGAACGACTCGATGGCCAGCGGCGAACCGTGATCCGTCCAGTTGACCATATCCTCCGTCGAATAGACGCGCCACTCCTGCATCCAGAAAAAATCCGCCCTGTCCTCGTCGTGGCCCGTATATACGTACAGCCGTCCGTCATGCACCATTGGTGCGGGATCGGTCGTATAGCAGGTCTGTACGATGGGGTTCTGCGCCGAGGCCGACGTTACGGCCGCCACGGCTGCAGAAACTGTAAGTATCTTAAATACGCTATTCATGCTTCGCTATAATATTACTTGATTATGACAACGGCGCCGTTCTTGGGTATCGACACGGCCACCTCGCCGCGCTTGCCCACCTTCGTCTGGCGCACGCTGCCTTCGAGCTTGTCGTTGTCCTCATACATCGTAATTTCGCCCTCGATACCCAGCTGCGCAAGGTCGATCTTCGTCTCGACGGTCTCATCCTGAGCATTTACGCCCACGACATACCACGTGTCGCCGTGACGGCGCGTCATGATGACATAACGGCCCGGATAGCCGTCGATGAACTTAATGTCATCCCACGTCGTAGGAACCTTCTTCATGAAATCCACGGCCCATGCCGGCGCATCCTGAAGGTTGTTCGGAGCCAAAGCGAAGTGCTGCACGGGGCTCTGGAACATTACGGCCGTAGCCAGCGCGAAGACATCCGACGTCACACGGCGGCTTCCGCGCGGCGCATTCTGGGCATTATAGTAGCGGTTGAGCGTGCTGCCGCCGAAATCCATGCTTCCCACCGTATTGCGGATAAAGGGGTGAAGTGTGGCGTTGAAGGCCTCGGCGTCGCAGCTGCCCTGCGAGAAGTTCATGTTCTCGCTGGCCAGCACAGCCTCACTGGCGGCATAGTTGGGATACATACGCTCCCAACCGCGCGGCAGCGTGCAGCCGTGGAAGATAACCAGCAGGCCGAAGTCGTTGGCATCAGCCAGAATCGACTCGTAGAGCTGCATGGCCATCTGCTTGTCACTACCGAAGAAGTCGACCTTGATACCCTTGATACCAATGCTCTGCATCCACCGCATCTCCTTGCGGCGCTCGATTATGTTGTCCATCTTGCCGCGCGGGCCTTGCGGAGCATCATTCCAATAACCGTTCGAATTGTACCACAGATAGAGACCCACGCCCTTCGAGGCGGCATACGCAGCCAGCTCCTCCACGCGGTCATACCCCACCTGCGTATCCCAAAGGGCATCTACCAGAACCGTACGGTAACCCATATCGGCACAAAAGTCGATATAGCGGCGCTGCTCGTCGTAGTTCATGCTGCCGTCGCCGGCGATGATCCAGCTCCACGTACCGCAACCGTACTCCGCCGCATAATCCTTCGAAGGCTCGTAGCGGCGCTCCACGACGTCGAACGGCACTGTCGTCTCCATGATCGGGGCGAGCGTGGCGCCTACGGTCACGGTACGCCACGGCGTACGTCCGGGAAGCGTCACACCCGGAGCTGCCGTTCCGTTGCCGTTGAACTCCGCCTGCTGCGGGAAACCTATGGTGTAGAGGCCGTCGGCCGCACCCATAAGGCGCGAGGCACAGTAATAGCTGTCGACACCCGTCTCCGAGATCAGCACCCAACCCTTGTCGCCGTTACGAAACAGGCACGGGAACGAATATCCATCGCCGAAGCCGTTCTTGCCCATCGCATCGTCCACCGTGTACGGGGTCTCATAGCTCGGGGTGGTACGGGCGAAGCCTCCCATGGCGCCGCTCTGCGGGCAGAGGAATGTCGTCGTACCGTCGGCCATGCGGAAACCCGTCGCCTCGCTCTCCACAACGCAGCAGCGGGGCTCGCCCGCACGGTGGAGATTGTAACGGAACGCCACGTCGTTGTTGCCAACGCTGAACTCAACGTCAAATACCGTCTTGCCCTCCTTCACGAAGGGTACGCGCACACGGTTGGCCACATAGTGTACCGTACTCTTCTTGATGTTCTTAAGGCTGTAGGTCTCATCCACGGCCGTCGTCTCCGACTCCTCACCCAGCGTCAGGCCCTGAGTGAAGTCGCCGACGTTGGTTCTGAGTCCCAGCGGCGAGGGCTTCAGGAACACCTCACCGTCATAAGTCACACTGTACGTGGCGCGGCCTCCGTCGTCCGAGACCACCACTTCGAGTCTTCCGTCGGGACTTGCGATGCGTCTTTCGCCCGCACTCACCGACGCGGCACAACACACGGCCGCCAATAGCAATACAATCTTTTTCATCGTTATAATCATATTTCGGTTATCACACTATTCCACATCACGTATACGCTCGTAATCGAAGAAATCGACATCCACATATCCGCCCGTCTGCCGCGTGGCATAGTTGAAGATGGCGAACTTCGTCCCCATAAAGAAACGGCGGTAGTCGAATATCATCCTGTACTCCTTGCCTATCGGCGTCCAACTGCTGTTGTCGTAACTGTAACTGAACGAGGCGATGTCGCGCCCGGGGCGGAAATCACCGTCGATACGCAGATACACCACATCGGATGTCAGCTCCACGGTCTCGAAGAGCTCAGTTTTCACATCCGTCACGCGTTTTGTATCGTCGGCGAGGCTGACGCTCTCGCTGCGCATGGACAGATACTTTCGGCCGTCGCGGCACTCCACCGCCAGCACGCCCGAATCGCCGTTGAAGGCGGCAAAACCCGCCACGTCGCCATCCTTCATGCCCGCCAGATCCAGCGCCACGACACCGCGGCATGCGGGGCCCTCCATACGCTGCGTAAGGGTATTGGGCGCAAGGAAGAGGTTATCCACGACGCGGCCCGTCGTCAGACGCAGCCATCCGCGACGCTCGCGCAGCGACCAGCACTCGTCGATGGGATTATGGTTCCACTGCCAATCGATCTTCAAACGCTTGCCGCCGAAGTCGTCGCTCACGACCAGACCCTCCGAAGCACGCCCCGCCGATGGTTTCTCCATAACCTCGGGCACACGGCCCTGCCCGTCGCCCAACATGGGCCATCCGTCCACCCAGCGGCACGGCATCAACATGGGCACACGTCCCACGCCGCCGCGATCCTGAAAGATCACGCCATACCAGTTTCCGTGGCCGTCATCGACAATCGTACCCTGCCCGACGCCGCCGTAGGAGCCGAAGCGCGACTCCAGCACCACGCGTTTCTCGTACGGGCCCATAATGTTGTCGGCGCGGTAGCACACCTCGCGCCGTATGCCGCCCGCCGGCCACGAGATCATCAGCACATAGTAGCGGCCGTCATGCTTGATGACGCGGCTGCCCTCCAGAAGGCCCGTCTCGTCCCCGCGGTCGAACACACGTGCATCCACACCTCCGGGCATGACATCCGTAAGGTCGGGCTTAAGCTCGCGCACCTGTCCCGAACCGTAGAACATATATACCCGCCCGTCGTCGTCGAACAGCAGCGAGGCGTCATGGAAATGCGGTATGCGCGCCACCAGCGTCCATTCTCCGGCAGGATCCTTCGTCTTGTAGACATATCCGCGGAAAGGGGTGTCGTTGGGTGAAAAGTAGGCATAGAACTCGCCGTCGCGATAGCGCAGCGACGTGGCCCACTGCCCGCGTCCGTAGACTGTACCGTCGATAAGGTCATAGCTCGGCTTATCGTCCAGACGGTGGTAGATGTAGCCCACGGTCCGCCAGTTCACCAGATCCTTCGAGTGCATGACGGGTGCACCCGGCATCAGGTGCATCGTCGTGCTCACCATATAGTAGTCGTTCCCGACGCGTATAACGTCGGGATCGGGCACGTCGGCCCACAACACGGGATTGGTGAAGGTCCCGTCACCGTTGTCGCTCGACTGCGCACGCACGCCCCATACCATACAGAGCGCACACGCCGCGCACACAATAAATCTTGTCATCCGAATCATATTGTCATCAATATTTTATTCCGCCGTAAAGACATATCTCTTTCCCGCCCGCGTCTTTATGTCGTATTCGTACACCTTGCGCACGGAGGGCTGCTTCGGGGTCCCCAACTCCTCCGACACCAGAGGCTCGGCTATGCGTGCAGGCTCCAGAAGTTCGTTTGGACATTCGCCCTCGGCCTTTACAAGGCCGCGGCCGCGCAGCGGCACATACGAACGCAGGCGCAACACCCCGCCCGCACGCGACATCACCTCTGCACGCGTCAACCTGCCGTCGCTCCACTCCATATCCACGACGAAGCCGCCGCGCGCGACAAGCCCGCGGACACTGCCGTCACCCCAAGCATCGGGAAGCGCAGGCAGCAGATGCACCGCGCCGTCGTGGCTCTGCAACAGCATCTCGGCCACGCCCGCCGTGAAACCGAAGTTGCCGTCGATCTGGAAGGGAGGATGGGCGCAGAAGAGATTGGGATAGGTACGTCCCGCAGGATAACGTCCCGTCTGCCCGTCGTTGGGCAGCAGGTTCAGCATGTTACGGATTATCTCATAGGCGTGGTTGCCATCCTGCATGCGGGCCCAGAAGTTGATCTTCCAACCGATACTCCACCCCGTAGCCATGTCGCCGCGCTGCAACAGCGTCTGCTTTGCCGCCTCGAAGAGCTGCGGATGTGTGTATGGCGATATCTGGTTGCTCGGATAGAGACCGTAGAGGTGCGATATGTGGCGGTGCTGGTCGCGCGGGTCGTCCAGATCCTCCAACCACTCCTGAAGTTGGTTATGGCGCCCGATGCGCATCGGAGCCAGACGGCCGATCATACGGCGCAGCGAGTCGGCATAGTCACTGCTCTCGCCCAGCGTCTCACACGCCCGCAGTGTACTGCTCAGCGCGTCGAACGCTATCTGGTTGTCCATCGTGCAGCCCGCCGTGATCGAGACCCCGTTAGGCCCGTGCTCGGGCGACACCGAGGGCGCCGTAACCATCCATCCGTATACGGGATGCTCCGTCAACGCCGTGAGGAAGAAATCGGCCGTGCCCTTAAGTACGGGATAGCAGCGGCGCAGGAAATCGCGGTCGCCCGTGAAGAGGTAGTGCTGCCACAGATGCTGCGCCAGCCACGCCCCGCCGTTGGGCCACATGCCCGTATCGGCATAGTCCACGGGGCCCGTGATACGCCAAAGATCGGTGTTGTGGTGCGCAACCCATCCGCGCGCGCCGTAGAGTTCCGAGGCTGTCGCGCGTCCCGTCCGCGACAGCTCCTCGACCATACGGAACAGCGGCTCGTGCGTCTCCGAGAGATTTGTAACCTCGGCAGGCCAATAGTTCATCTCGGTGTTTATGTTGATCGTATATTTGCTGTCCCACGGGGCGAACGGCTCGCGGTTCCATATACCCTGCAACGTTGCGGGCTGGCCGCCGGGCTGCGACGAACTGATCAGCAGATAGCGCCCGAACTGAAACAGCAGCGCCGGCAGCGAGGGATCATTCCCCTCGTTGAAAGACGCCACGCGACGGTCCGTATCAAGTGCGGCGCTCGCGCTCTCGGGCAGCGACAGCTCCACACGTCCGAACTGACGGCCGTACTTGTCGCGGTGATCCTTCAGCAGGCGTCCGTAACTCTTGGCCGAGGCGTTGTCCAGCGCCGCCTCAACCTTGGCGCGGGCATCACCCGAGACATCGTCGTAGCTGACGAAGTTCGTCGCCGCAGATATATATACGGTTGCCGCAGCGGCATTCCTGACACTCAGACGGCCCTCTTCGGCCGCCACCTCTCCGTCCGTAACCACACGCACGGCGGCCGCGGCCTTCAACGCCGCAGGCACACCCTCCTGCTCCGCGCCCTCGCACTCAATCGTAAGTTCATTACCCGCAGCCGCAACGTGATATTCCAACGGGCACGAATACGAGACATCGAACGACAGCGCCCCCTTCCGGTCGGCCTCCAGACGCACGGCCATAACATTGTCCGCAAGTGACGTGAAGGCCGTACGGCTGTAACGCACGCCGTCGACCGTATATGCGGTCGAGGCCGTGGCGTCACGCAGATCGAGCGTGCGCTCATACTCCGAAGCCACGTCGCCGTGGCCGAAGTCGAGCCGCAGCGTCCCCAGAGGCAGGTATCGCATACCGTGCTGCGGTGTGAAGAATTCGGCGTCGATGATGGCGCGCGCCTCGGCCGTGCGGCCCTCGAATATGAGCCTGCGCACCTCGGCCAAATGGTCGACGGCTCCCTCACGTATGTTCTCGTAGGGCGATCCCGCCCAGAAGGTCTCCTCGTTAAGGTCAATCTGCTCGCTCGCCACACCTCCGTAGATCATGGCACCGATATGCGAGTTACCGAGCGGCAGCGCCTCCCACCACGTAGCGGCCGGTGCCGAGTAACGCAATTTGAGTTCCGGTTCCGCGGCCGCAGCCTTGCCGCACAGCAGCAGCGTCAGGGCAACAGTCAAGGTCATTCGTATATTTCTCATCATAACAGACATATTGCGACCGCCCGCCACGGCGAACAGCCAAATGATTTTTCACTCTTTTTTTGAGGGTGTTTCCCACACGTCATCGTCTTACAAAGTTATTCTATTTATGCGGAATAGCAACACCTTAGCGTCCAGATTATGTTTAGTACGGCGGCCCGTATTACCCGTTACTTGGATTTATCGCATTTTTTTACGAACATTGCGAACAGATTGGATATGGGGACATTCGCCCCGCCGCCACGCCCCGAGGCATGACAATGCGGCAAGGCCCGAAAATGCTACTAAGTAAACCGAAACTAAATACTCTTCGCTTATGAAAAAAATCCTGACACTCATCTCATCCGCCGCATGCGGACTCGCGATGTTATCGTGCGCCGGCGGGTATGTGCCCGAGGTCGGCACTCCGGTCTTCGGAGACTTCACCTACACGGGCGCCGACGCCGTCTACGAGCAGAACCCTCTGAGCAAGGACGAGTTCTACACGCCCATTCTTCAGGGCTGCTACCCCGACCCGAGCATCTGCCGCAAGGGCGACGACTACTACATCGTATGCTCGTCGTTCGCCATCAACCCGGGCGTGCCCATCTTCCACTCGAAGGATCTGGTCAACTGGCGGCAGATAGGCCACGTACTGGACCGTCCCTCGCAGCTCAAGGTCGAGGATACGGGCATCAGCGCCGGAATCTATGCCCCAACCATACGCTACAACCCGCATAACGACACCTTCTACATGATCACGACGCAGTTTGCCGGCGGCATAGGCAACATGGTCGTCAAGACGAAGGATCCGGCCGAAGGATGGAGCGACCCCATCATCCTGCACTTCGCGGGCATCGACCCCGACCTCTTCTTCGACGATGACGGCAAGGCCTACATCGTCCACAACGACGCCCCCGAGAAGGCTCTCTACGAGGGTCACCGCGTGATCAAGATCTGGGAGTACGACACCGAGAAGGACCAGATCGTCGAGGGCAGCGACCAAGTTGTCGTCAACGGCGGCGTGGACCTTTCGCAGAAACCTATATGGATCGAGGCTCCGCACCTCTACAAGAAGGACGGCAAATACTATCTCATGTGCGCCGAAGGCGGCACGGGAGGCTGGCACAGCGAGGTGATATTCATCGCCGACAGCCCCAAGGGACCCTTCACGCCCGCACCCGAGAACCCCATACTCTCGCAGCGCCACCTTCCGGCCGACCGTCCCGACAAGGTCGACTGGGCGGGCCATGCCGATCTCGTCGAGGGCCCCGACGGCAAGTATTGGGGAGTATTTCTGGCCATACGTCCCAACGAGACCAACCGCGTGAATACGGGCCGCGAGACCTTCATCCTGCCCGTTGACTGGAGCGGCACCTTCCCCGTCTTCGAGGGCGGCATGGAGCCCCTGAAACCCAAACTCAAGATGCCCGCAGGCGTGGAGAACCACTGCGGCGAGGACGGGTTCCTCCCCAACGGCAACTTCACCTTCAGCGACGGCTTCGCCTCGGCGGATCTCGACCCGCGCTGGGTCGGCGTGCGCGGTGCGCGCGAACACTTCGCCTCGGTTGGCGAGCACGGACTTGCGATCAAGCCCTTCGATGTGAACATCAAGGCCACGCGTCCCACCTCGACGCTCTTCTACCGCCAGCAGCACAACACCTTCACCGCCACCACAACGCTCTACTACGTACCCCGCTCGTCGAGCGATCTGGCCGGACTGACATGCTACCAGAGTGAGGCGTTCAACTACGTCTTCGGCATAACGAAGTGCGGCGACCAGACCGCCATCGTACTGCAACGCACGGCGCGCGGCAAATCCGAGACCATCGCTTCGGCTACCGTGGGCGACCGTCTTCCCGTCGGCCTGCGCGTAAGCGCCGAGGGTGACAAGTACACCTTCAGCTATGCCGAGCGCGGCGGCGAATACAAGGATCTCGCAACCGTTTCGGGCGATATTCTCTCGACCAACGTTGCAGGCGGCTTCACGGGTGCCATGATCGGCCTCTATGCCACTGCGGCAAACGACGCTACCTGTAAATAGTTAAACATATATAACAAAAACGAGGGGCGCGAACGATTCGCGCCCCTCGTTGTATATATACACATCGGCATTACTCGCCGCCCAGCACACGTGCGGGATTCTCGCTCGCGGCGCGGCGGCAGCGTACGACGACTATGCCCAGCGTCAGAGCCGTCACCAACAGGAATGCCGCCGCAAAGATCCACCACGGCGTCGGGATCCGGTAGGCGAACCTGTTGAGCCACTCGCTCACCACGTACCACGCAACGGGCACCGCGATAGCGAAACATACGGCTACGATCGTGATGTAGTGGCGGCCGAACATCCATATCACGCCCTCGACCGTCGAGCCCATCACGCGGCGCAAGGCGATCTCGCGACGGCGGTGCTGCGTCTCGAAGAGGACGATGCCGAAGACACCCATCAGCGATATGATGACGGCCAGCAGGGCGAAGAGCCCGATAATAGTGGCGCTGCGCTGCGTCTTCTCGTAGAGCTGTTGCAGACGCTCGTCCACAAATTCGATTTTCAGATCCTCACTCTCGGGATTTATCTCCTTGGCCACGGCGCGGATCTTGTCACACAGCCGCGGTATGTCGACATTCGCCGCCGTGCGGAAATATACGTCGCCCATCCACTGATCCTCCGACGTGGTGCAGTAGACCGTATTGCTCTGCTTCGAGTCGAGAGGCTGCCCCAGCACGTCATCCACGATACCTATCACTCGGCATATCGGCTCGTTGCCCGCCATCACCACGAAACCCGGATAGAATCCGTACTCGTCGCACGTACTGCGGCACATGATGGCATACTTGGTGGCGGCGTTGTCCATGTCGTCGGAGAAGTCCTCGCCCTCGGCGAGCCTTATGCCCATCACGTCGAGGAAGTTGCTGCGTACATATCGGAAATGGAGCTCCAGATCGCGTCCCTCGTACTTCATGCATATAACCTCGGCCGAGCCGTCCCCCACCACGGCATCCACCGATGCCGTCACGCCGACGATCTCGGGCATTTCGTTCATGCGTTCCGCCAATACGGGATACATGTCACCGTCCTTGTACGAGAGATTGAAACACATCAGGTTCTCGCGGTCGATCCCTATGTCGTAATTGATCATATACCTGTATTGCAGCCAGAAGCAGGCGGCCACCACGATAAGGGCTATCGAGACGGTGAACTGCACCCCGACCAGAACAAGACGCAGGCGGCGTCCCGCGCCCGAGCCGGCGAAGCCGCTCTTGACGGCGAGCGAGGCGTTGAACGAGGTGATGTAGTACGACGGGTACAGCGCCGCGGCGAGGGCCGCCACCACACCTATACCGAATAGCAGCAGCACGGCCGTCAGGTTATCCTTCAAAGAGAGCGACCGCGAGACATACTCCGCTACGAAGGTATCGGGCAGCACGATCGTAAGGTACATCGTCAGCAGCAGCGCGCACACCACAAGTCCCACGGCCTCGAACAGGAAACTCCAGCGCAGCGTACGGGTCGAGGCCCCGAAGACCTTGCAGATATTGACGGCGCGCAGCCGCACGGGTATGAGCGCGAAGAAGAAATTGACAAAGTTTATCAACGCTATGGCCACCACAAGGATGGCTATGCCCAGACATGTCAGCATCGTCGATCGCGAGCCGTGCTCGTGGTCCTTTCCCGAGCCGAGCGAGGTGTCGAAATAGACATCCGTCAGCGGCGTCAGGCGCACATCGCTGCGCAGGTATTCGTATTGGGCATCCGTCTCGGCGGCTGTCGTGCCGCTCCCGCCGCCTCCGTCGCTGTCTCTCTCGCCGCCGCCCTTTTCGGCTCTCTGTGCGGCATCATTCTCACGTGCGCGGGCCACGCGCTGGCGGTACATGTTGTCGTCCCACGCCTTCTTGAAGCTGTCGGGCACGGACCCGTCACGCATCTTTACCATACAGATATAGCCATATTGCGACGTGTCGTTCATGTCCCTGTCGCCCAAGTAGCTGTATATACGAGGCTCGCCCATAAGCGTGTTGTCGGCGAAATCCTTGTATATACCCACCACGGTCCACTCGTGCGAGGGGCGCGGTTTCTCCCCGGGCTTGGTGTCGCTCGTGAAGATACGGTCGCCGGCATGCACGCCGTAGAGCCGCGCCAGCGACTCGGGCAGGATCACAGTATTGGGGTTCTCGATCTGTCGGAGGTCGCCCTCCACCGTGCGGAAGCCCAGCAGGTCGAGCGACGGCAGCGATATATAGTCCATCACAGCCGCATATTCGGTGAAGCTGAACTCCGACTTCTGCACCCACACGGGAACATCCCAGCGGCGAGTGATGATGGCGCTGCCCTCGACCTCGGGGCACTGCGCCAGCGCCGCCTCGAAGGGGCCGCGCGGCGAGGTCATCGAGAATCCGCCGCCTATCCAGTTGGCATTCACCGTCCAGATGCGGTCGGCATCCTTTATCGAGCGGTTGTAGCCCAAATCGTAGGTCACCTGCACCATCATCACGTAGAATGCCGTGAAGGCCAGCGTCAGGCCCGCGATGTTGAGCACCGAGGCCATCTTATAACGCCGCAGTGTCGTAATGAAGTTCTTGAATGCAATTTTCATATTTCGGGTTTTTGCTTTCCTTGTTCCTGTATCTCACGCCGCTGCGTCACTCGCCGCCCAGCACGCGCGAGGGATTCTCGTTTGCGGCACGCCAGCTGCGCAGCGTCACAAGCGCCAGCGTTATGGCCAGCACCAGCAGCAGAGCACCGAGGTATATGAGCCACGAGATGTCGGTACGGTTTACGAAGCGCTCCATCCAGCGGACGACGACATACCACGCCACGGGTGCCGCCACAACGAAACATACGGCCACGATGAGGGCATAACGTCGGTTGAGCATCCAGATGATACCCGAGGTCGAGGCGCCGAAGACGCGGCGCACGGCGATCTCGCGGCGGCGGTGCTGCGTCTCGAAGAGGACAATACCGAAGACGCCCATAAGCGATATTACCACCGACAGCAGCGCGAACAACGACACCAGAACGGTCTGACGTTTCACTTGGTCGTAGAGGCGCGCCACATGCTGGTCGACAAATTCGATCGAGGGCTCGTCGGCCGCGGGGTCGAACTGGTGCACCGCCTTGCGGATGAAGTCGCACACGCGCTTTATGTCGCTGCCGCCGTGTACACGCACATAGAAAAAGCGCATGTTATCCGTAGCGCAGCCCCACGCCATGAACTGTTTGTTCTGCGACACGTCGTGCATCATAACGTCGTCCGTAATGCCCGCCACGCGGCCCAGAGTGAACAGGTCTCCCACATGCAGATCCAGCGTCTCGGCCAGATAGCGGTTTACGACCACACCTCGGTTGCGATTCTCGTCCGAGGGTGAGAAACCCTCGCCGTCGATAAGGGGAATGCCCATCACGTCGAAGAAATTATAACGCACGTCGCAGTTCCTAACCTCGACAAAGATGTCGTCCACCCACCAGCTCTTCGTATTCTCGAGACCTATTACGTCGTCCGAAGCCGTGGTGACGGCCGCAATGTCGGGGTCGCTCTCCAGATACGACAGGAAGGCATTGCCGCGGCCTGCAATGGCGCCCGTCGATTCGAACGTGAGCACATTGTCGCGGTCGAAGCCCATGTCGAAGCGCATCATATAGCGGTACTGCATCCAGAAGGCCGCAGACACTATGATGAGGGCTATCGAAATGATGAACTGCACCCCCGTAAGCGCCAGACGCATGCGCCGTCCCGTCACCGAGCCGGCGAAGCCGCTCTTGACGGCAAGCGAGGCGTTGAACGAGGTGATGTACCATGCCGGGTACAACGACGAGGCCAACGCTATGACCACCGTTATCACCAGCACGAGCGCCAGCGCCGGCAGGTTGTCGGACATGGCCAGCGAGCAGGTCACATACTCCGCGAGGAAGCTCTCCTGCACCACGACCATAAGGTAGAGGGCCAGCAGCAGCGAGCACAGCACCATACCGACCGACTCGAAGAGAAAATTCCAACGCAGGGCCGAAGTCGAGGCGCCGAAGACCTTGCAGATGTTGACGGCGCGCAGACGCACGGGGATCATCGCAAAGAAGAAGTTCACGAAGTTGATGAATGCCACAACAACAATCAGCATCGCTATGCCGAACAGCACGGCCGTGCCGCTCTTCGACCCCTGCTCTACGGTGCCGAACTTCAGCGTTTGCCAATAATAGATATCACGGATGGGCACCAGCCTCACGCCATCGTCGCCGACATTCGGCTCGGTACGCTTCCAAACCTCGGCCAGAGCCTCGGGCGAGGCTCCCTTGCGCAGCTTGACATAGTAGGTGTAATTCACCCAGTGCTGCTTGTCGCCCGTCAGATGGTCGTCTCCCGCATCCATCGCGATATGCACGTCACCCATCATGGTATTGGGGGCGAAATCGGCATATACGCCCGCCACCGTCATGCGCCGCGCAGGTTTGCGGCCGGCATCGGGATCATCCTCTTTGGCATCCATGTCGGGCAGATATACATCGTCGCCCGCGTGCACCCCCATACGCTCGGCCAGCGACTCCGAGATAATGACGGTCTCAGGCTCCGACAGACGCCGCAAATCGCCCTCGACAGTGCGGAACGACAGCACGTCGAGCAGCGGCAGCGACATGGTCGCCGTCCTGTAATCGTAACGATCGTAGTTGTACTCAGTGCGTTTCACCCACACATACTCCGCCCCCAATCCTTTATTGCGTATGGTACCCGAACACTCCACATCGGGCCACAACCCGAACGTCCTCTCGGCAACACCGCGCGACGCGAGAGCTATCCAGTCCTCGGCGAAGCGCGTCAGCAGGATATACGTTCGGTCGGAATCCTTGATCGAACGGTTGTAGGTAATGTCGTAATATACCTGCGACATTATCACATAGAAGGCCAGAAATGCCAGCGTCATGCCCGCGATGTTCAACACCGAGGCCACCTTGTAACGCCGCAGCGTGGTCAGGAAATTCTTTATTGCAATCTTCATGGGTCTAATCTTTATCGTGTTGTTTGTTTTACCATCCTTGCCCACGGACCGAACCCCGGCCACGCAAGCGGCGTCATTACAAGTTTGCGGCGAGGAGCGCCGGAGTACGTAGCTTGATCCGCAACATACTCCCGTCCGGCGCTTCCGTCACTCGCTCTTTATCATATCTATGGGGTTGGCGCATGCGGTCCGCCACGTACGTATGACCTGTATTCCATACACAACCGCCATCACCAGCACCGTACCAGCGGCATAAAACCACCAAGGCAGCGTACACCGCATCACCGACGATATCTTCAAATAGGCATCGCCCGCATATATGGCCGCCACCGTACCCACAGCCACTGCCGGCAATACGATCCACGCCATATTGCGGCCCAACATCGCCATCACCTCGCGCGCCGACGCTCCCGCCACCTTGCGAATGGCGATCTCCTTGCGGCGACGCTGCATCTCGTTGTCGACATATCCGACAAGTCCCGACAGGGCTATTACGAGCGTCACCGCGCATACGAGCAGCATACCGTTGCGCATCTGCCGCTGGTTGGTGAAGAGCGACTCCATCTGCTCGACATAGGGTGTGAGCGTATAACGGTAGCTCTCGTCATAAATGCCGTCGATAGTAGCCTCAACCTTCTTCAACGCCTCGGGCGTAATTCTGTTCAGGCGAACGGAGAGCATGAACCTACGCTTGTCAGAATCGCTCGAGCAAACGTATTTCGCGTTGTGGCAGACTATGGGCATCACATCGCCGCCAGCCATCCTGAAATCCTTCACCACGCCCACGATCTCAAAGGGACCGTCGCCGTCGTATATCTCGCGGCCCACGGCCGAGCCCGTCCAACCGCGGTTGGCGGCGTAGGTCTCGTTCACCAGCACGGCATAGCTGCCGTCCGTCTCGTTCAGGTTGCGGCCCTCAACGATCTCCATTTCCATCGTCGGGACGTAGTGGGAATCCCACACCTCCCAGCGGCAGCTGAAGAGCAGCTTGCCCGACTCGTCCTTGGCCGGCTGGCCCGAATAGTTCCACACGGGGAGCGAGAACGAGAGTCCCGCCTCCTCGACCTCGGGCAGGGCGCGCAGTTCGCCGCACAACGTACGCAGCACGGAGATACGTGCCGGAACGGCCGCCGTCACAACGTTGCCGTACTCGTATCCGTAGTCGGCACGCCGCACATAGTCGAGCTGCCGGACGCTGATACCGAGGAACAGGACCACGCCGGTGGTGCAGGCGATCTGCACGAACAGCAATGACCGTTTCCACAATGTGCGGTTGTCGCTGCCGCCGCGGAATGCGTACTGCAGGTCAACGGCCGAGAACAGCGCCGCAGGGATTATGCCCGACAGCAAAAATGCCGCAATGCACACCACAAACGGAATCCAAATACGCCGCAGGGCGAACAGTTCCGCCACGTCATATCCCAGAAGCGTACGTATCTCGCTGGCGAGGCAGAATATCACAAACGCCGCCATCGCCACCGACGCCGCCACCAGCAGCAGCGTCTCCCACAACAGCATCGAGAATACATCGCCGCGACCGGCGCCGTTGCAGCGCAGGACGGCTATAGTACGGCTGCGACGCGACAGCGACGAGATGGAGAGCATGACATAGTTCAGGCACGCCACCATCAGCGCCACGAAACCCACGGCCGAGAGCAGGTACTGCATCTGCCGCACCGTATTCGAAACGAAATGGCTCTGCGTCACCGGCAGGAATAGCAGTTTCACGTTCCACTCCTTGAAGAAGTCCGTCATGCCGTGCCTCTCGACGAAGCCCTCCACGCCATCCTCGACTTGGGCGATGTCGGCCCCCTCGACGAGTTTTATGTACGAGGGGAACGAGTCTCCGCCGTTCCATCCCGAGCCGTCGGCAGGATCATAAGACAGCCACATGAGCATATCGAAACTGCCGAGCGAGTTGTTCGCTGGCGGCGTACGGAATATCCCTCCCACGGTAATCGCCTCACGTCCCTCGCCCATCAACGGCTGCCCCAGCGGGTCACCATGGCCGAAGAGCTTGCGGGCCAGACGCTCCGAGATCATCGCCGTACCCCTTCCTTCGGCCGAGAGGACGCGGTGCGCATCGCCGCTCACCACGCCGAAATCCAGCACGTCGAAGAACTCGGTGCCCACCAGCAACCCCTCAACGTCGTATGTCTCGCCACCGCTCTCGATCTGGTAGGTGCGGCTGATCAGATGCACCGCGCTCTCGATCTGCGGCATATCGGCCTTGAGCGATGGCGCCATCGGCAGGAACATCTTGTCGCTCATGCCGAACTGCGGCGACTGCATCCAGACTTGGTATATACGGTCCCTGTCAGGCAGGAACCGGTCGTATGTAAGCACGAAGCCCACGTACGAGAATATCAGAATCGCTACAGCTATACCCAGCGACAGCGACAGCAGACGCGACACCACGTTGCCACGGTTCTTGCCGAGGTAGGCAAGCGAATATTTCAATGATTTCATAGTTTCCTACTCCAATTATCTGTCGTCGTTCTACACTTCAATATCAGGCTCCACACCTAAACTTTCGCGTTCGGGCACACCCGTCCCGCCTGTCGGCGGTGGCGGGAGACCCGAGGCGGGGCGCACCCCTACAGGCGGTTGCGAACGTCGGTCACCAGTTCGCCGTCGAAGAGACAGAGCGTGCGCGAGGCGTACGAGGCGTCGTGCTGCGAGTGCGTCACCATGATGACGGTGGTGCCCTCGCGGTTGAGCTCCTGCAAGAGCAACATAACCTCCTGACCGTTCTTCGAGTCGAGGTTACCCGTGGGCTCGTCGGCGAGGATCAGCTTGGGGTTGGCCACCAGCGCGCGGGCTATGGCCACACGCTGCTGCTGACCTCCCGAGAGTTGCTGCGGGAAGTGGTCGGCACGGTGCGAGATGTTCATGCGGTCGAGGATCTTCTTCACACGCTCCTTTCGCTCCGACGACTTGACGCCCAGATATATGAGCGGCAGTTCGACATTCTCCGCCACGTTCAGCTCGTCGATCAGGTTGAACGACTGGAACACGAATCCGATATTTCCCTTGCGGAACTTCGTGCGGTCGCGCTCGCGCAGCTGCCCTACCTCGCGGTCGATCAGGTAGTATTCGCCGCTGGTGGGGTTGTCGAGCAGGCCCAGAATATTGAGCAGCGTAGACTTGCCGCAGCCCGAGGGGCCCATCACGGCGACAAACTCGCCCTCGTTCACTTCGAATGACACGCCGTTCAGCGCGATGGTCTCGATCTCTTCGGTAAAGAAACTCTTCTTGAGGTTTTCAACTTTCAACATTGACATAACTGTAAGATTTTTAATTGTTTTCTATTATTTTCTTTTTTTGTATGTGTTTTTTCTTTGTGTCGGCCCGCCGAGGCCGCCGCATCAGTGTTGTATGGCGTTTATGGGGTTCTCGTTGGCGGCGCGCCAGCTGCGTGCCGTTACCGTCAATGCCGTGATTGCCGCTACGATCAACACGGCAAGCACGAATACCCACCAGTGCATCGGCATACGCGTGGCGAAGCCCTGCAGCCAGCGGTCAACGATATAGTAACTTATCGGCAGCGCGATGACGGTACATATACCCACGATACGCAGGAACTGCATGTTAAACATCCTGAGTATCGACCCCACCGAGGCGCCGTTCACGCGGCGTATGCCGATCTCCTTGCGGCGGTACTGCGTCTCGAAGAGCACCAGACCGAAGACACCCAGCATCGAGATCACGATCGACAGCAGCGAGAAGGCCGCGATAAGGCGTGCCAGACGCTCCTCGGCATCGTAGTACTTGCCCAGCTCCTCGTCGAAGATCTTGACATACACCTTGTCGGCCTCGAGCGAGGGGTCGAACGCCATGACTGTCTCGCGCACATAACGTATGGCCTCGCGGATGCCCGTACCGGCCGCGATGCGCACATATACGTGGCTCGGGTAGTACCACGGCGACGAGCCGAAGACGTAGAAGCAGAAGGGCTCCACGCCGTATTGCAGAGGCTTGAAGTGGAAATCCTCGCAGAAGCCCACGATGTCGGTATTGTCGGCGTGGCCGTTCAGCTTGTCGTCGAGGGTAAACTCGAAGGCCCGCTTGGCGCTCTCGTTGAAGATGAAGACGCCGTTTGCACGCTGGTAGTCATCCTTCGTGAAGTCGCGCCCCTCGACAACCTTGATACCCATGAAGTCGAGGAAGTTCCACGCCACGGGATAGCTCTGGAACGAGATCCGCTTGTCCCTGAACGAGCGTCCCCAACCCATGCGCTGCGGCGCCACGATGTCGCCAGCGCTGAATGTGACGTCGGTAACCATCGGGTTCTGGCGGAGCTTGTCCGAAAGGGCGTCCATCTGCTGGTAGCTGGTAATCGTGGGACCGTCGACGGCCAAGATGCCGCCCTTGTCGAATCCCATGTCGTAGTTCATCATGTAGTTGTGCTGCATCTGTATGAAGAGCGTCACGATGATGAGCGAGATCGAGATCACATACTGCACTCCCACAAGCGTGTAGCGCAGCACGCGGCCCGAGCGCGTGGCTTGGAACGAGCCCTTGATGACGAATGCAGGCGAGAAGGAGGTGATGTAGAATATCGGGTAGAGGCTTATCAGGATACCCGCCACGACGGCCACGGCAACGAATCCCAGCGCTAACGGCAGGTTTTTGCCTATGGCGGCCGAAGTAGACAGGTAACTTGCCATCTGCGTGTCGTTGAAGATCACCACAAGGCCGTAACCTACGGCCAGACCAACGACGAAGAGTCCCACGGTCTCGGCAACGAACCCCATACGCAGGCGGGCGTTCGAGGCGCCGAATATCTTGCGCGTATTGACGGCGCGGATGCGCACGGGGATCAGCGCGAAGAAGAAGTTGATGAAGTTGATGAAGGCGATAACGATCACCAGCACAGCGATGCTCAACAGCGTATAGGTGGTGGAGATGTTGCCCGTCGGGCCGTCGTTGCCCTCCGTATCGCGCGAGAAGTATATGTCGCACACGTTGTTCAGGCGCGGCGCTTTCGTGGGCAACAGCCGCCCGATCTCCTCCTGCGAGTAACCGTCGTTGGATAACTGCTCGCGCAGGAAAACCTTCATCTTCTCCTCCACAGTCTCGGGCAAGGTGCCGGGCGCGAGGCGCAGGTAGAAGGGGTCGTTCCAGTTCGAGCGGTCGTGCTGCTCCACCGGAATCATGCCCATATACATATCGTTCTTGGCCACGCTGCTCGGCTCGGGAAAGTCGCGGTATATGGCCACGACGGTGAGCGTATGGCTGCCCTCGGTGGCGCCGCGCCCCGAATGCAGCACATCGCCGACACCAAGCCCGCAGCGTTTGGCCGCCGTCTCGGATATGACAGCCGTATAAGGCCCGATAAAGTCGTCGAACGATCCGGCCACACACTCGAAACAGAAGACATCGAGACCCGCACGCTCACAGTTGGCACTGTTCATCGTGATATTGTCGATCGTGTCGTTGCGCTTAATAGAGTAATCACGGTTCGTGTAACCCTCGCAGCGGAATGTCGCCGCAGCCTTCACTTCGGGAATAGCCGCACAGTATTCCAGCGGGTCGTGCCGGTTCCATGTGGTACCCCAGCTGCCGTCGGTGTACCAGCTCGGATACTCCAGACGGTATATGTCGGCGGCGTCGGGCAGCGAGCGGTTGTAGGAGAAGTCGAAGACAACCTGCACCAGCATCAGGTAGGCCGCCGCAAAGGCCAGACCCATGCCCGCTATGTTCAACACAGACGAAACCTTGTATCGGCGCAAAAGCATAAGAAAGTCGTACAGCATAAGCGTAAAAGTTGTTTATTGTTATTCGTTTATCGTCTGTTATTTAAGTATCAGCACGTCGTGGTCGCCGAAGTTGTCGTACGACGAGGTGATCACGCGCTCGCCCGCGTCGAGACCCTCAACGACCTCGTAATACTGCGGGTTCTGGCGGCCGATGCGTATCTGGCGGCGGTGCGCCTTCTCACCCGAGGCATCCACTACATATATCCACGAGCCGCCCGTCGACTGGTAGAACGAGCCGCGCGGAATGAAGATCGACTCGGTGGGCTGTCCCAGCTGCAGGTTGAGATAGTAGGTCTGGCCGCTGCGGATATTCTCGGGGATGTCGCCCGTGAATACGAAGTCGGCCTTGAACTGACCCTCGCGCACCTCGGGATAGACCTTGCGCAGAAGCATCTCGAAACGCGTCTCCTGACGCTCGAACGAGGCCGTCAGACCCATCGTCACACGGTCGATATAGTGTTCGTCGATCTGTGCCGTCACCTTGTAGGCCGACAGGTCGTTCACCTGACCGATAGCCGTACCCTGCCCTACCGACTGGCCGAGCACGATATCCAGCATACCCACCTCGCCGTCGATCGGAGCCTTCACCTTGAGGTTGTCGACACGCTCGCGGATGAGCTGCATGTTGAGCGTCATCGAGTGGAGGCTCTCCTCCATCTGCCCCACCTGATTCGAGCGGAAGAGCGAATCCTGACGCTGCTTCTCGACGTTGAGCTGGCGCTTGTTCAACGCCAGTTCATAGTCCTCCTTGGCCTGCAGCCACTCCTCCTGCGAGAGAAGCTCGTTTTTGTAGAGACGCTCCTTGCGCTCGTAGTCGCGGCGCTTGCGCTCCACGTCGATATCCAGCTGCAGCTGCTCCTGACGCAGCGACAGGCGCTCCTGCTCCATCGAGATAAGGGTGTTGCGCAGGATATTCTGCTTCTCGGCGAGGTCGGCCTCCGACTGCAGGATCTGCATGCTCAGCGAGTTGTTCGACATCTCGATGATGACGTCGCCCTTCTTGACCTTCGAACCCTCCTCGGCCACGATGCGCTCCACGACACCCGACTCAAGGGGCGAGAGCTGCACCGTCGTGATGGGCTGCACGGTGCCCGTCAAACGTACATAGTCGTTGAACTCGCCCGCCTCGACCTCCGAGACGGTAACCACGTCGGCATCCACGCGCAGCGTCGAGGCCTTGTCGCGCAGCAGCAGCCATACGACGAATACAAGAAACACACCGCCCAAGGCATAAGGGATGTTCTTCATCTGCAGGAGGGCTCTCCAGCCCTTCTTCTTTTCGATCTTGATATCCATAACTTTATCTTTTTATTTATTCGTTTGCGATTGAATGTTGTCTAATCTGCGGCCCGCCTATCGGCGGATCAGAGGCTCGCCGTTGTAGTAGTCCACCATGCGGCACTTGATGATATACTGCAGCCGCGCCTGCAAAAGCTCGGAACGCGCCTGCAGCAGATTGTTGGCCGCCGTCTGCAGCTCTATGACCGAGACCATACCCTCGGCGAACTTCTGCGACACGCTGCGGTAGGCCAGCTCGTTGGCATGCACCTTCTTCTGTCCCTGCACGTACTGCTTGCCGTAGTTCTGCATCTCCTGATAGGTTTTGGTCACCTCGTTCTCGAGCGTGCGCATCGTCTCCTCGTGCTGCAACATGGCGTTGTCGAAACTCAGCTTCGCCTTGTGCTTCGAGACACGGCGGCTCAGACCCGAAAAGATAGGTATCGACATCGACATGCCGATATACGATCCGCGGTTGTTGTACAACTGACGGAAGAAGTGGTCATATCGCGCACCGTCACCCAGATCGGTGTAGTAGTTGGTGCTGTAACCTCCCGACAGGCTTATCGACGGCAGATAACGCCCCTTGGCCGTCGAGTAGTTGATCTTATAGTAACGGTTGTTCATCTCGGCCGAGCGCACCTTGGGGTTGTACTTGAGGGCGTACTCCAGAACCTGCGACAGCGGCTCGCCTACCATAATGCCGTCGATGTTTACTTTGGTATTCACCTCCAGCGGCTCCCCCTGCGGGTAGTTCATCACCTTGCGCAGGGCGATGCGCGCCAGATCGAGATTGTTCTGCTGCTGCGTGAGCATGTAGTCGTAGTTGGCGACCTGCGCCTCGATCTCCGCCACGTCGGCCGGAGCCTTGTCGCCCAGCTCGTAGTGCATCCGAACCTGCTCGAGCTCCTTGCGGCTCGTGGCCAGCTGCTCGCGCGCAATCTCCACGGCTCCCGTATAATATACCACGTCGAAATAGGCCGCCATGGTGTTCATCGCCACCTCGTCGCGCGCAAGCTGCAGATCCTCCGCACCCTTGGCACGAAGGACCTTCGTCGCACGGATCGAGTTTATGGTCGAGAGGCCGTTGAAGACCGTCATCGATGCCGATATGCCGTACGAGTTGCTGAAGGTAGAGGTAGTGGTATAGGTGTTGGTCTCGGGGTCGATCGAACGTCCGAAGCTGACGTTGCCGCCCGTCGAGGCCCCGATCGACGGCAGAGCCGACGCCACGGCGCTGATGTAGTCCTG
>OOCH01001107.1_pt1 | contig 22595 bp, 21 predicted proteins | sample 1671641 | NCBI WGS metagenome assembly OOCH01 (sample SAMN06348177, study PRJEB24527) | human gut metagenome | biome: human gut; feature: ankylosing spondylitis patient; material: feces | host: Homo sapiens | place: China | collected 2015-10
TTCAAGCAAAATTCGGGCGACATCTGCGGTACTACACCACAACTACACCAATTTTGGGACGTTTTCCCGAAAAGGAGCCTTACAAAGCGGTGTGGTGTAACAAGTGAATAGGTGGATTGGTGTAGTAGGTACACCGAACTCCAAAAACGAAGATACGGCAGCTATGTTGCGAAAAACAACGTAGCTGCCGCTTTTTGTTTCATATAAAGATTTTATGCTACCAATCGGCGTTCCCTGCGGTTAAATCAGCTCGTCGCTGGTGATTATAAAATGCACCTTGATTCAGCATACGCCAAAATTTACGCCAATGATTCACAGCACACGTTCCACCCAACGCAGTGCAGCGTTAAGACGCTCACTTTGCCGGTCATGATGGCCGTAGTCATCCAGCACAGTTTTGGCTCCACATGTCGCTTGCAGGGCAGTGTGGACTCGTTGGGCATAGCTATAGGCATCACACAGGCGGTTGTTGTGGCCATCGCCCTCCCGGATACCATTTTGCAGATAAACCTGTGCGGAGTGGTTTTTGGGGACATGTTCCTCTATGAAATCGGCAACACCCGGATACCAGAACGACCCACAGAGGGAAAATACTGCAGCAATGGCATCTGTTTCCCAGAGACTCATGGTTGCAGCCAGACCGCCCAGCGAATAGCCGCCATACGCCAGCTTTTCCGTGTCAAGGGCGTATTCGTCGATAAGCGCCGGGAGAATTTCGTTGTTCAGTTCTCGATGATATTGTCCTAGCTGCCCGCCAAAATCCGGTGTGCCCGGTCGAATAGCCGGTTCCGGCCACGGGGTATATTCTGAAAGTCTGTTATTGGGGTATACCCCCACCAACACTGCTCGTTCCGTGCGCAGATTCAACTGCTCAATCAGTTCCCCATCGTTGAGTAGGATTGCAGGATTTTTGCCTTTGCGCAGTCCCTTTTCCGGGAACCGGACTCCAATTCGATGTGAACCGAGATTTAGAATTTCCATCCATAACCGCCCTTTTTTGTTAATTATTACGCAGTGTGGGATGCTCCCCACATAGACAAACGGTAGCATTTTGTGCTATATTAGCATTAACTAACCACTTTTGCACAAAGGAGCTCCCAATGAATCAAATATCCGCGCTTCCTAATCCGCTGGAAATTTTATTTCAGGAATACAATCAGGGCCGAATCGAGTCTGTCGGCTTCCGCAGCTTTACCCTGCACGCTGGTGAGAGTAATAGCTACCGCACCCTGAAGTGCACTGATTGTTCCGGTGTCGGGTCGGGCCATCTTCTCATTTGAGCACGAACCTTTCATTGCCAAGCAAGGACTATTCCTGCACGGATGTCCCGACAAGACCCTGACCATTTCGGCCTTGGGCGAGCAGGATTTCCACTACATCAATATGTACTACGAAAACGACCGGCCTTTGCTGTTCTCCCACAAGCTCAAAAATCCGGAACAGACCTTTTCTATTCTGGAGCAGATCCTAAAGCTCCACCCGGACGCTGACATCCGCAGCCAGTACCAGCAAGAAAAGCTGACGGAAGAATTTTTCGCCCAGATTTTCGCAGATTTTCAGCCAGAGGAAACTTACAATGAAAGCCAAATCATGAGCATTCTGCTGGATTTCATCGCAGAGCACTATGCAGAGCCGCTGACGCTGGACGCACTGGCCGAGCAGATCAATGAGAAAGCTGGACATGTCAGCTATCTCTTTTATAAGTACAAAAACATCCGCCCCATCGATTACCTCATCAATTATCGTGTCCGAATAGCCACTGAGCTTTTGCGTTCCGGCGACTACACTGTGACACAGGCCGCTCATGAGGTCGGCTACCGAGATGCCTGTTATTTCAGCCGCATTTACAAAAAACGGATGGGCTTTCCGCCCACCCATATTCTGCCATAACCGAAATTTTTGATTTCAGGTTCCGTTAAGATGCACTGTACATGAAGTTGTACAGGGTCTCAGCAGAATCGATGACCCGTGCACCGTAGTCCATTACGTCATCATAATCCATCTCGATGACCTTCTGGTTGGCGATGGCGGGAACCTCCTGCACAACGGCGCTAGAGGTCAGCTGCTCCACCGCGTCGGCATCGGTGGAACCAAAGCGGTCTGCGCGGACGTAGACGATGATATCCGGGTTCATGGAGACCAGATTCTCCAGAGTCAAGCCGTTGCCGCCCTTGTCCAGAACATTCTCAGCGTTCAGGGCATTCAGCATACAACTGCTCATCTTGGAATTGAAGGCCACGAAGGTGCCATCGGCGTAGCCAGCCATGAACAGAACCTTCAGGGGTTCGCCACTCTGGCTGCTGACCTTGTCCATCAGCGCGTCGATTCTCTCCTGCAGCTCGTCAGCGTAAGCGTTTGCAGTCTCCTGCACGTTGAAGATCTCGCCGATGTTCCGCACATCCTCTACAATGTTATCCAGCGACTGATCAATGGAAGCGCTAGCCAGCTCAGTGTAGACGGGAATGCCCAGCTCCTGATAGGATTGGACGGTGCCGATGCTACTCTCAGTGAACATCAGGGGACCCTTGCCAAGGATCAGATCCGGCTCCGTGGCAAGGATGGTCTCCTTGGAAACAGACTTCTTATCGCCAAGGCTGTTTAGAGATGCAATTTCATCAGCAATGTCACCCTTCAGGGCATTGTCATTATCGAACACGCCGACGATGTTATCCTTGAGCCCCAGCTTGATGAGCAACTCAGTCATGGACAGCTGTGTGGACAGCACCTTCTCCGGTGCATGATCGTAGGTCATATCTACAGCATTGCCATCAGCATCATAAATCTGCAGGGTCAGGGGGTAGGCAGTCTCCTCAGCGGAAGAAACGATGCTCTCGGCCACCGATGAAGCCACCTCAGAGGAGGCGGCAGCAGACGATGCCACAGAAGATGCGGTCTGACCACAGCCAGTGGTCAGCATGACGGCTGCCAGTGCCGCGGCAGCAACACTCAGGGTTTTCTTTTTCATAAAGGTTCCTCTTTCTGCGGGGTACTCCCGCGTTTTTGTTATAGATATTGAATCATCAGTTTTCCGTTGATTGGGCTGGGGTACACACAGGCTTCTACATCAAAGATTCGGCGCAGATTTTCGGGGGTCATCACCGCTTGAGGCTGGCCCTGCGTTACAATTTCGCCTTGTTTCATCAGATAGAGGTGGTCGCAGAATTGTGCTGCAAGGCTCAGATCGTGCAGCGCTGCCAGGACCGTGATCTGCAAATCTTTGATGATTGAAAGGATTTCTAACCGATAACGGATATCCAGATGATTTGTCGGCTCGTCGAGGATCAGGATCTTGGGTGACTGGGTCAGCGCGCGGGCCAGAACCACCCGCTGTTTTTCACCGCCCGAAAGGGACTGGAAGTTCCGGTCGCGGTAGCTTTTCATGCCTACCTTGTCCAGTGCCTCCAAGGCCATCTCATAATCCCGCTCTTTTTCCTGCTCCAGCAGGGAGTGAAACGGATACCGTCCCATCAGGGCGATGTCCAGCACGGTATAGTCAAAATTGATCTGGTTGAATTGTCCCATCACCGCCATGTTCCGCGCCAGCTTTTTGCCGGAAAAGTGTGTGATGTCCTCGTCATCCAGACGAACGATGCCGCTGTCCATCTTTTGTGTGCGGTAGATGGAGCGGAGTAGAGTGGTCTTGCCGCTGCCGTTGGCACCCAGCAAGGCCGAGAATTTCCGGTCCGGCACCTCAATGGAGAGATGCTGTACAATTGGTTTGCCGGAAATCGAAATGTTTACATCTTTCGCTTCCAGTCTCATTCAATTGCCTCCAAATCCATATTTTTTACGCACCATCACATAGACGAAGAACGGCGCACCCACCAAGGCAGTGAAGATGCCCACAGGCAGCTCGGTGTTGGGAATCAGACTGCGGGCGATGGCATCTACCCAAAGCATGAACAGTCCGCCGGATAATGCCGCAATCGGCAGTAGTTTTCGGTGGGCTGTGCCGGCAATGGCGCGGGAAACATGCGGGATGATGAGCCCCACAAATCCGATCGTGCCGCAGACCGATACAAGTGCACCGGTCAGCACCGAGAGCACCAGCAGGTAAACCAACCGACACCGGAAGGTGTTGATGCCGATGGTGGAAGCTGCTTCCTCGCCCAACATCAGGCCATCCAGCGTCTGCGCCTGCGTCCGGAAAAAGACTGCTGCCGCCAGTACGATCAGTGCGACAAGGCCGATGTTTTTCCATCCGGCGCGGGTCAGGGAGCCCATTGTCCAGAACTTGATGGACATCATACCGTCCGAATCGCCTGCTACCGCAATGATAAAGTTGGAAAATGCTGTCAGCAGTGCATTGACAATCATGCCGGAGAGGATCAGCTTGACTGAGGTGGTCTTGCCATCCGCCGATGAGAGAGCCAATACGAGGAAGCAGGCACCGCCTGCTCCTACAAAGGCCCAAAAGCCGGAGATCACGCCCAGCCCTAAAAAGAGTGAACCAGTGGCTCCCAGCGTTGCGCCTGCCGACACACCAAGAATATATGGGTCTGCCATTGGGTTTTGGACAACTGCCTGCATCACGCAGCCACAGAGCGCCAGCCCGCTTCCGGCCAGAAAGCCCAGAATAATTCGGGGCATTCGGATCTGCCAGACGATCTGTTCAAATGCCACAGATACCGAGGTGCCTGTGTCTGTCCCGAACAGGTGCCGAAGCAGGATCGATAGTGTATCTTGTACCGGAATGCGGACTGCTCCCATGCAAAGCGCAATGATTGCAGAAACAAGCGTTAGAATCATCAATAGAATGATCGTCAGTCGTGTCTTTTTCATATAGATATCACCCTCTCAAGCGGTCCAAGGTTAGCTTTGACTACCCGCAAAGTATTTTACAGGCTGCTTACAGATTTGTCTATGGACAATTCTTTAAAGAATGGACGATTCTTAAAAACCGGATAGCCAAATTACTTTTTGTCAAGAGGGCTGGCACCGTCCATCCCTCTCTCTTTTTGCCAAAGTTTCCCTTGTTTTTTCTTGCAAGCTGCCGAAATCAGCACATCTTCAAAGTTTTTTGTTGACACACTGCGATTTTTGTGGTAATCTATCCCAACAATTTAATATAACATATTTACTTAGAGTTCCAGCTCGGCTCCCGAAGGAGCCGGAGCAAGTTTTTGACTTTCTTATCGCTACATAACGAACCCGAACCAAGGCCATCCCGGAAGGGATGGTCAGGTTCAGGTTGTTGTGTGGCGATTTTTTATTGCCAAATCTGGCACCGCACCTTGAAAACCGCATGACCGTCTGCATGGGATACCCGGCGATGACCCCCAAGTGGGAGAGCCGGAAAACGCCGCCGGAAGGGGGCAGGAAAGCCATGCAGGGAGAACGGCGCACCCAACCTCATGTGTTCAAAATGAGCACATGAGGCGAAACGGACGTTTATCTACTCGTTGAGGTAGGAGAAATCAATGTGGACAAATTGTCCACATTGATTCTGTAAAACTGTTTCAACTTTCTTTGCGGCAGGCGGCTGAAAAGCTGGCTATAGATTTTGGACTTTCTGCAACAGATAATTTTCAACCACTTCCCTGCAAGCCGGTGGAAAAACCGCTAAGTCCGAAAGAACAACTTTACAAAATCTTGTGCAGCTATCGTACCCTGCTGGCAGATTGGCGCATGGCCTATGCACCCAAAAATCAAGAAGCATCTCTGCATCCTTGTTTTGTAGCAAGTCTACACTATGCAGACCGTGTGCAATATCTGCTGGATATTCTTTTGCTGGGAAGTCTACCTGAAAAGCAACAATTACTCAACGGAAAGGAAGTGACTGCTCTTGGAAAAGCAATCGAACGATGCAAAGAAACCGAAAAAGCAGCATAGTGCACCCGCCCGAAACTGGGTGGGTGACAACGGGAAAATCATTGAACCATTGTTCGCAGATTACTTTTTGAGCCTGCACCCCATGCGCTGCTTTCAAGGCAGATTGTTCACGGTGGATGGCATGATCGAGGATGAAGCCTCATTGAAAAAGAAAATCTATGAGCAGATTCGCTATTATGCAACCACCAGCGTAGCGCGGCGCATTGAACATATCATGCAGGCCATCAAGCTGGCCTGCGCATCCGAACCGCCGGAGATTCAGACAGACCGCATCCATGTCCGAAACGGCACATACTTTGTGGACGGTCACTTTACCCCTGAAAAAGAATACTGCATGAACCGACTGCCCATCGCCTATGTGCCAGAAGCACCAGCACCGACACGCTGGCTGCAATTTCTGAATGAGTTGCTGTACGAAGAAGATATTCCGGCCCTGCAAGAGTATATCGGCTATTGTCTGCTGCCTGTCACCAAGGCACAGAAAATGCTGCTGATGGTCGGAAAGGGCGGCGAGGGAAAATCCAGAATCGGGCTGATTCTTCGAGAATTGTTCGGCAACAGTATGTACACGGGCAGTCTGCAAAAGGTAGAAACCAACCGCTTTGCCCGTGCAGACTTGGAATACAAACTGCTTTTGGTGGACGATGACATGAAAACTGAGGCCCTGCCGCAGACCAACAACATCAAGACCCTTGTTACACTGGAAGATAAAATCGACATTGAGCGCAAAGGACAGCAGAGTGTGCAGGGTACGCTGTATGTTCGGTTTGCCTGCTTCGGAAATGGCAGCTTACACGCACTCTATGACAAGTCTAACGGTTTCTATCGCCGCCAGCTGTTGCTCACCACTAAGGAAAAACCTGTTGGCCGGGTAGATGATCCTTTCCTCATTGACAAGATGCGGGGTGAAAAAGAGGGTATCCTGCTTTGGGCATTGGAGGGGCTGCATCGGCTGATTCGGAACAACTATCAGTTTACCATCAGTGAACGCACCGCCGCGAATCTGAAAGAAGCGATGGAGCAGGGCAACAACATTCTGGGCTTCCTCAAATCTGAGGGCTACTTTGAAATTCGGCAGGGGGCCAAGTGCAAATCCACGGATTTCTATAAAGTCTATGAACGCTGGTGTCTGGATAACCTGGAAAAGCCACTGGCAGCATCCACCTTTATTCACCATCTGAAAGACAACCAGAAAAGTCTGGGCATCGTTTATGACGATAAGTGCATCGGCACAAACAGGGGCTTTCACAATGTAGACGTTGACCTGTTTTTACCCGTTGATGTTCCAAGTCCGTGGGATTAAAAAATAAGAATCAACTTGAAAAAGCCTTGCTCAGCCTGCTCACAGTGTGCAAAAGGTGCAGGATGAGCAGGCGATTTTGAACTTACATTAAAAATGAAACATGGAGGTTTTGCTTATGGGTTACGCCCGAAAGGACGTTGAAAGAACAAAAATGAACGCGAAAAAGTTTGTCCGCTATCAGGAAGGGGCTGAAAAATACAGTCTTGGTCTGACAAAATTTCAGGAGTTGGCGAAGGAAGCTAAAGCCGTTTATAAAATCGACAAGGTGGCGTTGGTCAACTGCGAGATTTTCGAGCGGTATCTGGAAACCTTCCGCATTGCATAAAAATAGGCCGGAGGAAAATCCCCCGGCTCCAGACCGCCCACAGTGTTGCGCTGCAGAGCAGCTCGTGGGAGAAGTCACCTTTATTCTATGCAAAATCAGAGCTTTTCTTTCCAGTCATCCCGGAAGCCGTAATAATCCATTCGCACAAACGGATATTTTTCCGTCAGAGCAATGACGGCTTCCTTCATTTCCGCAAAGTTCTCAGCAGGCAGAAGCCTTCTCATGACGAGGAAGAACCCGAAGAAATGGGAATTATCCATTGTGCCATCTTCCCGGCGGATCAGCAACGTCTGTTCTTTCCTGTTAAGGGAAGGCTTTTGCTCAAAGAGACGATTGTAAATGCGGCTCCCGTGTGCGCAAAGATTGCGGATGATCGTCATGCTGTGCATATACTGCCCCAGAATTTCCGGGCCGCGATTCATGGTAAGCCCGAACCGATGGGCAATTGTTTCTTTTATTGGGCGTTCGGAGATGGAATACAGGAAAGAGATGTCGGAGATCGTCAGCAAATCAACGTAGGCCCAGAGCGGAATCTCTTGGTGCAGATCGTTGATGAAGTGCTTTAAGTAGGCTTCGTGGGCCAGCCGCTGACGCTTCTGCTGGTTGGCTTTGTCGATGATTTCTTTATGTTTTGCCTGATTGGAGAAATTTGCGGTATCCAGATAGCCCAGCGGCCCATATACCTTTGTAAATTCATAGGCATAGATGGACTTCATCTGTACCTCAATGGTTTCGATATGGTGCAGAATGATGTGACGGAACTCGTGGTCGAAATTGTAAATGTTCTCGATATTTTGGAACGTGGCAGACTTCGCAAAAACATCGTTCTTGCGGAGCGTCAGAGAATAGCCGCTGACACGGTAATAATTGTTCCGCAGCAGAAAATCCTTTGCTTCGGCTTCATCCTCGATGGAAAGGCCGCGTGAACGAAGAATCTCGATTTGTTCCTCTATCGTTTTGAAGTCCTTGTCTGCCATGAAAAATCTCCTTTATAAGCAAAACGCCCCCAAGTGTGCATACGCTATGCGCAGAGGCCTGGGGGAGTTGTTACCATTATAATAGCAAATCAAGGACGAAATGTCAATGAGCAGAGTGTGAACTTTCGATTTTTCGTAAAAATTTTCAAGAAGGGCTTTTTGCAGCTTGACTTCCTGTCACACGGAAAGTATACTGGTGCTGTGGAGGTATGAGAGCAGCTATGGCAAAGATGGGACGACCAAAATCCGAAAATGCAAAAAAGAAAACCTTGAGCATTCGGGTGGAGGATGCCCTGTATGAGCGTATCTGCAATTATGCCGAACAACATCAACTGACTGTAACAGAAGTTGTCTTGCAGGGGCTGGACAAAGTTTTGTCCGACCTTAAATAGTATCAAGCCCTTCTTCTTTCGGGAAGGAGAATTGATATGGCAACGACACGAAAAGACCTGCGGGGGCGTACCCTGCGAAAAGGCGAGATGCAGCGCAGCTCCGATAAGCGGTATGCGTATTCTTACACGGACCCGCTGGGACGGCGCAAATACATCTACGCAAATGACCTTGTGACCCTTCGGGAGAAGGAAGCGCAGCTAACTAAAGACCAGATGGACGGTCTGGATATTTACGTTGCAGGCAAAGCAACGGTCAACTTTGTGTTTGACCGTTATATGAGCCTGAAAACGAATCTACGCCAGACCACCCGGAGCAACTATCTTTATATGTATGACCGCTTTATCCGTAATACCTTCGGCAAGAAGAAAATTGCGGAGATTCGGTATTCGGATGTGCTGCAGTTCTACAATTACCTGTTGGATAAGCAGGGCTTGCAGACGAACACGCTCGAAAGCGTTCACACGCTGCTGCATCCCACCTTTCAGCTGGCGGTTCGGGATGAAATCGTCCGCAAGAATCCCACGGATGGTGTGATGGCAGAGATCAAGAAAAGCTCCGAGCGGACCACTGGTGTGCGTCATGCCCTGACGATTCCGCAGCAGCGGGCGTTCATGGAACATATCGCCAATCACCCGGTCTTCTGCCACTGGTGGCCGTTGTTCACGGTACTGCTGGGAACAGGCTGCCGCATTGGTGAAGCGTTGGGCTTGCGCTGGGATGATTTGGACTATGAGCGGCGCACTATCAGTATCAATCACAGTCTGGTCTATTACCCGGTGGGCGAAAGCCGCAATTCTGTTCTGCACATCTCGAAACCTAAAACGGAAGCAGGCGTTCGGACGATCCCGATGTTTGATACCGTAAAGGATGCCTTTGAAATGCTGCATGAAGAACAAAAAGAATCCGGCTGGAATGATGTGGAGATTGATGGTATGTCGGGCTTCATCTTCTGCAACCGCTTTGGTAATGTTCCGAATCCGCAGTCTGTGAACCGCGCTATCAAGCGCATCATTGCAGACTATAATGCAGGTGAAGAAGTGGAAGCAAAGAAGCGGCACCGGGAGGCGGTTCTGCTGCCGGACTTTTCGGCACATCATCTGCGGCACACGTTCTGCACAAGGCTTTGCGAAAAAGAGACCAACCTGAAGGTCATCCAATCGGTCATGGGGCATAAAGACATTCAGACCACGATGGACATTTATGCCGAGGCGACCGAGGAGAAAAAACAGGAATCATTTGAGCGTTTGGCTGCTACACTGGATATTTTTTGATAGCAAAGAAGGGCTCTTACTGAGCGTTTTGTCTGACAGCAAAATTCTTCCAAGGACAGCAAATTGACAGCAAAACTACGAGAATGACGGCGAATCACGAAGGATTGTGAATACCGGGAATGCAAGTGAAAACGCGATTGTGAAGCATCACGAAGCATTGTAAGCCGGTTCCGGAAAGTATCCCCACGATGAAGCCGATTGAGCAGTGAATTTCCAATTTAAGCACAACAAAGCCTGAAACTTCTTGATGTACCGAGAAGTTTCAGGCTTTTTCTTTTATGGATCTGCAAACGGACAGACAGAACTTTCCACCGCAGGAGAAGCAAATGTGAAAAACATGGAGGTTTTCTTACATCTTCAAAACCGACTCCCAGATCTCCTCGACCACCGGAACACCAAGCTCGCGGTTTTCTTTGATGGTGCGCAGCATTCCCTCGCCGGGCCAGCGGACTTCGCCATCCGGTCTGGCCGGGGTGCTGGCCTTGATGTCCGCAAGGATGGCGTCGATGACGGCGTCGTTTTCCTCGACGGTGCCAAATTTAGTGGGGTCGATCGCGATCATGATTTGGGTCAGACCGATCTCGTCGCCGAAGGTCCCGATGGTGTGGACGGCATTGCCGCCGGAAAGGAGGGTGGCGATCAAATCCAGCAGGATGGAGAGGCCGCTGCCCTTCCAGTAGCCGATGGGCAGTGCGCGGCCGCTCTTTTCGATGGCGGCGGGGTCTGTCGTGGGCTGGCCGTCCTCGTCGCAGCCGCCGGGTACGGGCAGCTGCCTGCCAGCCAGACGGGTGCTCTCCAGCTTGCCGTAGCTGAACTGGCTCAAGGCGCAGTCCACCATGACGTGCTGACCGTCGGAGCGGGGGACAGCGAGGATGAGCGGGTTATTGCCGATGCGGCAGTCTTTGGCGCCCCAAGCAGGCATATTGGGGGCGGTGTTCGACCAGCAGATGCCGATGCAGCCTTTTTCGGCGGCCAGCCAGCCGTAGGTGCCGCCGCGCATCCAGTGGTTGTTGTTGCCCAATGCCACGATGCCGACGCCGTTCTCTTTGGCGAGGGCGCAGGCACGCTCCATTGCGCGCTGTGCGTTCAGCGGGCCGAAGCCGCGGTGGCCGTCCCAGCGCTCCATACTGCCCATGCGGGAGATGCACTCGGCGCGGGCAAGTGGGTCGATCTCGCCCTTTTCGAGGTAGCTCACCACGCGCGGAAAGCGATTCAGACCGTGGCTGTACACGCCGGAAAGGCTGTTCTGGGCGAAAATCACAGCGGCGTCTTTGGCGTCCGACGGGGTGAAGCCGTGCTTTCCCAGCACGCGGGTGAACTGAGCGACCATTTCTTCGTAGGCGACACGTTTCATGAATATCTCCTCCTAAGCAGTGCTTGAAAAGATAATGTAAGCGCTTTCTTGGCTTGATTATAGCATAACAAAAGCAAAAATCAAGTGATTTTGCAAAATTCGTGTAACCGCTTACATTTTGAGGAAGACACACACTCCTAAGATTTTACGCTTTAACTGCTCTGCCTCTGAACGAGTTCCGGCTGCAAGGTGACAGAAGAATAGTCCTCGCCGTGCTCAATGCGGCTCTGCAGCAGCTGGACGCAGAGCAAGGCCACCTGCTCCGGTTTGTTGTCCACGGAAGTCAATTCCGGCTCGCACAGGCGGGCATAGGTGGAATTATCATAGCCCACCACGGCGGTCTCCTCGGGGACGCGGATGCCCGCCCGGAGCAGGGCTTTCAGCACACCGGCAGCGGTCAGATCCTCACCGCAGAGAATGCCGTCCGGGCGGATGCCCTCGGCCAAAAGCTGCTGCACCACGCGGATGCCGTCCTCCAGCGTCTCGCCGGTTTCGAGAACATGCCCGTCTGCGTCCAGACCGGCAGCGGTCATCCCGGAGAGGAAGCCCTTCGCTTTGGCAGCGGCGCTGTCGGTGGACTTATCCTTGATATAGTAGAGGTTCCGGCGTCCGGTCTTCACCAGATGCTCCACGGCCATCTCGACGCCCCGGCAGTCATCGACCATGACCGAATAGGCGTCCGGCAGAGCCAGCGTGCCGTTGGCAAGGACGACGGGCATTTTGCGCAGAAGGTTCTCCATCTCTGCCCCCTGACAGATGGTGTTGAAAATCGAGCCGACCAGGATGAGGCCGTCCACCTGCTTTTGCGCCACAGCCTGCAGGGTGCGCAGCGTCTCCACCCTGTCGCCGCCGGTGTTGCAGAGGATGACCTCGTACCCTCTGCGGCCAAACTCGCGCTCGATGGTGTAGGCTGTGCGGGCATAGTGGGAATCCCGGATGTCCACTGTGAGCACGGCCACCGTGTGCAGGCTCTTGCTGACCATGCCCTGTGCAATGGCACTGGGAGCGTAGTTGCAGCGTTTGAGCACCTTTTCCACCTTGGCGCGGGTGTCGGCGCGGACAATATCTTTGTGGTTGAGCACGCGGGAGACGGTGGCGATCGAGACTCCGGCTTCCCGTGCAATATCGTAAATATTCATAGATCCTCTTGTAAAATCAGATGTGGTTGGATGGTTAAAGCATACCCTGCCGCCGTGTGGTTGTCAAGATGAAGAGGAAGACGGTGTACCGAAAAACTTGCCCTTGTTCCCGGATGGAAACTGGGCTATAATAAAACCACTCATTAGCCGGAAGGAGGGGATGCAGATGGAGCTGTTTCGGCGGACATTGGCGGGGATGCTGATGCTGGTGGTTGCGGTGTCAGTGGGCATCTGGGTGCAGGGAAGGTTTATCGACGCGGTGCGTCTGCCGACTCATACGCGGATGATCGGGGCGACGTATACGACCCTGAGTGATCCGTTTTATGAGACCATCAACGATGAGATCCAGATGCAGATCAAGAGCAACGGCGATCTGCTCCTGGTGCGTGACCCGGGGCAAGATCAAGAGCGGCAGAATCAGGAGATCGAGGATATGCTCAATAAGGGCATTGAGCTGCTCATCGTGAACCCGGTGGATTATGTGGGCGTGACGCCTGCGCTGGAAAAGGCGAGGGAAAAGGGTGTGCCGGTCATCCTCATTGACTCCAAGGTGGACGACCCGGAGCTTGTCACCTGCACCATCACCTCCAACAACTACGGCGCCGGTCTGCTGGACGCCCGTCATCTCATCAGCCAGACCAAGAGCGCCCGCATCGTGCTGCTGTCCAACTCGGATTCGTTCTCCAGCTGGGACAGACTTTCAGGTTTCTGCCAGACCCTGACCAAAAGCGGCAACGACTACCAGATCCTGGAGCTGCGGGACTGCGGCGGCGAGCTGAACCGTGCCATGCGCGCGATGGTGCAGCTGTTGGAGACGTTCCCGCGCATTGACGTCGTGATGGCCGTCAACGAGCAGGCGGCCCTGGGCGCAATGGCGGCGCTGGAAGAAAAAGGCGCGCTCTCGTCCACTTTGGTCTACAGCGTGGACGGTTCACCGGAGGCGAAAGCCCTGATCTCCGAAGGGCTGATGACGGCCACCTCGGCACAGTCGCCCCTCCGCATCGGCCGGATGGCGGCAGAGGTGGTGTACGAGATCCTGGAGGGCAAGCCGTACCTGACCAACATCGTGGTGCCGGTAAATCAAATCACGCAGGAGGATATTCTGCGCTACGGCACGGAGGGCTGGCAATGAAAACTGAAAATTTGTCCATCGGCCTCCGGGCGCTCTACCATGCCATTGAGTGGCTGACGGTATTTCTGATCCTGCTCATCTTTGCGGTGCAGATCATCACGCCGCTCTACGCGGTGAGAGTTGGCCGTGCGGATACATTTTTGCAGCAGCTGCAATGGCTGCCGTACCGCCCCGGTGTGCTTGCCCTGGGCGTGATGCTGGCAGCGGTGGGCACCATCCTGAGCAAGTGCTCCCATGAGGTGGACAGCGGCTTTCTCTCCCGTAGCAGCTGGCAGTTATATTTATTGGAGGGCGTACTGTACAGTGCCTCGGCGCTGATCTTCCAGCAGAACTGCGACAAAATCGCTCTGTTTGCGATCGTGGATATGGTGGACGACCCGCGCTCTCTCCGGCAGAAGCGCTTTCTGAGCGCCATGATCGTGGTGTACCTTTTCTGCAACATGGACGCCGCCACCAGCGCTCTCCATGCCGTGACGCTGAAACAATACCTGGCTTTTTACAGCCTGCACACCCGCAGCGTCCTGCAGCTGGTGATCGAGAGCCTGTCGGCGCTGGAAATGATACTCTTCATCCTGTACATGGTGCTGTTCATCAGCCAGCAGACCAGCGAGAAACAGGAGATTTTGAACCTGAACCAGCAGCTGCAGCAGGCCAACGAGCAGCTGCGCATCTACGCCGAGGAGAGCGCCCACACCGCACAGGTGCAGGAACGCAACCGCCTTGCGCGCGAGATCCACGACACGTTAGGCCATGTGCTCACGGGCATCACAGCGGGCGCAGACGCCTGCATCCAGATGATGGACGACTCGCCCGAGATGGCACGGCACCAGATGGAGCTGATAGCCGACACCGCCCGCAACGGAATGAACGATGTCCGGCGCTCGGTCAAGGCACTGCGGCCGGACTCGCTGGAAAAAGAAAACCTCTCGGGGGCGCTCAACAAGATGTGTACCAGCATGGCGCAGAGCAGCGGCGCGCAGATCCAGCTGGAAGAGTCGCTGGCCGGGCTGACACTCTCGCAGGATGAGGAAGACTGCGTCTACCGCACCGTGCAGGAGGGCATCACCAACGCCATCCGCCACGGCCACGCCACCCGGGTCCAGGTGCGGTGCCATATCGAGGACGGCGTGCTGGAAGTGTCGGTGAGAGACAACGGCATCGGCTGCAAGAGCGTGACGCCGGGCTTTGGCTTGCAGCATATGCAGGAGCGGATGCTCATGCTGGGCGGAACGTTCTGGTATGAGAACAGCGACGGGTTCTGCATCCGGGCAGAGATCCCTCTGCGCAAGACCCCGGGCAGTGAAAAGAGGAAACAGGAGGAAACGGTATGATAAAGGTGCTTCTGGCCGACGACCAGGAACTGATCCGTCAGAGCCTCAGCTTTGTGATGAGCAAGCAGGAAGACATTGAGATGGTGGGTACAGCCGCCAATGGCTGTGAAGCGCTGGAACTCGTGGAGGAAAAGCAGCCCGACGTGGTGCTGCTGGACATTCGGATGCCCGAGATGGACGGCGTGGAGTGTACCCGCCGTATCAAGCAGGAGTTTCCGGGCATCAAGGTCATCATCCTGACCACCTTTGACGATGACGATTATGTGTTTGACGCTCTGCGGTACGGCGCTTCCGGCTACCTGCTCAAGGGCGTCTCGGTGGACGGCCTGACCAACGCCGTGCGAGAGGCCGCGCGCGGCGGCTCCATCATTGCCCCGGATGTGGCGTCCAAGGTCTTGCAGATGTTCTCCCGCATGGCACAGGGCGACGTGCAGGTGCGCGTGAACAAAAAGAATGCACTGGAGCTGACCAAGATGGAGTGGCAGGTCATCCGCGAGGTGGGCTGCGGCCTCTCCAACAAGGAGATCGCGGGCAGACTCTATCTCTCCGAAGGCACGGTGCGCAACTACATCAGCAGCATCCTGCGCAAGCTGGAACTCCGTGACCGCACCCAGCTGGCCATCTGGGCGGTGCAGAACCAGAACAGCCAGCCGGAGGCAGACGTATGAGCCGGTGCTGGAAAGCCGCGCTGCCCTTTCTGCTGGCGGCGGTCATCATTCTGGCGGCTGCCAGCCGTCCGGTGGTGCTGCACATCGGCTTCCCGTGTGACAGCTATTGGAATGTTCCGGGCGAGAACTACTATACCTTTATTGACGCCGCCATTGAAAAGTTTGAGGCAGAGCACCCCAACGTGAAAGTCGAGTACACCAGCGGCATCCGAGTCGAAGACTACACCGAATGGCTCAGCGGCCAGTACCTGCTGGGGCAGGAGCCGGATGTGATGGTGATTCTTCCCGAGGACTTTGCAATTTTCAGCGATACAGCTTCCCTGCGGGAGCTGGATCCGTTCATGAAGCAAGACCCGGAAGTGGATCTGAGCGGCTTTTACCCGGCGGCATTGCAGGCCGGAGCCGACAAGGGGAAACAGTATGCGCTGCCGCTGGAATGCGTGCCGCAGATGATGTTCATCAATAAGACACTGCTTCAAAAAGAGCACATCCGCATCCCGGATAACGATTGGACGTGGGATGAGTTTTACAGCCTGTGTGAGCAGCTGACGAGAGACACGGACGGGGACGGCATCGTTGACCAGTTCGGCGTCTACGATTACGGCTGGGAAGAGGCGCTGGTGGCCAACGGCTGTTCGCTGTTCAGTGAGGACGGCCAGCACTGCCTGCTGAACCAGAGCGCGCAGGAGTCCGCCATGCAGTTTGCGCGGAAGATATACCAGCTCAACGCCGGAACGGATCTGAGCGACAAGACCTTCGACGAGGGCAGAGTGGCGTTCCGCCCGATGCTGTTTTCCGAGTACCGCAGCTATGAGCCGTATCCGTGGCGCATCAAGCGCTCGTCGAACTTTGAGTGGGACTGCATCGCCATGCCCAGCGGCACAAGTGTCGGCGGCGGCAACTACTCCCGGCTGAGCACCCTCATGCTGGGCATCAGCCAGCGCACAAAGCATTCCCGGCTGTCGTGGGAGCTGCTGAAGACCATTGCCTGCACGGAGGAGATGCAGACGATGGTCTACACCGAGTTGAGCGGCGTGTCCGCCCTGCACAGTGTGACGGAATCTGATGAGGTCGCCCGGCTGCTTCAGATGGACTCGCAGGACACCGCCTCCCGCGGAATGTCTACTCTGCCTGCCATCATGGAGGATACGCTTGCCACGCCCCGCTTTGCGCGGTATCATCAGGCGATGGAGAGCGCCGACCGCCTGATCACCGAGGCCATGTCGGCAGACAAGAACTTTGAATTGCAGCTGCTGCAAATTCAGCAGCAGCTCGACGTCGCATTGACAAGCTGACAAAAAATCCACGCAGAAAGCCCGCTTTTGTGCAAACTGCTGCATAAAAACGGGCTTTTATTCGACTATTTGACGAAAGAAGTGACATTTGTCATGTTTTGTTTGGCAGAATGTCATATTCTGCTTGTGACATTCTACAGCTGTGAACAGGACATGAACATGGTATGATAAAGCCATGAAAATCAGATGGGCCTGCGCGAGGCTCATCCGAGAAGAGCAAGATCTGTTTGGAAAAATCAGGAGGAAAAATCACATGAAGAAGATTTCTCGTCGTTCGTTTCTCGCTGTCTGCGGCGCTATGGCTGCAACTGCTGCCCTGACCGCCTGCGGCGGTTCTTCCGCTTCTACCGCCGGCACCACTGCTTCCGGCTCCACTGCCGGCTCCGCTGCCGGTTCTGCTGCATCCGGTGAGGTCTTTGAGCTGAAGCTCTCCACCACCCAGACCGATACTTCCATGATCTATCAGGGCCTGCAGGCTGCTGCCGACAAGGTCGCTGAGGACACCGACGGCCATGTGAAGGTCACCATCTATCCTTCCAGCCAGCTGGGCGGTGAGGAAGACATGATCGACCAGGCTCTGCAGGGCATGGGCATCGCCGTCCTGACCGACGCAGGCCGTCTGTCCAGCTACGTCAACGACATCGGCATCATGAACATGGCCTACATCGTGGACAACTACGAGGACGGCATGAAGCTGATGGCTACCGATACCTTCAAGGGCTGGGACGCTGACCTGGCCAACAACGGCATCTGCGGCCTGTGCTACAACTACTACGACGGTGCTCGTTCCTTCATGGGCCACAAGCCTTACAAAACCCCCGCCGATCTGAAGGGCGCTGTCATCCGCACCCCCGGTGCTGACCCGTACGTTGAGTCCATCTCCGCTATGGGCGCTACCCCGTACAACATCGCATGGTCTGAGGTCTACAACGGCATCCAGACCAAGTCCATCGACGGCTGCGAAGTCCAGTACACCTCTGCTGTTTCCAGCAAGATCTACGAGGTCTGCGAGTACGTCAGCAAGACCGAGCACATCAACCTGTTCAACATGGTCATCTGCGGTCAGGCATGGTTCGACAAGCTGCCCGCTGAGTATCAGGAAGTCATGAAGAAGGACTTCAACGACTGCGCATACAACAATGCTCAGGACATCATCGCTGCTCAGGCTGACATGGAGAAGACCCTGACCGACAACGGCATGACCATCGTCGAGGTCGATAAGGACGTCTTCCGTGAGGCTGTCAAGCCCGCATACGAGAAGCTGGGCTGGACCGAGCTGCGCGAGCAGCTGTACAAGGAAGCCGGCGTCGAGGCCTGATTCCTTAAAAAGCTGAATCGACCGTAACGTAAATGTCCTCCTGCATGGCAGATCGCTGTGCAGGAGGTATTGTGAATAAGGACGACTTTCTATGAAGAAATTTTATGAAAAAGTCTGTAAGCTGGAAGAGCTGATCGCTCTGATCCTGGTTGCAGGCATTGCGGTCCTCGTCTTTGTTTCGGCGCTGATGCGTACCGTTGGCCATCCGCTGAACTGGGCACAGGACGTTGCACTGATCGCCTTCGCATGGCTGATCTTCCTCGGCAGCGACGTCGCAATGCGCGGCTCCGGCCTGATCGGTGTTGATCTGTTCGTCAAGAAGTTCCCCGCCGGTGTGCAGAAGGTTCTGGACATCCTGTTCAAGGTCATCATCGCAGCGTTCCTCTGCGTGCTGATCTACTACGGCTACGGCATGACCACCACCGGCTGGGCACGTCAGATCACTTCTCTGCACATCAGCTACAGCTGGGTCACGATGGCTGTGCCTGTCGGCTCCTTCTTTATGCTCATCTCCACCATCCTGAACATCATTGAGCGCGTCAAGACGCCCGCTGGTCAGGAAGTCAAACACGAAGCAGGGAGGGACGTCGGCTAATGTTTATTGCAATCGGTATCTTCTTTGTGTTTCTGCTGCTGGGTATGCCCGTGGCATTCTCCATCGGTCTGTCGGGCTTCTCGTTCTTTATGATTCGCGACCTGCCCATGACCGTTCTGGTGCAGAAATCCATTTCCACTTCTCAGAGCTTTACCATGCTGGCCATCCCCCTGTTCATTCTGGCCGGCAACCTGATGAACAGCTGCGGCATCACCAAGCGCCTGATGCGCTTTGCCAACGCCTGCACCGGCCATATGTACGGCAACATCGGTCAGGTCTCCTGCCTGATGTCCACCCTGATGGGCGGCGTCTCCGGTTCTGCGGTTGCAGATGCTTCGATGGAGTGCCGCATCCTCGGACCTGAGATGACCCGCCTGGGCTACGACCGCGGCTGGTCTGCCGCCATCAACGGCCTGTCCGGCCTGATCGTCGCCACCATTCCGCCGAGCATGGGCCTGATCATCTACGGCACCGTCGGCGAGGTGTCCATTGGCCGTCTGTTCATGGCTGGCTGGGTCCCCGGCATCCTGATGTGCGTGCTGCTGATGCTGGCCGTCACCTGGAGCGCCCGCCGCTTCGGCTACAAGCCCGAGCATGACCATCCGGCTCCGCTGTCTGAGATCCTGAAGGCTCTGCTGGATAGTATCTGGGCCATTCTGTTCCCTGTCCTGCTGATCGTCCTGATCCGCTTCGGCATCATGAGCCCCACCGAGTCCGGCTCCTTTGCCTGCGCATACGCCCTGCTGGTCGGCACCGTGTTCTACCACGAGCTGACTTGGGAGAGCCTGCTGCAGACCCTGCGCGACAGTGTGAAGGACATCACCGTCATCACCATCATTCTGGCGTTCTCCGGCGTGTTCGGCTACGGCATCGTGTTCGATAACATCACTGTCACCATTGCAAACGCTCTGTTGGGCATCACCAGCAACAGCGCGATCCTGTTGCTGCTGGTCGTCGTCTTCCTGCTGATCTGCGGTATGTTCATGGAGACCACCGTTATCGCCCTGATCCTGACCCCCATTCTGCTGCCCGTCATGCGCAGCATCGGCGTCAACGAAGTCGTGTTCGGCATGATCATGATGACCACCGTCACCTTCGGCGTCATGACTCCCCCTGTCGGCACCGCGCTGTATGCCGTGTCTGACATCATGGAGTGTCCCATTGAGGAGACCTTCAAGAAAGGCTGGCCCTTCTACCTCGCAATCGTGGGTGTCATCCTGTTCATGATATTCTTCCCGCAGGCGGTGCTCTTCCTGCCGAACCTCGTGTACGGCGCTTAAATCAAGCTTTCCACATCTCTCTGATTCTTCTATCTATAGCAGTTTGCGTTTTTAATGCACAAGCAACATCCGCAAACTGCATATCGCAAATATGCCGTTTCGATAGGCACTATTTTTGAAAATTGCGATAATAATAAAGCAGAGCCTGTCTTTCCTGCCTTGGAAAGGCAGGCTCTGTGCCTTTTATGGAGGGTTTTATGAAACCGACAACAGATTTCCCTTTCCTGCTGGACAACCCCCGGGCGTGGCGCACCTATCTGGGAGGCCGGATGCTGGACGCCCTGCACGGTGACTCCAACGGCGAGGACGGGCATTTCCCCGAAGAGTGGATACTTTCCACCGTCGCCGCCCGCAACGCCGGACGGGAGCAATTCCCCGAAGAGGGCATGAGCCACCTGCGCGGCACCGACGTCACCCTGAAATCGGTGCTGGAAAGCGATACGGAGGGCTATCTCGGCAAAGGCGCGGTACAGCCCACCCTCGGCGTGCTGACCAAGCTCATCGACAGCGCCGAGCGCCTGACCTTGCAGGTGCATCCCGACAGGCCGACGGCCCTGCGGCTGTTCCAGAGCCAGTACGGCAAGACTGAGTGCTGGCACATCCTCAGCGGCCACCCCGTGAACGGCGAAGAGCCCTGCATCTACTACGGCTTCCAGCCGGACATGACCCGCGCGCGGTGGGAAGCGCTGTTCCACGCACAGGATATTCCCGGGATGCTGGCCGGGATGCAGAAATACCCGGTGCATCCGGGCGACACCATCCTGATCGAGGGCGGTATGCCCCACGCCATCGGCGCGGGCTGCTTCCTCGTGGAGATCCAGGAGCCGACGGATTATACGATCCGGGTGGAGCGCACGACGCCCAGCGGCTTTGCCGTGGCCGACAGTATGTGCCATCAGGGGCTTGGCTTTGAAAAGATGTTCGAATGCTTCCACTACGAGCCGCACAGCCGCGAGGAAATCCACGACCGCTGGTTCATCGAACCGGAAACGGTGCTGAAAACGGCGGGCGGAAGCATCACGACGCTGGTGGGCTATCGCAATACGCCGCTCTTCCGTCTGGACGAAGTAAACGTCTCCGACACCCTGACGGTGGACTGCCCGCCGCGCGGCAGCGGCATCTATGTGCTGGAAGGCGCAGGAACCCTGAGCGCAAACGGCCGCAGCCTGCCTCTGAAAAAGACCGACCAGCTCTTTGTCCCCGCTGGAACGGGAAGATTTACACTGTATGCGGAGGCTCCGCTGAGGGTCCTGCATTTCTTTGGCCCTGAACAGAAAAAATAAATTCCCAAATCTCTTGTCCTCGTGCTGCACGAGGGGGTGTATCCACATCGGTGACCCCGGTATGCCCGAGACGCTCCGGCCCTGCTTTGCGCCGGGGCGGCGTTTTATCTGTAAAAAAGACCTCCGCAGCCCTGAAAGGCGGCGGAGGTCTTCTGCTATATGGAAGAGGTCACTTCCGTGCTATCATCTCGGTATACAATCGATGCCATTATCAACAAAAAGATCGTCAGCCGCGTCCTTTTCATACATGGATCATCCTCTCGAGTTGTTTGTGGTTACAATAAGACGCTGAAGTATGCGCAGATGGTGTTGGGTGGGGAAATCGAGCATTATCTCTCCCTCAGCTGTGACCACGGCAGGCTGGAAGAACAATGACATAACAAACACAGCCCCGCTTTGGCGAAGGAGAAACCAAAGCGGGGCTGTATTCAATGAAGGAGAAATGAAGGAAATATCAGATTACAGGTCCAGTTCAAACTGCTCCACCGTAACAGTTGCTTTGCCATCGGCAGCAAAGGTGATGCCGTCGGCAGACTGCGGGGTGTAGATCCATGCGGTCATGGTTTGCTCACCATCGTTGACAAAGACCTCCACGCTGTTTTTGTCCAGCAGGATGCGGAGCTTGAGCGCACCGTTCTGGCTGCGTACTTTGCAGCTGCGGCTGTGAACGATGTCTGCACGGGAACCGGCATGGCTGCGGTCCAGCGTCAGCTCGGAGGTGTAGGGGTCGTAGGTCAGGCTGGTGTGATGGTCTGCATCGGCGGCGAGCTTCAGGGTAAAGGAGCGGTATTCGCCGGGCTGCACCGTGACGGTCAGATCCGCCACACGGCCCTTGATGCCTTCCAGAGAAGTTTCGCTTTGCACCGTCACGTTTTCGTGCAGGGTGCGCTTACCGTGGACGGCATCCAGCTCCCGCACCGGGGTCTGAACGATGCGCCCGTCCTTGATGTGCAGCTCGCGGGGGCAGATGGTCTGCCCGAACCACTTGCAGCCCTGAGGCTTATCCTCGGTGTCCGACCAGGTCTGCAGCCATGCGGTCATGAGCCGGCGGCCATCCGGGGCAAGGGTGGTCTGGGTGGCGTAGAAGTCGATGCCGCCG
>OOCH01001119.1_pt1 | contig 22468 bp, 19 predicted proteins | sample 1671641 | NCBI WGS metagenome assembly OOCH01 (sample SAMN06348177, study PRJEB24527) | human gut metagenome | biome: human gut; feature: ankylosing spondylitis patient; material: feces | host: Homo sapiens | place: China | collected 2015-10
CAGCTTTTCAAACAGTTTCCTTGCCCGTTCATCTGCCGGTGCGCCGTGCGGGACAATGGTATTATCAATATCAAAAAGAAGCCCTCTGTATCCTTCTCTGTAAAGCTTCTCATAGTCAATTACATACGCAGAATCCAGATATTCATCCGGAAAAAAACTTCTGAACATCTATTCCACCTCAGTTTTCTTTTTCCAGGTAATCATAAAGTTCACCCAGACGGTCTTTCATTACTTCATACCCATGCTTGTAAAATCCGCTTAATGCTTCCGCATTCTGTTCCGTACGGGAAACGGTCTCGATTTCCGGTCGGATCACAAAAATATGACCTTCTTTTTCCCATTTTTCAATCAGTTCCAGGGTCTTATTATACACCTGATAACGGTTGAGCAATGTATTTAAAAGATTCGGATACTTCTTAAAAGCAGCCACATATACGGCTTTGCTTTTACCTGGTTTTTTCTTACGGTATTCCTGATTTCTGGTAAGAATGACCACATTTTTCCGGTGGCCTTTTTTCATGGCATGGATAAGAGGTATGGAATCTGCCGCCCCTCCATCCAGATACAGCTGCCCATCTATCGTTACCATCGGGCTCATTCCCGGAATGCTGCTGGACGCTCTGCAGATATCCATAAGTCTCTGTCTGTCCTGCTTTTCGGACAGATACTCTGCTTCTCCTGTAAGACAGTTCGTCACAACCATCTCACATTCAATATCCGATTTAAAGTACTCGTCAAAATCAAATGGGAAAATCTCATTGGGATACCTGTCAAAGATCATATCCATGTCAAACAGACTTTTCTTATCCAGAATATTTTTCAGACTGATATAACGGTATTCCTTATTTTCCACGATCATACATCTTCTGGTACGCCCTACCTGCCCGGATACATAATCCATGGCATTGCAGGCGCCCGCTGATACTCCCACTACATATGGGAATTCCACTTTCTGTTCCATCAGGTAATCCAGTACTCCTGCAGTAAAAACACCTCTGTTTCCACCGCCTTCCAGTACCAGTGCTGTCTCATTATATTCTGTCATTTTCCATTGCCTTTCCTATCGCTCACCAAGAGGAATATACTCTGCTTCCGGAAGAACATTCTTATATGCAGGACGGATAATTTTATCCACATTGATAAGCTCTTCCATACGATGTGCACTCCAGCCTACAATACGTGCAATGGCAAACATCGGTGTGTAGAGTTCCAGGGGCAGATCCAGCATACTGTAAACAAATCCACTGTAAAAGTCCACATTGGCACTGACACCTTTATAGATCTTACGCTCCTCTGCAATAACCTTTGGCGCAAGGCGCTCTACCGTAGCATACAGCTGATAATCCTTCATTCTGCCTTTTTCTCTTGCAAGCTGCTCCACATACCCCTTAAATACTTCTGCACGTGGATCGGAAACAGAATAGATCGCATGTCCCATACCATAGATCAGCCCACGTTTATCAAAGGCCTCCTTGTGAAGAAGTTTCTTAAGGTAAACACTGACTTCCTCTTCATCACTGTAATCATGCACATGCTTACGCATATCATTGAACATTTTTACAACTTTGATGTTGGCGCCACCGTGTTTCGGGCCTTTCAGAGAACCCAGGGCTGCCGCAATTGCGGAATACGTATCGGTTCCGGAAGAAGAAACCACATGTGTAGTAAAGGTAGAGTTGTTACCGCCGCCATGCTCCATATGAAGGATCAGAGCAATATCCAGAATCTCCGCCTCCAGTGCCGTATATTTCTTATCCGGTCTTAAAAGGCGCAGGATATTTTCTGCTGTGGAAAGTTCCTTCTTCGGCTGATGGATATAAAGGCTCTTACCTTTCTCATAATGATTATAGGCCTGATATGCATAAACAGATAACAACGGGAAAACACTGATCAGATTGATACACTGACGGAGCACATTCTCCAGTTCAATATTATCCGGATCTTTGTCGTAGGAATAAAGTGTCAGCACACTTCTTGACAGAGCATTCATAATATCTCTGGATGGCGCCTTCATAATGACATCCCTTACAAAATTCCGCGGCAGCTGGCGCTGATTCGCAAGAATCCCGGAAAATTCATTCAGTTCTTCCTGATTCGGAAGTTTTCCGAAAAGAAGCAGATAGGTTACTTCCTCAAAACCAAAACGCCGGTCATTGATGAAGCCTTTTGTCAGATCCTTGATATCATATCCCCGGTAAGAAAGCTTACCTGCACAGGGAACCTCTTTCCCATCCACGATCTTGGTTGCCTGGACATTGGAAACCTGGGTAAGTCCCGCAAGGACACCCTTTCCATTCAGGTCACGCAAACCTCGCTTGACATCGTACTTGCCATATAAAGACAGATCCAGTTTATCATTCTCACGACAGATCTGCGTAAGTTTCTCAATCTCAGGTGTCACTTTCATGTTGAATTTGCTCATCCGTTATTTCCCCTTTCGATTTCTGTTTTATTGCTGTCCGATAACGGTCCCTCCTCATTCCCCTCTCAAGCAATTCTGGTCTTATTTCATATATCCCGGCCCTGATGACCGGGATATTTCAGATATGATTATAGCATTTTTTTCCGTTTTGGTCTATGCCGAAAATATTTGTATTGGTGATCAGACCTGCTTATATGTAGCAAAGAACTCTTTCATCTTCTTCATTGCCTTATCCAGCTGACGGATATCCGGCAGATAAACAATACGGAAATGATCCGGCTGGTTCCAGTTAAAGCCTTTACCCGGAACGATGAGAACCTGCTTGTCATGAAGGAAATCCAGGGCAAACTGCTCATCATTATAGATATTGAATTTCTCGGTATCGATCTTCGGGAATATGTAAAATGCCGCACGCGGCTTTACAGCGGAAATTCCCGGAATATCATTCAGAGCCTTATAGATAAAATCTCTCTGCTCGTAAACACGTCCGCCTGGCTGGATATACTCATTGACACTCTGATATCCGCCCAGTGCAGTCTGTACAATCGACTGTGCCGGAACATTGGAGCAAAGGCGCATGGAAGAAAGCATGTTGATTCCTTCTATATAACCTTTGGCCTTGTTCTTGGCTCCGCTTAAGATCATCCATCCGATACGGAAACCTGCGATCATATGAGACTTTGACAGTCCTGAAAATGTCACGCAGAATACATCCGGTGCAAGAGAAGCGATGGAAGTATGTTTGTATCCATCCATAACAAGGCGGTCATAGATCTCATCGGAAAAGATGATCAGCTCATGCTCTCTTGCAATGTCCGCGATCTGCTCCAGGATCTCCTTCGGATATACGGCACCTGTCGGGTTATTTGGATTGATGATAACGATCGCTTTGGTCCTTGGTGTGATCTTACTCTTGATATCCTCGATATCCGGATACCAGTCAGACTGCTCATCACAGATATAGTGGACTACATTTCCTCCTGCCAGTGTGGCAGTTGCCGTCCACAGGGGATAATCCGGAGCCGGGATCAGGATCTCATCCCCGTTATCCAGAAGTGCCTGCATACAGAGATTGATCAGCTCACTGACACCATTTCCTGTATAAATATCATTGATGGTAACTCCCGGGATCCCGCGAAGCTGGGCATACTGCATGATCGCCTTTCTTGCGGAAAAAATACCCTTGGAATCGGAATATCCCTGTGAAGTACGTACATTACTAAGCATATCCAGGATCACTTCCTGCGGTGCGGAAAATCCAAACGGATACGGGTTACCGATATTCAGCTTCAGGATCTCCATCCCATCTTCTTCCATTCTGGCAGCCTCATCCACAACCGGTCCACGCACGTCATACAATACATTATCAAGCTTTGATGATTTCCCGAATGTTCTCATAAAAACCACTCCTCTTCTCATTTTCACTATTATTTAACCATTTTATTTTCATAGTCAAAAAATATCTATTTCTATATCTTGTCACATTTGTGCTTTCAACGCAAGAAATAAAAATTTTAAAAATTTTAATTTAGCACTTCCCTTTTTTAGCAGGTTAATGTATAATAGCACTCGAATTTAGTTTTCAAACACAATTTAATACGTGATGAGGAGGAAACAACTATGTCTTACACAGAAGAAGTTTATGAAAGAGTTGTAGCACAGAATCCTGGCGAGCCAGAATTCCATCAGGCAGTTAAGGAAGTTCTTGACTCCCTTAAAGTCGTAATTGACAAAAATGAGGAAGAGTATCGTAAGCTTTCCATTCTTGAGCGTCTTGTAGAGCCAGAGAGAATCATCTCCTTCAAGGTACCGTGGATCGATGACAACGGAACTGTACAGGTCAACAAAGGTTACCGTGTTCAGTTCAACAGTGCGATCGGACCATACAAGGGCGGTTTAAGATTCCATCCTTCCGTAAACCAGGGTATCCTGAAATTTCTTGGCTTTGAGCAGATCTTCAAAAACTCTCTGACAGGCCTTCCGATCGGTGGTGGAAAAGGTGGCTCCAACTTCGATCCTAAGGGCAAATCTGACAGAGAGGTTATGGCATTCTGCCAGAGCTTTATGACAGAGCTTTGCAAATATATCGGCGCAGATACAGATGTTCCGGCTGGTGATATCGGTGTCGGCGGACGTGAGATCGGATATCTCTTCGGACAGTACAAGAGAATCCGCGGTCTCTATGAGGGTGTTCTCACAGGTAAAGGTCTCTCCTTCGGCGGTTCCCTGATCCGTACAGAGGCTACTGGTTACGGTGTTGTATACATGCTCAACGAGATCGCAAAAGCACACAACGACTCCGTAGCAGGAAAAACAATTGTTGTAACAGGTTCTGGTAACGTAGCTATTTACGCTGTTGAGAAAGCTACTCAGCTTGGTGCCAAAGTTGTTGCAATGAACGACTCCAACGGATATATCTACGATCCGAACGGAATCAACCTTGATGTTGTAAAAGACATCAAAGAAGTTAAACGTGGACGTATCAAAGAGTACGCTGACCGTGTTGAGGGTGCTACCTACACAGAGGGACTTGGTATCTGGAACATCAAATGCGATGTTTACCTTCCATGTGCTACTCAGAACGAACTTGGTCTTGATGGAGCTAAAACACTGGTTGCAAATGGCTGCAAATATGTCGTTGAGGGCGCAAACATGCCTACTACTCTTGATGCTACAACATACCTTCAGGAGAACGGTGTTCTCTTCATGCCTGGTAAAGCCGCAAACGCTGGCGGTGTTGCCACATCCGCACTGGAGATGAGCCAGAACTCCATGAGACTTTCCTGGACAAGAGAAGAGGTTGATGAGAAACTTCACAACATCATGATCGACATCTTCCACAAAGCTGATGACGCTGCTAAACGTTACGGTATGGAAGACAACTATGTTGTAGGTGCAAACATCGCCGGCTTCGAAAAAGTTGTTGACGCTATGAAAGCTCAGGGTATTGTTTAATTTAAGTTTCCTGAATCATTAACATAAATTATAACAGGGACCGCAGAGGAATTTTCCCCATGCGGTCCCTGTTTTTTTATATGTTATTATGAGTTTTTCAGTTGATCAGTTTCTTCAGCTCGTCCATAAAGGTACTGACATCTTTAAATTCCCTATATACAGACGCAAAACGTACATATGCCACAGCATCCAGATCCTTCAGATGCTCCATGACGATCTCTCCGATCTTGGTGCTGCTGATCTCACGGTCTTCTGACCGGAAAATATCCCCTTCTATGGAATCGATCATCTCTTCCACTCTCTCAATGGGAATGGGGCGTTTATAACAGGCACGAAGAACACCATCCTGGATCTTGGAACGTTTATAGCTCTCCCGGTTCTGATCCTTCTTGATCACAGTCAGTGGAATCGTCTCCACCTTCTCATAAGTCGTAAAACGCTTTCCGCAGGCATCACAGAGACGGCGGCGGCGGATGGAATTAGTATCCTCTACAGGTCTGGAATCTACAACCCTTGTATTATCCTGATTACAGAACGGACATCTCACGGAACTCTCCCCCTTTCCGAGTCAGTAAATCATTACTAAATTTGTTTTTATTATAGAATAAATGCATATAATGTGTCAATAATCGGACTTGCATAAATTTTACAGATTTTCCATAAAATCATATCAGGTGATGAATTTATGCGTATCTGCGAACTGAAACAGAAAGAAGTGATCAATATCCACACCTGCCGCAGCCTTGGCTGTCCTCTTGATGTGGAATTCTGCTGTGAAACTGCCCGTCTGAAAGCCCTGATCATGCCGGAACCCGGGAAATTCTGCTGGTGTTTTTCAAGAGAAAGTGAATGCATCATCCCCTGGGACTGCATCCGCCAGATTGGTGAAGATATCATCCTTGTTGATTTCCGTGATGAAAAACGGCTGGGAGGAGACTGAACCGACTACATTTGTCAAGGCCCTTTATTTTTTATATTTTCCACGGAAAAGTATATTTCAACCGCCCTCTGAGAATCATCTTAATGTACTGACAAGACAAGGAGGATTTTACGATGGCACTGAATAAAGTTGAAATCTGCGGAGTAAATACTTCAACGCTTCCCGTTCTCGATCAGGAAGAAAAGGAGGAACTCTTCAAAAGAATCAAAGCTGGCGATGAAGAAGCCAGAGAATTGTACATCAAAGGCAATCTGAGGCTTGTTTTAAGCGTGATCCGCCGTTTTCAGAACAGCAGTGAAAATCCAGATGACCTTTTTCAGATCGGCTGTATCGGCCTGATCAAAGCAATCGATAATTTTGACACTACTCTTCAGGTAAAGTTTTCCACCTATGCAGTTCCCATGATCATCGGAGAGATCCGAAGATATCTCCGGGATAACAACAGCATACGGGTCAGCCGCTCTCTGCGGGATATCGCCTACAAAACTATCTACACCAGGGAAAACTATATGCGGCAGCATCTTAAAGAACCTACCATTGCGGAGATTGCTGATGAGATCGGCATTGACAAGGAAATGATCGTCTATGCCATGGATGCGATTCAGAGTCCGGTAAGTCTTTTTGAGCCGGTGTATTCTGAGGGAGGAGATACCCTCTATGTTATGGATCAGATCAGTGACAAAAAGAACCGGGAGGAAAACTGGGTGGAAGATATTTCTCTCCGGGATGCCATGAACCGGCTGGGAGAACGGGAACGCCACATTATCGATCTGCGCTTCTACGAAGGAAAAACCCAGATGGAAGTTGCCGATGAGATCGGGATCTCCCAGGCCCAGGTCAGCCGCCTGGAAAAACATGCCCTTCGCAGTATGCGGAATTATCTCAGGAATTAACCAAAACGCTATACCAGACAGATAAAACCATCTGCATTGACTATGTAACCCATAACAAAATCATTGCGGCAGAATATACACCGGCACTCTTTTATAAAACTTTTTATAAAATAATGTCCGTTACCCTGCCGCATTTTTTTATGTTGATTCCATGTCTATACCCGCATAAAACGGGCATTCACAGGCAACTTCTGTTTTCTGTTATTTCAGCGCTTTCTCAATTTCTTCGATCACGATCCGAAGTGCTTTCAGCCTTGCATATTTTTTGTCTACCGATTCCAGGATATGCCATGGCGCATAAACAGTACTGGTCTTTTGCAGCATTTCATCCACTGCGGTTTCATACTGATCCCATTTTTCACGGTTTCTCCAGTCCTCATCTGTGATCTTCCACTGTTTTTCCGGATTGTTCTGGCGGTCATTAAATCTTGCAAGCTGGGTATCTTTATCAATGTGGACCCAGAATTTCACGATCACAGCACCCCAGTCGGAAAGTTCCTTCTCGAATTCATTGATCTCATTGTATGCACGTCTCCAGTCGTTCTCACTGCAAAAACCTTCCAGTCTTTCCACCATCACTCTTCCATACCAGGTCCGGTCAAATATGGCAATGTGTCCATCTTTAGGCAACCTTGTCCAGAAACGCCACAGATAATGACGGGCTTTTTCATGAGGTTCCGGGCTGGCGATGGGATGTACCTCAAAACCACGGGGATCAAGAGCTTCCGTGATCCTCTTGATATTTCCGCCTTTTCCGGCAGCATCCCAGCCTTCATAGGTGATGATCACCGGCACTCTTTTGCGGTAGAGCCGATTATGCAGGCTTCCGAGCTTCGCCTGGAGTTCTTTAAGCTCTGCCTTGTACTCTTCGTCTCCCACTTCTTTTCCATCCAGAGGGATCTCGCTTAATTTCGGCATCTCCACCAGAGGAAAAACATTCTGGAGAATCGGCACAGCATGTTTGCTGTTCTCCATGGCAACCTCGATGTTGCTGATCATGGTTTCCAGTACCTGTAATTCCGCCCATTTCCGGTCACTGGCATCTACGATATACCACGGAGCAGAAGAAGTGTTGGTATCCTGCATATACTGGTCAAAAACTTTTCTGCATTTCTTGTAGTGATCATTCTGCCAGAGATCGTATTCATTCACTCTCCATCGGGTATCTTTGCTTTCCAGAAGGATGCCCATACGTTTCTCCTGATCTTTCCGGTCGATCTGCATAAAGAATTTCAGAAGTACGTATCCGTTATCCGTCAGCTGCCGTTCAAATCTGCGGATGCTGTCAACCCGTTTTACATAATCATCCCCTTTCAGTTTTTTGTCCATGCGCTCCCGGCAGGTCTGATCCATCCATCCGGAATCCAGGAATGTAAATTTACCGGCTTCCGGGATCTCCTTAAAATACCGGTAAAGAAATGGTTTCCGAAGGTCCTCTTCTGTAGGCGCTGACATAGTTGCGACTTTAAAAAAACGGGGATCGATATTCTTGATCACTTTACTTATGGTACTGCCTTTTCCGGAAGCTCCCCAGCCTTCAAACAACACGATCACCGGAATCTTATGCTCCTTTAGAGCCATCTGCAGCTCATATAATCTGGTTCTTGCAGCACTTAAACGCACTTTGATATCCTCTTTTTCCGGAATCTGTTCCGGGTTCCAGTTTTTTAACATCTGCATCGTCCTTCCTCGAATTTTTTGAATATTCTTATTATACCACAGGAGTCCCTGTTTTACGACGAATTTTACATAGATTTAACGCATCATTCCGAAAAAATATCCATATTGCACAATTGTAACTCTTGTTAAACAGCTAAAAATATTTTTTAACCTATTGACATTTTGATCTTCTCTTCATACAATATAGGCGCTGTTCGTTATTTTTTTAACTCGTAGTCAAACGGATATTCGCAACCCCGCAGGGGACTTCCTTGATTCGGTTAAAACAGCACAAAAAAGCTGCCCCAAGCAGCAAATCTCAAGGAGCCGATCATGAAACTTACAGAAGAACTTCTGAAAGAAATGGAAAAGAAAAAAGAACTCTACGGTGACGGCATCATCATGCCGGATGGGGATTACCGCCTAATCCAGGACGGACATTTGAAGACCCTTATGGCCCTTTTACCATATACGGAAAATGAAATCTGGAAAATGATCCCGGATGATGATTCCGCTCTTTTCTGGCTGGTAGAAAAAACAGGCTGCGTGCTGACAGATGTCAATTCCACCATCGGAATGAAAATGACCCCTGCACAGCAGAAAACTTACGAAGCGCTTTCCAGCCGTGGGATCGTCTCTAATGAATATTATGATCTTACCAGGCAGCGGGAAAAAGCCCGCGCCCAGCATTCTGCAAAGCAGAACATATAGATTACGTAAATGTTCTCAATACGCATTTACCCCATAATTCCATATACTCAAAAAGCAAAAGCTGCCTTCCGGAACCATAAGCCTCAAACAGGCCCATAACTCCGGTGGCAGCTTTTATTATTTATATCTTTCAGTCGTCATATCCTTCCAGGAAGGAATGTTTCACGCCATCTTTCTTATAGGCAATGACTGTATGAAGATTCACATTTTCCACACTTCGGAAAATATTGCTTTCAATATGAGGATTTACCTTCTTAAGCTCTGCAATAAGATTCTTGATCTCCATTCGTTTGGAAACACTGGTTCCATCTGTACGACAGGTAGTACAGGTATCGGTAAACTTGCAGGCACACTGGATAAAATGCAGGTCATTGTAATCTCTCCAGTGCTTGATATCTGCCTCCCGGATCAGATACATAGGGCGGATCAGCTGCATCCCTTCGAAGTTTGTGCTGTGGAGTTTCGGCATCATGGTCTGTACCTGTGCTCCATAAAGCATTCCCATCAGGATCGTCTCAATCACATCATCATAGTGATGTCCAAGGGCGATCTTGTTGCATCCAAGTTCTTTTGCCTTGCTGTAAAGATATCCTCTCCGCATACGGGCGCAGAGATAACACGGAGATTTTTCCACATTGTAAACTGCATCAAAAATCTCAGTCTCAAATACTGTGATCGGGATTCCGAGAAGCTTGGCGTTGTGTTCGATCACCGCACGGTTGGCCTCATTATATCCCGGATCCATCACAAGAAATACCAATTCAAAAGGAAACTTGTTATGACGTTTCAACTCCTGGAACAGTTTGGCCATCAGCATGGAATCCTTACCACCGGAAATACAGACCGCGATCTTGTCTCCCGGCTTCACCAGTTCATAGTCGTTGATTCCTCTGGCGAATCTGGAAAACAGCTGCTTGTGGAACTTCTTGCGGATACTCAGCTCGATATCTTTCCGGCGCTGTTCCATTGCTTCATTTTCCTCTTCTTCACTGTCCCCTTTATTGGACTCTTTCTGCATCTGCTGGAAAAGCCAGCCTGTATATCCGCCCTTCAGGCTCAGTGCGGGAATTCCTTTTTCCCGGAGCATCCCTGCCCCTTCCTGGCTGAAAAGTCCTCTGGTACAGTAAAGAACCGGAATCTTATCCCCTTTCAGTTCTCCTGCCCGTTCTTCCAGTTCCTGCTCCGGAACAGAAATCGCTCCCGGGATCATTCCATATTCCACAGTTACTTTATCACGGGTATCTACCAGAAGATATTTTTCCCGTTCCTTCTCTATTTCATCAAAAGAAATCTCCAGTGTTTCTTCACTCATGCTGTTTTTATTCCTTTCCTTACAGCTCCTCCCTGATCGTGCCGTCACAGGCAATGGTCACTACCTGCCATGGGATCATCTTTCCGCTTCGCTCCATGGCACGGATCACTGCATTCTCGATGCCTCCGCAGCAGGGAACTTCCATGCGGACGATACGGATACTCCGGATGGAATTATTTTCTATGATCTCTGCAAGCTTATCTGCATAATCTCCCTCATCCAGTTTGGGGCATCCGATCAGCGTCACATGATCTTTCATGAATTTCTCATGAAAACCTGCATAAGCGTAGGCAGTACAGTCTGCCGCGATCAGAAGCTGTGCATTTTCAAAATATGGTGCATTGACAGGAACCAGTTTGATCTGTACGGGCCACTGGGCAAGACGGCTTGTCTGTTCCCCTGCATTTTGGGGAACTTTTTTCTGCTCTGCCTGCACCGGCGGTTCCTGCTTTTTATTAAGGCTTCTTGCCATACTTCCGGGGCACACGTGTGGCTTCCCTGCTGGCATCGAGGCCTCTGTTTTCTTAAGCTTCATTCTTTTTTCCACTGCCTCCGCGTCATAATCTGCGGCTTCCCGCTCTATAATACGGATCGCATCGGCAGGGCAGGCCGGAAGACAGTCTCCCAGTCCGTCACAGTAATCATCCCGGATCAGTTTTGCCTTGCCACTAGCCATGACAATAGCTCCTTCGTGGCAGGCAGCTGCACAGGCACCACAGCCGTTGCATTTCTCTTCCTCAATGTGTACGATCTTTCTTATCATGATATCATCTCTCCCTGATTTTTATATTTCTGCAAATGTTTTTTTGTTTTCACTGACATCATACAAAAATCCCGGAGATTCTTCGGTAACATATGTTACCTTACAGATATAACTCCATTTTTTCCTGATCTTTCACAAGGATCTGACGCCTGTCAAGTTCCAGGATTCCTTCTTCCTGCATCTTTCCCAGTTCTCTGGAAAGAGACGGCCTGGTAATGTTTAAATAATCCGCCATCTCTTCTCTGGAAAGATTCATGTGGATCTGTCCTTCACTGTCCTGGCATTCTACAAGGAAACGGACGATCCGCTCCCGGAGACTGCCACTTCCAAGGATCCGAAGCTTCCGGTTCATATTGTAAGCCTTCCCGGCAAAAACCTCAAGAAGATTTTCCCGAAGTTTCCGGCTTAAACTATTTTCTTCCCTGTCTGTAAAGATCCGGCTGCTCATGATCAGAACGGAAACCTGCGTCAGCGCTTCCACATACATGTCATAGGAAGCTTTCTCCATAAAGGCATAAACCTCCCCGAACAGAGCCCCTGGATCTTCCAGCTGCGCCAGAAGGATCCTTTTTCCGGAAAACGTCTCTTTTGCGATGATCACACTTCCGTTAAGAAGCATATAAACCGAATCCGGCCGGTCTGTTTCCTGAAAGATCCGCTCCCCTCTGGAATAAGTCCGCACCGTTCCTTCCTGCTCCATGAGGTTTAGGAGTTCTTTTTCTTCCAGGTTTCTGCAGAGCCGGCTTTGTCTTAAAATGGCCATCCATTCTTCTCTTCTTTTTTCTTCCACTTTTTCACCTCATCTCTGTACAGGTTTTTATCACATTTCTGCAATCTCTGTCAACTCCCGTGAACTTCATAGGTTACCAGCCTGTACTTTTTTTTGAAAATCAGTTATAATATTTTTTGTTTGTAAAAAATTCTACCAAGGAGGATACCGGAAATGAAAACACAGAATCAGACTATGCTTTCTGAGAATACACTGACATCCCGGCCCACAGATATTATCGCGGGATTTCCTGTACGTCCCGGTTTTTTTGAATTAAATGGCGCTACTCCCCTTTCCAACGGAGTCAACTTTACCACACATACCCGTCACGGTACATCCTGCGAGCTTCTTCTTTTCCACTCCGGAGAAGAGGAGCCTTTCGCAATTCTTCCTTTTCCCAATGCCTGTCGTATCGGTGATGTCTATTCCATGATCGTCATGGGACTGGACATCGAAGACCTGGAATACGGCTACCGCATCGACGGTCCTTATGAACCGGAAAAAGGCCATATCTTCGATAAGACAAAAGTTCTTCTTGATCCTTATGCCAAAGCCGTTGCCGGTCAGCGCGAATGGGGACAGCAGAAGATTGGAAGCTATCACGCCCGTGTGGTACGCGATTCTTTCGACTGGGAAGACATACCTCAGTCCACCCGTAAGATCAGTGACCTGATCATCTACGAACTTCATGTCCGCGGATTTACACAGGACGCTTCTTCCGGTGTCACACACCCGGGAACTTTTGCCGGGCTTCGTGAAAAAATCCCTTACCTCAAAGAACTGGGAATCAATGCGGTGGAGCTGATGCCTATCTTCGAGTTCGACGAGAACATGAATGCCCGTACCGTAAACGGCAAGCGTCTTCTGGAATACTGGGGATACAATTCCGTTAACTTCTTTTCCCCAAACACCAGCTATGCTTCCAAGGCAGAACATAACTGTGAGGGAACCGAACTGAAAGAACTGATCCGTGAACTTCACGAAAATGGAATTGAAGTAATTCTTGATGTTGTATTCAACCACACTGCCGAAGGAAATGAACTTGGAAAAACTTTCTGCTTTAAAGGATTTGACAATAAAGTTTATTATATGCTGACTCCGGAAGGAAATTACTACAATTTCAGCGGATGTGGAAACACTCTGAACTGTAATCATCCGATCGTGCGTCAGATGATCCTGGAGTGTTTACGTTACTGGACCATCAACTACCGCGTGGATGGTTTCCGTTTCGACCTTGCAAGTATCCTGGGACGTCATGAGGACGGTTCCCCTCTTAACAACCCGCCACTTCTGGAACTTCTTGCTTACGATCCGGTTCTTCGAAATGTCAAGCTGATCGCAGAGGCCTGGGATGCCGGCGGACTGTATCAGGTAGGTTCTTTCCCTGCCAGCCGCAGATGGGCTGAGTGGAACGGCCGTTACCGTGACTGCCTCCGTTCTTTCCTGAAGGGAGATTTCTGGAACGCCTGGGACGCCGCATGGAGCATTTCCGGTTCCGGTGACCTGTATGGCGGTTTTTATTCCGATCACAATGACAACTATGCAGGATACAATTCCTGCGTCAATTTCCTTACCTGCCACGATGGTTTTACCATGTATGATCTCTATTCCTACAACGAGAAACACAACGAGGCAAACGGCTGGAACAACACAGATGGTTCCAACGACAACCGCAGCTGGAACTGTGGAGAAGAGGGTGATTCCACCAATCCGGAAGTCCTTTCCCTCCGCTTCCGCATGATCCGAAACGCCTGCGCGGTACTGATGTCCAGCCGTGGAACCCCGATGTTCCTTGCAGGTGACGAATTTGGAAACACCAAACATGGAAATAACAACACCTACTGCCAGGATAACGAAACTTCCTGGATCAACTGGGATCTTCTGGAGAAAAATCACGATCTTTTCGAATTTTTCAAATATATGATCCAGTTCCGAAAAGACCACCCTGTCATCTCCCGCAAGCTTCCAAACGCAGTATGCGGTATGGAAAGCATACACACCCATAACATTGATGCAAGGGATGTGACCATCCCAAGAGATGCCCACACCTTCGCCGTAAGCTTTGCAGGTTATGATAAGAGTAAAGGCGCCGATGACCTGATCTACATCGTTATCAACGCATACTGGGAAGATGTAACGGTTACGCTTCCGGAACTTGCACGCCCTGGTGCATGGTATCTCTGTGTCAACACATTTGGAGACGGAGATGGCCGTTATTTCTATGAAGAAAGCCAGGAGCCACGTATTGAGCACGATTTCTGCATGCGGCCCAGATCCGTTGCCATCTTTACCGGTCGTAATTATTAAAATTCATATCAGGGACAAAATCTTTTTTGTCCTTGTCCGAAAGAAATGGAGTATTTTGAATGGAATTAAAAAACAGAACTTTGTCCAACTTCGCAGAACTTGTGGAAACCGGTGAATGCAAAAAATTCCGCGGCCGTCTGAAAACGGGCATTGACCTTGGTACTGCCAACACCGTTCTTGCTGTCGTTGACCGGAACAACCGTCCCATCGCCGGAATTTCCGCACCGTCCCATGCCATTCAGGATGGTGTGATCGTTAATTATTACGAATCCGTCCAGCTTGTAACAAAGCTTAAAAATGAACTGGAAGAAAAACTTGGCACAGAACTTACCTACGGTGCAGCTGCCATCCCTCCTGGTGTTTCGGAAGGCAGTGTCAAAAGCATCGGTTATGTCCTGGAAGGTGCAGGTTTTGAGGTTACCAATATCGTAGACGAGCCTACCGCTGCCGCTGCTGTCCTCAAAATTACAGACGGCGCCGTTGTAGATGTGGGCGGCGGTACAACCGGCATCAGTATCCTGAAAGATGGCAAAGTCATTTACACAGACGATGAGGCTACCGGAGGCAGCCATATGACCATGACTGTGGCCGGACACTATAAAATCCCTTATGAGGAAGCGGAAATTTTAAAGACCACTCCGGAAAAAGAAGATGAAATTTTTCCTGTAATCAAAGCAACCGTTGAAAAAATGGCTGTTATTACCGAAAAATTTCTCCATGGTTATCAGGTTCCGGCTGTTTACGTTGTAGGCGGATCTTCCATGTTTAAAGAATTTACAACCGTTTTTGAGAAGAAACTGAAACTTCCTGTGTACAGACCTGTACATCCTCTTCTCGTTACACCCCTTGGCATCGCATATCACTGTGAACTGCCCAAAATATGATTGATTCCTAAAATGATCATCTCTCTGCTTTGTATGTAAAAACTGACCAGAAGGCTGTATAACAGGCCCCTGGTCAGTTTTTACATTCATTTATATACATATCGGTTAATGTTCTGTCAGTTATCTTTCATAATCTTATCAATCGTATTGATCAAAGCTTCCGCACTGACAGGTTTTGCCAGATATCCATTCATACCGGCTTCGTAAGATTTTTCTCTGTCTTCCTCAAACGCATTTGCCGTCATTGCAACAATCGGTACAGACGCTGTTTCTCTGTTTTTTAATGAACGAATCTGTTTTGCAGCTTCATAGCCATTCATAACAGGCATCTGGATGTCCATCAGAATCAGATCGTATTGTCCCGGAACCGCCTGTTCCATTTTTTTGACCGCGACCACACCATCACCGGCTGTCTCAACCATAAATCCTGCATCTTCCAGGATTGTCTGCGCAATCTCCTGATTCAGTTCATTGTCTTCTACCAGAAGAATTCTTTTTCCCCTGTAAATACATCCTCTTTTTTCCGGTTCTTTGTTCTTAGGAACAGGATTCGTAAGCAATTCCCGCAGCTGCGACATAAACAGTGGCTTTTCGCAGAAGGCAGTTACACCTGCTTCTTTTGCTTCCTCTTCTATATCTGACCAGTCATATGCAGTCAGTATGATGATCGGGCTGCTGTCCCCGATAACCCGTCGGATACGTCTTACCGTTTCAATTCCGTTCATATCCGGCATCAGCCAGTCAATGATATATGCGTAAAATTCATCACCCATTTCCATGGAATGCTTCGCCCGGATCACCGCTTCCTTTCCGGAAACCGTCCATTCTGACCGCATACCTATTTCTGTCAGCATGCCGGAAATGCTGAGACAGGTATCTGTATCATCGTCTGCAACCAGAACTTTAAGGCCCTGAAGCTGTTCAATCTTTTCGTAGCTTTTTGCTTCGCCACATAATTTAAAGGTCAGATTTACAGTAAATTCACTGCCCTGTCCTTCTTCACTTTTTACTGTGATGGTACCTCCCATCATATCTACAATATTCTTGGTGATCGCCATTCCAAGGCCGGTTCCCTGGATTCCGCTTACCGTTGAGGTTTCTTCTCTGGTAAAGGATTCAAATATATGTTCCTGAAACTCCGGCTTCATGCCGATTCCGGTATCCCGGATAATAAACTGATAGTTTCCATATCCTGTCGGTGCAGATTTCAGCTGCCGGATCCTTAAACTGATCGTTCCACCGGTCCTGTTAAATTTGATACCATTACTCAGAATGTTCAGCAGGATCTGCGTCAGCCTCAATTTGTCCGCAATGATATCTTCATTTTTTACATCTACGGTATCGATCAGAAAATCCAGCTGCTTGGAAGTAATATTGGGTTGCACGATAGTACGTATGTCGTGGAGCAGCTCCGGAAGATGCAGCGGATTCTCATTGATCTTTACCTTTCCGCTCTCAATCCTGCTCATATCCAGGATATCATTGATCAGCGAAAGCAGATGTTCGCTGGAGGTTGATATTTTGGAAAGGTATTCTTTTACCTTCTCCTTATTGTCCACATGAGAAGCAGCAAGGGATGTAAAACCAATGATAGCATTCATAGGTGTTCGGATATCATGGGACATATTATTCAAAAATGTAGTTTTTGCAGAGTTTGCACTTTCCGCATGCATCAGGGCAGTTTCCAGTTCATGATGGCTCTCTTTCAGCTTCTGGTTCAGTTCATAAGACTGTCTGGCTGCCTTTTTGGCTTTTGTCTCTGCGCTCCTGGCTTTCTGCAGGATACCAAGGATCACCAGCAATACTGCCAGAAATACACAGATAAACACAGTTGCCACCGCCAACAGATTCTCCTTTATGAAATCCAGCAGAGTAACTTTCTGGGAAGCATTATCGTAGGCAGACAGTGCACCTGTAAGTTTGGATGTAGGCATAGACTTCAAAGTCTTATTCAGGATCGACAGAAGAACGGAATTTCCCCGGCTGACTGCAAAGGATATATTGTCCGGCTGTGTCAGAAAAACACTGTAAAGCTTTTTGTCATTGACATACTCTGTCGCCCGGCCTGAACTGGAAAGAAAACAGTCTGCCTTTTTATCCTGTACGGCTTTTCTTGCATCCTCAAAGGAATCATACTCCATAATTTTCCATGTCGGATAATTATAGGAAATAAACCATTTTAAATTCAGATCACTTTTCGGTATAGCAACGCTGTTTTCTTCATTTTCATCAAAGGATCTTTTACCGGTCACTGCTGCCAGACTGGAAACAAGGACCGTATTGGACAGGGCCATGTCATTTTGTTCTGCAGCATAAGGGTTCTGGCTGGTATGAAAGATCATGTCGATCCTGCCGTCTTTTAATGCCTGGATCAGTTCTTCCTGGGAGTCAAAGCCTTCTATATTAAACTTCAGGCTGCTGTTTCCCAGACAGTCCACTGCATATTTAATATAATCGTTGATCACACCCGTCATTTCACCACTTTCTTTGTCAAAAGTACTGAAACTCTGGTCGTTATTCAGAAATCCCACACCTATCTCACCGTGCTGTTCCAGCCATTCCTTTTCTTCACTGGAAAGGACGGCAACAGACTGTGCAGAAAGATATCTCTGGTAAAGTTCATCGCCGTAAAATGGTTTATCATACTCCATGGAACGCATGGCTGCATCCAGTTCTTCTTTCAGATCCGGACGGTCTTTGCTGATGCCATAATAAATATCAGAGCCACCGATCGTCACAACCGCTGACATTCCGGCTTCAACCCAGGCAGGAGTCTCTGTAGATATCACTCCGTCAATCTCCCGATTCCCGGCCATTTTTTTCGCCCGTTCGAAGCTGTCCACATCCAAATGCTGTGTCTTTATATTCTGCTTTTCTTCCCATTCGCGAAACTGAGTTCCCTGTACGCTCTCTTCCATTACCGCGATCCTTTTGCCATTCAGGGTAGAAAGATCTGACGGAGAAATATCCGTATTTGTAAGATCTGCATACAGATAATATTTTTCTTTTCCCATGGGGAGATCTGAGAACAGCATCGTCTCAGCACGTTCATCGGTATAGGAAAGTGCAGCCATCAGGTCGATCTCGCCATTTTGGAGCTTTTCCACAAGCTCTCCCCAGTCGCCTTTTATATATTCGTAATTCCAGCCTGTATAGGCGGCAACTGCCTGTTCGTATTCATAACCATATCCGCTTCGTTCACCATTTTCACCGGTAATATGATAGGAATCCGGATACCAACCTACCCTGACTGTTTTCGATTCTGTATCTGTCTTCGTTTCCGAAGCAGCCACAGGAACCGGAAGTACTGTAAAGATCATCAGCAGACATAATGCCAGCCCCACATGTCTGCATAAAGTTCTCCTGCTCTTATTCATACTTTTTCCTCGATAATATCGTATTTTTTGTCAAACTCTCCCGCTGTTTCGTTTCCCCGGACGGGTTCTGCGGTTTTCCAGGAGACAGACGACTTCGACTGTGTTTTCTTCGGGCATACGAATTCTTGTCCCTTTACAATCTCCATAATACACCGGAAACGCAAGATCAATATGTTCAATGCGTGACCCCTGACCTGTCCCATTATTAACAGTTTCATTCTTCAATTCAATCTTCTCAATAAATGTATTCATAAATTCTTTCTTTTCCATATCTGTCATTTTATCATACAGTATATCAAAATCCAGAAGAAATTCATACAATTTTTTACCCGTAATTTCTTTCCCGTAAGATGCCCCAATCTTAGCATCAATATCTTTCATCGCCTCCTCAAACTCTGCCACCTTATCATACAGGTTATCCAGCCTGTCCTGCATATCCTGGTATTTTCTCGTATAATGCTTATCCCCAGTATCCAGACGATCCAGCATCTGTATCAGTTTCAGTTTCGACCCTTGTACCTGTTTCAGCTGTTTCTGCAGCTGCTCCCTCTCAGTTTTCAAAGCAGAAACATCCACCTTCTCTTCCAGTTTCTCCTGCACAAACTTTCGGAATTCATCCCCCGCAACCATATACCGGATAAATTCCTCTACTTCTGCATTAAACATTTTCTGGTTCAGCATCGGCTTGTAGTCACAAATCTTTCCATCAACTTTTTTTCTGTGATGGCATCTGTAATAAAATGTATCTTTGTATTCCCCAGTTTTCTTATTCTGCCGTCGCTGAACAGTTCCACTCATTCCACCGCCGCAAAGAGGACATCTGATTAATCCAGTTAAAATATGTTCATGCTCCAGACTATGAGTTTTAACAAATCTAACCCCCGTCCTCTTCCTTTTCTCTCTCGCCGCTTCCCACGTCTCCTCATCCACAATCGCCTCATGCAGTCCGTCCGCCAACAGGTAATCATCAGTCTTCACCCGCCGGTATTCATCCCTCGTTCCCTTCACCTTCTCCGTAACATTCTTTCCGTAAGCAATCTTCCCTGTATAAACCGGATTATCCAGAATCTTCATGATCAGCCCTCTGGCAAAATAATTCAGTTCATGTCCTCGTACCTTTTTCTTCGTATAACCTCTCTGGTTCAGATAATTGCAGATAGCATCTGCTCCCATATCCGTATGCACAAACCTGTCATAAATGATCCGCACAATCTCCGCTTCTTCCTCATTCACCACCAGAGTGCTGTTCCTGGAATCCAGATCATATCCGAAAGGAGCCTGCCCGCCATTCCATTTCCCCTCTCTGGCCTTCTGCTTTCTTCCCTCCATCGTCTGGACCAAAATATTCTCCCTCTCAATCTCAGCCACCGCAGACAGCACCGTGATGGTCAGCTTGCCGGAATCCTTAGAGGAATCAATCCCATCCTCCACACAGACCAAGTTCACACCATAATCCTGGATAAACTGCAGGGAATTTAAAACATCCGCCGCATTCCTTCCAAAACGTGACAGCTTAAACACCAGAATAAACGCCACCCCGTCACGTTCCTCAGACACGTCCTGCAGCATCCGCTGAAACTCCGGTCTGCCTGTAATACTCTTTCCGGACTTTCCTGCATCACAGTATTCCCTGACCACTTCCATTTCTTTATAGTCCGCATACTTCCGAAGCCGCTCTGTCTGTGCTTCCAGACTATATCCCTCTGTCTGAGCCGCCGTAGAAACACGGGTATATATGTAACATTTCTTTCTCAAATCTTCACCTCATTTCGGTTGCCCATCGTCATACGGTTGCCGTACATAAAATATATCGGAATCACCAGTCTGCGCCAACTCGCAGAACGACCAAAAAAACTGCCCCAAAATCCACCTTCCCTATGCGGTTTCCATAGCACAAAAAGACCGGCAGCCCCAAAAGACCACCGGCACACTCGATCACTTCCCCTGCAGCTGTGCATTTTTCTCCTCAATCTCCCCCAGAACCACATCCCCGTACTTCTGGATCATCCTTGCCAGAAACTCTGCACACTTTTCCATGTTTAGCCTGGCCTGTTTCTCCGTCAGTCTGCCGGTATCGATCAGTTCAATTTTTCCCATAGCCAAAAACCACCTCCTACTGTTCCAAGGAGTCCTGGTCCCTGATTTTTTGACTTTCCGGACAAAAAAATAAACCCGCTGCCATCCACAGATTTCTCCGCAAACAGCAACAGGTTTCCCCTGATGCATTTATTTACTTTATCATCCGTTCAATACCATCGGTCATACGGATTCCCACGCACCTTCTTTGTCTCTGGTGCCTTCTCAATACTCTTTTCAGCTTCTTCCCTCGTTGCAAACAGCCTGTGAGCCTTCACCTGTATTCCGCCACCCGTATCTGTAAAACGTACCAGGAACATCCCGCCTGAACACCTGCGGATCTCCACCTCTCTCACATACCTGTTTGATTCCACAATATATGCAGTATCCCCGACTTTCATAAGATCACACTCCCACACTCAGAACATCCTTCATCCTCATCAGAACCGGAAGCACCTGCCCGTCAGCAAATCTCCGGTCAAAAGAACCATTGGAAAAATGATCCTCTCTCAGCAGCATTGTCAGTAATGCTGTACAAAGCTCATAATCTGCACCCGAAATTCGTTTCAGTTCCTCATTACAGTCAATCGGCTCCGTAATCATGTAATCCCCATAATTTGTTTTCAAATCTCCCATTGTCTTTAACAGATCTGCATACAGATTCTCTTGTGGATTCTTTAATTCCAATACTTCCTGAATTTTTCGTATCTTCTCTGCCTTTGTCAATGCTATACACCACCTTGATAAACACTCGAATATATGTTCTTTATATTTTAACATATACCCAATAATTATTCTAGCGCAAAATATATTCATGTAATATCCACAACAGCAAGGTTTCGTTGTGACTACGAAATTGATACAATTTAACGGTGCACACCCTTGTGAACACCCCTGTTCGCCTTTCGTTAAATAATTAAAATAGGCTACTCTTTTGCATATTTCTGATCAGCCTGTTTCTTCCATAAAAAAAGAGACATTGACATAATTTGATCAATATCTCTTCTGCTGCTTTGCTGAGACATATTCTTCCGACTGGATATACTCTCTCAGGGAAGCATCAAATTCATCCTTGACGGAATCCAGTCCATAATAAAACCGCTACCACACCGAAACAAAGGATATGTCTCTATTTTTGGTAAAACCATAGATGTAGGTTAATCATGTTTTTTTAATCAGCGTTTTGATACTCACTGTCTTCCCCAAATAGCTACCGAATTTGACCTCACGATCAATTCTTCGACAGGCAGACCAATCGGGCAAATGTTATGGCAAGCTAATGATTTCCCGCATCCCTCAAAATAATTTTCCTTATATTGAGTTGAAACCTCATTCCGATGGCTTATTTCCTGTTCTTCATTCAGAATCCGAAATGCGTTGACTGCAGCAACAGCGCCTGC
>OOCH01001131.1_pt1 | contig 22328 bp, 18 predicted proteins | sample 1671641 | NCBI WGS metagenome assembly OOCH01 (sample SAMN06348177, study PRJEB24527) | human gut metagenome | biome: human gut; feature: ankylosing spondylitis patient; material: feces | host: Homo sapiens | place: China | collected 2015-10
TATTTTATTGTGCAAAATACACAAGTACTGAACATTTTATGACTATTTTAAGCCATTTTATTTACTTTTTTCACAAATAAAAATAGTTCAAAAAACCTCTAGGGACGCCGTTGGACGCTGAAAGCATTAGCTTGATTACAACAATTCACAATAAGGCCAAGAAGGTAATTATTTCAAAAGCAAAGCTACTCTTCTTCCTCAAAGCCAAACTCCTTGATTTTCAATGTCCGACAATTCTCGGATACTGCCCGTATTGTCTCTTGTGAGAAGCCTTTTGAGGCACCAGCTTCCACTTCAAGCCGCAGACTCAACGTAACCCCATTGTCTGCTGTGAGCTGAGAAATAACTTCTTCAAGGATACGCTGTACGTCTCGATTAACGCGGGTATCGTCCAAGGGTGCGGAGAGGAAAAATCGCATACTTTTGGGCGTAGACAGGGGCGATGGAGAGGTGGAGGGCTCTGTGCCCGTCCGCTCCGTAGTCAAAGGTGTCCCGCCTTCCCGTTGCACGGAAGGATGAGCATTCAATTCCCTTTTATCGGTAATAGATTCAGAAGATGATGGATTACTCTGCATATGTTTCAGTTCGAGTTGCTTCTTTGCAGCACTTTTACGCACTATGAAGCCACTGCGATCTATAGATGCCTTTTGAGCATATTTTAAATCTATAAACCGCCCTTCACTTACGCCAGCTGCATAGGCAAAGTAATCTTCCCCCTGCACACCTTCCTGGATGGTCTTTTCAAGTACGCTGTAATCGGAAAGACGCGGCAGATAGCAGTAGGTGCAGAGATACTCCCATAATTTTTTTATTTGCAGGCTGTCTGCATCTTTCCAAAGTAGGCTGTCCAACTCCATCAGCAGAAGCGCAGGAGCCCACTTGTCTATTACCGTCTCATCCTCCAACAGCTTTTTGCCAGCCCTGCTTATAATTCCCTCTGAGCCACCGCTGAGCCTTATTTTTTCCCAATCCAGAGTTTTCATGTCAGAGCAAGCAATAGCCGGAGTCAGAAGCCAGCACCATGTTTCGCTCAATCGTAGATCAACAGTCTCATTACTGCGTTTGAGGCTGTTTTCCGTCTCTCTGTTTTGTGCAGCATCAAGGTTTAAGTCCTGACTATCATTTTTAATGGACTGCCACGCCAGATAGCGACGGGTTTCTTGTTCCAATGCCGACATGGATGTTTGGTCAGGAGCAAGAAAGACCAGCATATTGCGGAAAATTCGCGGAGAATTCCCCCGACTTTCCCAAATTTTTTCAGCAACGTCCAAGGCTGCGCAGCCATGAGATGAAGTCGTCACTGTCTCGCCGGGGTTAAGGATCACCAACCGGACAGTCTGGTCGTCAGGCACGTCCAATGAGGAAGCAGGACAAATATGTATGCCTTTAAATGGAGGTTCCAGCCGCAATTTTTTCATGCGGCGTTCTATCTCATATTCCACTTCAGAAGCCGAGAACTGTGTCGCACGATCCTCTACCGTCTTTCGTAGCGTCGGTCGGGTATCATACCAAAACCGATCCCCTGAAGGATTCGTGTACAGGTAAGCAAGGCTGTTTTGCAGAGAACCGAGCGCATCATTGAACACGGCAATCTGTTCGCCTGGCTGCACCACACCGAGACGTATGCGTGAGGCTTCTATGCCGCGTACGTTCTGTTGCCTCACTGTAGGGGCGCTACCCAGCATGATGGTTCTGGCTACTCGCCTTGAGGCCAGAACTTTGCCGTAACGAAGAACATTTTTATCTTGCTGCCAGGGAACGGAACGCTTACCGTCCACTTCCCTGTCCACAAGGCTGTTCCAGCCTTCCGGCAGATGGCGCGTCAGCTCGTCGCGCACAGCCGACACGTCCAGCGGCAGGGAACCGGGCATGATTAACAGCCCCGCGTCGCTGCCCATCCACAATTCATGAATGACGGCGGCCATCAGGCGCAGCACTCCGCGTGTGCGCTGAAAACGCTCCAGCGTGGCCCAGTCTTCATACAGTCGGTCAAATACTTCCGGGTGTATGGGATAACAGGCCAGCAGACGGTTCCTGTACTCCACTTCTCTGACTTCCAGAGGAAAATCTGTTGGATTTTCCCGATACAGAGCGCTGAAATGACTGCACACCATTTCGCGTGCGGAAGGATTTTTGCAATCCAGAAAAAGCCTGCGACGTACCACTTCAAAACCTTCACTGGCAGCCACGGGCTTCCAGATGGCTTCCATGCGGCCAAAAGTGTGTTCAATGGCTTCAAGTGCGGTTTTACCTGCTTCCCCGCCTACCTCGATATCCGATTCCGGGATGGAAGCCACCACCAGGCTGCTTTTACTGGCCCGCGCGGCTTCGGTTATTTCTTGTATAAAAGAAATGAAATTGTCGAAACTTCCTGCCGGAAGTCCGTTTACGCCATAGATTCGTTTGGCATAGGCCACGAGCTCATCCATGAGAATAAGGCAGGAGCCACATGCATCGAACAAACGTTTCAAGGCTTCAGAGCCTGGAGAGACCCTTTTTTTATCCGCTTCCTTAACGATATCGTAAAGTCTGGGACTCCCTGCTGAAAGAGCGAGTTGCGCGGCCATTTCGCCCCACAGGGTATTGATAGTAACGCCGGGAAGATTCTGCGGCCTTCGACTGCGACTGGGGTCCAGCGCCGTTCCTACAAGCACGGCTACGTGTACGGCGGGCAGGTGTCCTACGCCCGCTTCTTCAAGCACTGGGCGGACTGTGGGGATTTTTTCCAGCGGGGCCTTGCCGCGCAGCAAGTGATACAACGCCAGCATACTGTGTGTTTTGCCGCCGCCGAAGGCCGTTTTCAGCTGAATAACCGGCTCGCCGTCTTTGCCGGTCACACGTCTCACAGACTGCACCAGCAGGCCCTTCATGCCCTCCGTCACATAGGTGCGGGCAAAAAACTCTACGGGATCACGATATTCAAAGGAACCTTCGCCACGTGCCACCTGCGCAAGGTCTGCCGCAAATTCAGCGTTACGATAGCGCCCCTGAGCCACATCGGGGTGAGGCTCCATCACATCACGCCAGCAGGGAAGTCCAGCAGGGGAAACTCTCAGCATTCCGGCATTGCCGTTGCTACCCGCAGTCTGCTGTGCAGTCTGACCAGACGAGACAGAATACATGGAACCAGCCGATGATCCATATCGGGCAACGCGCAACAGCGTCCGAATCTCTTCCGCAGCTTTGGCGTCCAACTGCTCACACAGGCGGGACATGGTATCAAGCGCGCGCCAGGTATCGTCGTCGTTGAAATCTTCATTCCCCATATGTGCCCAGCGGTTGCGTACGCCCACGAGTTCCTTGGCCCATGTACGGCAATCCATGGGGAGCTTTTTGCGGAAAATCTCATTCCAATGCAGATCAAGCAAAAGCAGACAAAGATAGATGTCCAGCGAAGCCGTAAGTGTTTCATCGTCTCCATTCCGGGGAAGGTTGCGCTTCTGCTCGTCGTACAGTCTGTCGAGAACCCCCGTATTCCACCAGACTGATCCAAATACACCGCGCAGTTCGCGGGCAATATACGGGGAAAGAACCTGTAAAAGGAACTGAAATCCTTGTGTTATGCGAGTATGATTAGTATTTGATGCAGACATGGTATTCCAGGTTTTATATCTAAAAGTTAGACTCAAGACAGATGACTACTAATCCAAGCTCCCATTCCTGACAGGGGCTTTCATATGCATAAACATAGCCGTGTATTTTTTTTCTATTCTTTTCGACTGTACATTTAATTTTGTATTGAGGATGTCTTTTCATAATATCATCCACTGCTTTAGATAAGTATGAATAGCTGTCAACAGCTACATAATATTTATCGCCTTTTCTGCCATATCTTACACCACCTCCACGGGGAACGTTTGGAGTACCGCTGGACTCGCAAAATTTACCAAGAAAAATAATTTCCGTATCGTTTTCCTCTTCTCCAAAGGAAATTCCATTATAGACTTTAGGCAAAATAATTGTTGTATTCAACATAGGCATCCTCTTGAGAGTCACTTACAGCGTCCCCTGCACCATGTGTACATTCTTCAGCTCCAGCGCCTTGCTCTGGATTTCCTGCCAAGCGACCACCAGCGCATTGTAGGCATAAGCTTCCTGCGTCCAGCCTTTCTGCTCTGCGAGAGTGTACAGACGGTAGGCCAAAGATTTTGCCCTGTCCGGCCCGGAACCATAGATGCGGGCTACGATCTTCGCACAAGCGCTGACGCCGCCTTCCTGCATGGCGAAGACAAGCTGCTGGGTGAGCAACCAGAGCGTTTTTTCGCTGTCAGCATTCGGGGCGGGCAAATTCTGCCGGTCCTGCAAATGGACAATCCCCTTTTGGGCAAACACCAGCCCCCTATCGGCCAGTCTGGCAACAGAGGTATTTTTGGCGCGTGCCAGCACGTCTGCCACTCCGAACTTTATGTCGTTGAAGGCACACTGGGCATAGAGATCAAGACAGAATCTGGAATCTTCATCCAGGTCTCCGTCCTGCTCCTTCAGATAAGCGTCCAGTTCGGCATTAATGATTTGCAAGGCACTGCGCACCGTCATGGCCGAACCATCGGCCTCCATCACCTTGGCGTAGCGGGAATACACGCCCATACCCGGACCGATGGCAGCCTGCGCCATATCCACCGGGGCGATGTTGCTGTTTTGCAGATTCTTCAGGGCTGTGCGGAGTTCGCGTTTGAGCTCTGCTATAAAGGAACGTCGTGAACAAGAAGATGCCTCTTCCTGCCGTTTACGACAGACCAGCACAATAGAAGATGCCAGTGCGTTGGTATTGCTCGCCACAGAGCGATTGGCCATTTCCGTTCTCATTGGCCATGTGCCTGTAATGGCAAAGCCTGCTTTAATAATGGCGGAAAGCATGGTCTCCCAGCCGGTGGAAGCCTGCGCGGCATTGTCGCCTTCGTCGCTTTCGCTCTGCTTGTAGGCGTAATAAATGGTAACGGGCACGTCTTCTCGCGCATAGCGGTAGAACTGACGGCAGGCCTGAACCATGCCGCACTCAAAAAAATCTCGAGCCTTCTCCCTGCTCCCCTCAAAGCGATAAGGCGTAGCCACCAGCTCTTCCGCCTTGGGCACCAGCATAGTGCGGAAAAGACGAGGATATGTACTTTTCAGTGACTGCCGCATCCAGATATAGAAATAATCGGCAAGGTCGGCATAGCCGATATTATCATAATACGGCGGGTCGGAAGAAATAACGAGGTTTCGCAGACCGCAGTCCGTCTGCGCATCTTGCTGAATGGCCGTTCCTGTTATAGTCGCCGGAAATTCCAACAGACTTTTGAAGACCCATTCCAGCATATTGTCAAAACAACCAGAAGAACTACTGAAAGGATTTGCTTCAGCGTAATCCCAAGTCATGGGAATAGCCTGACGGGCAAAAGTATTCCGCAATCCATCTCGTGTCGCATCCCAGCTACAAATTGTCGAGCCTCTATCCGCCAACTTATCTACGATAAACGCCAAATACACTCCCACGGCCTGGCCGTAGGCTGTTGCGCCGCATCCGCCTTCATCCAGCCCCTTGCCGTCGTCTTGCATACCTGAGTCTAGGGCGTCCTGTGTAGCTTTTGCCTGTGCTTCAGCCACCAGATCGCTGAAGGTGGTCAGGGCCGTAAGCTGGCGGGGAGTGAAAAGGTCGGCAAAACCTCTCATGCCATACAGAGGAACATTGACAGCGGCCTTTCCAAAAAGTTCTCCATCAGGATATGTTTCAGGCCTCAGCACAGCCGTCGCCTCTTCCTGAATTCAATCCGGCGACAGATAAATTCTCCCGTTTTTTCCTTCCGCCACCACAGCCATCATCTGGGCTGACATGCCCCCAGCCTTGCCCTGCTCCCGGATATAGCTGAAAGGTACGGCAGTACCACAGCACGGGCACACAGCCCCTTGGCGGTTAACGGTCCCTTCTATTTTCGGCTTACCTTCAAGATGCACGACATACGTTACCTTCCCGTCTTCAAATTGCGGCTCTACCCACGCTTCCTTCCCCTTCTTCTTCGACAGCACAAAAGAACTGGCCAGCGGCATTTCACAGCCGCAGGCCGGGTTCGGGCACTTTACGGCTCTGGCCCATTTCCAGGCGATAACGGTAGCCTCGCCGCCGCCCTGTTCTGCCGGAACCTGCACTTTGGGGTAAAGGTGACCGATACGGCGGAAGGCTTCCTGCTTCATCCATTCGCCGTAATAACGCACGTCTTCGGCAAGCCCCTTAGCTCCGCTCCACGAACGGTCACTACCCAGCTTAGTTCGGGCATCGGGATTCACCGGAGATTGCCCGGCAAAACGCGGGGGAATCTCTATCATGGCCTTGTTGATCATCACGGCCACGGGGTTCAGGTCGTGTGCGTGCGCTTCCAGCCCCAGACGCTGGGCTTCCAATGGAATAGAACCTCCGCCTGCAAAGGGGTCAAGGAAGATCAGCGGCTCTTCGCCCATATATTTTCTGATTTCGGCTCGTGCTTCGTTCAGGATATTCTCGTCGTTGGAGTTTTCCCACTTTACAAGCTTCGCCAGCAGGGTATGCAGCCTTTGCCGTTCCATAACCTGCGCATCTTCCGTAGGGAAAAGTTCCGGGTGCGACGACGGGTCATCCACCAATGAAGCCCAGAGCACTGCGCGCGCCGTTGCCGTAGGCTTACGCGACCACCACAAGTGCAGGGTGGAAGGATGCCCGTGACGGATGGATTTTTCGCGGGCGGATTCCGCGTTGATGGCGTCCAGCGGAAGCGCAACTTCAATGAGCTTTTTTATCTGAGCCATGGCTTATCCTTCGTATATCTTTTCCGCATTATTGAGGAGCGCGGCGATGTTGAACTGCGAGCTTTCCACCGAGAAATCCGGGGGATTGCGGAAGGGCTTTTTCAGGTAGATCGTGCGGGTATGCGTGCCGTCCACCTCCACAAGGGCAAGGATGAACTGTTTCGGCTGATTCAGGGCCGTAAATATTTCATTTTTCGTTACAATGACGTTGCTCGCTCCGGCGGTGCGACCTTTCACCTCGATAAAGCGCAGACTGGATTCCCCTTCACCGAGGGCATCCAGCACAGCGGATTCGATGTCGTAGCCGCACTTGTCGGCGCTCACGTCGCGTGGGGCGAATCCAAGGCTTTTTTCGATGTCCATCACAGCCTGCATGGCGGTCTTCTCTACAGCCTTGCGGGCAAGCACATCCGCACAGAGTTCAGAACAGGCCTCAGGAATCGGACGGCCTGTGAGTTTGGCCAGCAGTCCGGCAGGAATGACCAGCGCGCCGCCGATGACCACGGGCGGCTGAGCCGAAATCAGGCGTTCTGCCGCTAATTCGTCCGTACGCTGCTTCAGGCGGGCGGCCAGTTCTTTAGCGCGGCGTTCCGCTTTCTGGGAGTTCAAGTTATTGCTGATCTTCCCGGCCTGTTCTTGTTGTTTCAACTCTCCGGCGCGGTAATCCCAGTAGCGAATCTCGGCGGTAAGACGTTCGCGCACGGCCTTTTCCGTCTTGTCAATCATGTTCTCGCGGCGTTCGCGCACGTCTTTCAGATGTTTGGGGATAAGATGGCCCAAGGCATAGCCAATGGCCGCATCTTCTACGCCGCGCGTCAGCCATGGCAGCTTGCGGGCGTGAGCAAGAACGGCGTCCACTTCTTCAAGCGCTGCGGGGCGATAGTCGAGGTACGGCGCATATCCTGCGCTTGTGGCCGTACCGTGTTCGTCCATTTCCACAAAATGGATATTGCGCGAGATGACGCGGCGGCTACCATCGGGCAGAGCCGTGCCGTCCTGAATAGAGTGCTCAATGTAGAAAAGCAGGCGTATGGTCTCGCCAGGATCGCTGTCGTCGATAAGGACGGCTCCGCGTTTAAGCAGCTCGACAGAGCGTTCGCGAATGATGTCGATCACAGCTTCAAGCAAAGGATGCCCGGGACAGATGAGCGCGGCAGGTACAGAGCCGGGCAGATTGCGATAGGCCTTGTCGAAGCAGATGCGCTCGTAGCGGTTGAGCACCGGTTCGATATGACCTATCTGCCGGTCTCGATTGCGGATGGCGAAGGGAACGGAGAGTATCTCCCAACGGCCTTTCTCGCGGGCCGACATACGGCCGCCCAGTTCGCGGAACGCTTCTTTAAAGAATGCCTCGATGAAATACGGCTGGAGGCGGCGGGCCTCCATGCGCTCCATTTCCTCGCGGATGACGTTGACCGTGCGGATGTTCATCACGTCTTCGGTAAGGGCGCGTTCCTTCAGCAACTGAAGCAGTGCTTGCGGGTCGAAGGCAATATCCATGTCGTGATTGAGTCGGGCCTGAACGTCGGGGTCACTGCCGTGGCGCACGGCTTCGATAAGCAGTTCGCGTAGGGGACGGTTGTTGAACGAGACTTTACCGAGAATGTCGAAGACCTTGCCGCCCAGTGCCTCTTTTTCCTGCTCCAGCTTTTCAAAAAGCCGCTGGAACACCGCGCCTTCGCGTGTTTCAGAAGCCACGAGGTTCCAAAGCCAGCAGGTTTTCGTCTGGCCGATACGGTGGATACGGCCGAAACGTTGTTCAAGGCGGTTGGGGTTCCACGGCAGGTCGTAGTTCACCATGAGATGGGCGCGCTGAAGATTGAGGCCTTCGCCCGCAGCGTCCGTAGCGATGAGAATGCGAACTTCCTTATCTTGCTTGAAGCGCTCTTCCACCTTGCGGCGTTCGTCGCGCATCATTCCACCGTAGATGACTACCACGGCGTCGTCATTGCCGAGCAGAGAGCGTATCTTGTCCGTGAGGTAGCGGAGCGTGTCGCGGTGTTCGGTAAAAATGATCAGCTTTTCGCGGAACCCCTCTGCGTCGAACATGCCTTTTTCGTCTTGCAGCAGACTGGAAAGCTCTTCCCATTTACGGTCTCTGCCGCTGGTGCGGACGGCGTTGGCCTTGGCTTCCAACGTTTTGAGCATGGCAATTTCCGCTTCCAGCTCCGTGATGGTAGTCGCGGCACTGGCCTTGTCAGCTACGCGTTCTTCGGCGTCTTCCAGCTCGGCGGAAGTCAGGTCGTCATCGTCGAATTCGTCCGTAAGGTTCAGGTTACGCAGTTCGTTCCAGTCGCGGGCACGCTGGCCGAGCCGTTCTTCGCTGAGACGGTTTTCCAGTCTTTCGCGGCGGCGGTGCAGAGATTGATAGATGGCCTCGGGAGAAGACGCGAGACGCCGTTGGAGCACGGTGAGCGCGAAGCCCACGGTGGTGCGGCGTTCGTTGTTCAGATTGTCGGCGCGATTGAATTCGTTCTGAACGTAGGCGGTCACAGCCTCGTAGAGTTCGGCCTCTTCGGGGGAAAGGCTGTAGTTCACCGTGACGGCGTGGCGCTCAGGGAAGAGGGGCGAACCGTCGAACTTGAGCAATTCTTCTTTGACAAGGCGGCGCATGACATCGGAGATGTCGATAGTCTGCGAGCCGGTACGGGCCACGCCGCCGAAGCGATCCTGATCCACCAGCGAGAGGAAGAGCTGAAAATCTTCTTCCTTGCCGTTGTGCGGGGTTGCCGTAAGCAGAAGCATATGCCGCGTGATGCCGGAAAGCAGGCGGCCAAGCTGGAAGCGGCGCGTCATTTTGACTTCGCCGCCCCAGACCGTGGCTGACATTTTATGGGCTTCGTCGCAGACGATAAGATCCCAATCCGTAGCCTTCAGTTTTTCCTGAATGGCTTCGTTACGGGCCAGTTTGTCGAGCCGGGCGATGGCCAGCGGCGTTTCGTTAAAGGCATTGCCCGTAACGGCGGATTCAAAACGGTCATTGGTGAGGATCTCGAAGCGCAGATGGAATTTCTGGAAAAGTTCGTCCTGCCACTGTTCCGCAAGACTGCCGGGGCTAACGATAAGACAGCGCCTGAGGTCGCCGCGTGCAAGGAGTTCCTTGACAAAGAGGCCGGTCATGATGGTTTTGCCCGCGCCTGGGTCGTCCGCAAGAACGTAACGCAGGGGCAGTCGGCCCAGCATTTCCTGATAAACGGCGGAAATCTGATGCGGAAGAGGCTCCACATCTGATGTATGGACGGCGAGATACGGGTCGAAGAGATGGGCGTAGTGTATACGCCATGCTTCCGAAGCGAGGCGGAGCTTTGCTCCGTCGGCGTCAAAACTCCACGGCAGGGAGGCGTCCTGAAGCGCTAGTTGCCCTTCATCTTCACGATAGAGGATACGATTGCCAAGATCGCCCCGGCTGTTTTTGTAGGTAAGATTCAGAACGGCGTTGCCGTACCACTGGACTGCCACAATGGTGACTGCCTCATGTGGATCAATGCCAAGAACAAGACTTCCGCTTGTAATATCTTCGAGTCGCACCACTTCCTGCCACCCCGGAGGAGGTGGCGGTTAAGTGTACCTGACCGCCAGGATGCCTTTTGCTGGTTAATTTTCTCCAAAGAGATTTGACCAGGTGTTTTTTATAGCTTACAAGCATCTTGATGATAATCAACGCGCAGGTGGCGGTCAGGTACACTTTATCGACATATTATGGACATTTTTTTTTGAATGACTCCGCACGAATGCGGAATGTGGAACGAGCCATGCCGGAGCGTTTTGCCGCTTCCGATGTCGAGATGGCCCCCTCTGTCCATAAGGTATATGTTTCCGGAAAATTTGGGGGAAGCGGTCGTGGCGCGTGCCCGAACCGCACGCCGCTTTGCTTGGCTGCCGCAATCCCCTGAGCCTGCCTGCTGCGAATATTCTCCCGTTCGTTCTGAGCCACAAAGGAAAGCACCTGTAAGACAAGATCGGCAATGAAGGTGCCGAGCAGGTTTTTGTCGCGCCGGGTATCCAGCAGGGGCATATCTAGCACAAGGATGTCTACGCGTTTTTCCTTGGTAATTATCCGCCACTGTTCCAGAATCTCCTCGTAATTCCTGCCAAGCCGATCAATGCTCGTAATACAGAGCTGGTCGCCCGGCCCGAGCTTTTTTAGCATGGCCTGATACTGTGGACGCTGAAAATTCTTGCCCGACAGTTTGTCCATGAAAATGTGGTCTGATGGGATGGCTTGCCGCTCAAGGGCGATGCGCTGACGGCTTTCGTTCTGATCTGTACTGGATACGCGAATATATCCGTAAGTTTCAGCCATAAGATTTTCTCCTCTCAGTGGATTTATGTTCATAGTTCATCATCGGGTATATCAGGAGTAATGAAGCTGGTGCGTTGTTCGCGTTTCGGAGGATGCGGGGGTGTGTCTTGCTTCTTTGACTTTCGCCCTTCCCGTTGCCGTCTGGCTTCGGTCAGATACTTGGTCAGAGTTTGGGACTTCACATCAATGCCTTTTTCGTGCAGGCGTTCGACAATCTCCTGTGTATCGAAGCCGCGCTTTCTCATCCGTTCCAGTGTCGGGGCCAGAGTAAAGACGGCTTCTTTGACGGACATGGCTCTGTTCCCCTCCAGTGTGACGGAAGCGGGTTTGAGAGTGGCGAATTCCTGTCTGATTTCCTTCAACTGAGTCGCGGTAATGGTCATGGTGCTTTTCCTGTGGTTCGCCGGGGCCATGCCCCGGATTGGTGTTTTGTTTTTTCGGTCGAGCGGGACGGTCGCCCACGCTTCACGAAGTGAAGCATAGTGGGCTATATCTTCGGCCTGTGCGAAGATTTCTCCCCGACGCCTTACCTCATCCTCATGCCACGAGCGGTCATCGCCTGCCGACGCTCCCTGTCCCGCGTTTCCTGCTCCTGCCGCTGCCGCTCATCTTCCTGCTGCCGCTGAAGCTGTTCGGCACGCTTGCGTTCCACGAACTCGATATGCAGCGGCCGGATTTCCGGCAGAAGCAGAAATTCCCGATAACCTGCCATGAGCCTTTTCATTTTCTTCAACTGCTTCTCCAGCTCCTCTTTTTCCTCATGGCTTTGTTTTCTGTGGGCCGTGTATCCCGCTTCAAGCCGCGTCAGCTTTCCGCGAAGGGTATCCACTTCCCGTTGCAGAATTTCCTTCTCTGTCTGGACAAGGTGTTTGACGGCAAGCGCCTTTTTCAGTTCTTCAATAAGGGAAGAGGCTTTTTTCAGCACGGACGGATAATTGAAAAGAGAGGCTTTCGGCAGAGAGGAATCTTCACGAAGAACTTTTTCCGCCTCCTCGGACTGCCGCTCATACTCTTCAATGCTCTTTCTCAACTCTTCTTCACGCTGTTCCAATGCGTTGATAAGCTGCCGGGAATTCCGTGCGGTCTCTTCGGACTCCTGAATCAGTTTCTCCAATGCTTCCTGTTGCTGCTTGAACTCGCGGGTAGCCAGATGCTTTTTCGCGGAACCGGGCGTCTGTTCCACGCCGCGTTCAATGACGAAGCCCCGGCTTTGCAGATGAGCGGGAAGCTCTGATTGCAGTTTCCGCAGACTCTGGCGTGTATAGATTTTGTTGGCGTTGAGCCTCCCGTCCGGCGTCACCGGCACATGAAGGAAATGCATGTGCGGTGTCTTTTCATCCATATGAACCATGGCGGAAACGACATTCTCCGCGCCCACAAACTCCGTGAGAAAGGCTTTGCTCTCCTCAAAGAAACGCCTTGTTTCCTCCGGTGTGAGGCCATCAAAAAACGTCTTGTCCGAGGTGACGATAAGCCCGCACATGCGCACGGCGTCCTTTCTCACGGCCTTGACCAGCAGAAGCGCGTCAATGCGGTTCTGAATGGCTTCGGTATAGTTCGAGGCTGCGGCTTCGTGCAGATCGTAGTTCGCCGCGCTTCTTTCGTAGTCAATATCGGGGTTGCTGTGGCTCTCCCGTTCCCGCCGGTTGTGACTCTGGATGCCGCGTATGGCCTCCTTCTTGAATTTGTTCATGTGGAGTACGAGATAGGACATGGCAATACTTCCTTGTATCAATGGATGTCCCGCTCTTTCTGTGGCAGGAATGCGGGACACTTTTTCAGGTTACGCGGTACAAAAGTTGAAAACATGTTCGGATTTGGCTGGACTTCATAGGATGACAGATACGATGATGATTACAGGTGTCCCGCTGTACCGGCGCTTAAGCAGCGGTACAGCGGGACACCTGAAAATGGTCAAGCAAGACCTTCCAGTTTTCTTTTCAATCTGTGGACAGACGATTTTGATTTTCCCATCGCCTCGGCGCAGTCACGAATGCTGTATCCCTCGCCGAGCAGCCTTTTCAATTCCTCCAGTTCCACATCTTCAATGTCCCGAACCCGCCAATGCAGGGTATTGCCTTCAGTAATCAGGTTGGCTTCAAAGGGTTTGGCGTCATCGCCCAATATGCCCCGCGCCTTGGTCAGGTGAACTTCAAACCGTGCGCCTTCGGCCATGCTGTATTCCCTGGGCCTGCGCAAACTGATCACCGTGTCCATAATGTCTTCTCTGGCGCTGGTGCCGCGCTGGTCGCCGGATTTTCCGGCATGATGGATAAGCAGGACGGTCATCCCTCTGCGGCGTAACTCCAGCAGCCACGCCTGCATGGTCTGCCATGACTGAGACTCGTTTTCCTTGCCGGTGCGGCACAGTGTTGCGATGTTGTCCAGCACAACCATGTCCACGTCTTTCAGAAACGGCTCAATCATGGCCTGTCCGCCGGCTGTGGACAAATCCGGCATGGGGCAGGGCTGTAGATCCGGTGTGATGAGCGCCATGTTTTTCAACGTATGCGGAGGAACAGACATGCCGTTGACAAGAGCGGAAAGACGGTTCTGCATAGACGTGGCGGGCATTTCCCCATCCACATACAGCGTTCGCTTGGGCATCGGCGCACGCCAGTTGAACACGGCTCCGCCGGAAGCCACCGCAACGGCGATGCTCAACGCGGCGAATGTCTTGCCTATGCCGCGCGGGGCGTACAGGATGCCTATGCCCTGTACCGGAAGAACGGGCGATAAAAGATACCCCCGTTCAGGTATGGACATGGAAAGAAATTCGCCCATGTCCAGAGCGATAAGACCTTGCTGTTTGATCAGCGCCGTTTCCAGTTGCGAACGGACGGCCTCAATGCCTTCTATCTGGTGAAGGTCATTAAAATCCGTACCGTTGGCGTCGGTGAAGTGGGGAAACAGAAGTTGAGCGTTTGCAAGTCCGGCTGCCTCTTCCCCCTTCCTGAGTCCTGCTTCGTCATTGTCGCCGCAAATGATGATGGTCTTGTCCGGCAATCGTTCTTTCACCGTCTTGGCCACTCTCGCGAGATTGTTTGCGGAAAAGGCCACATAAACCGTCCAGCCTGTGGCAAGATGGATACTTGTGCCTGTGGCAAAACCCTCACAAACGGCAACGGGCTTTTCCGGCTGCCCCTGAATGATGAATTGTCCTCCAGATACCTTGCCGCCCACGAGAAAACGCTTTGTTCCATCAGGATAGACGCGTTGCAGACTTTGCAGATTGTTTGCGGCATCCATAACAGGAATAAGCAGAGAGCCGTCCCGTGACTGCCGTATGCCTTCCAAAGCCGGAATGCCCTTGCGGCGCAGATAGGGATGATTGGCGTCGCACATTCGTGCCGAGTTCCATTCCTGTCTGGCCAGTTGAGCTGCTTCAGCATGGCGTTCGGCATATTCCGCTTCGCGTTGCCGCTGTATGGAGTGTTGACGTTCCCGCCATGCGGAAAGTTCAGACACGGAAAGCGTTTGCTTTTCTTCTGTGCAGAACGTGCCCTGTTCACCATTTTCCCAGTTGCACCACCAAAGCGTCGCAGGGACATCGACATGCGCGATATATGCGCCGTTTTGTTTGTGCGGTTTGGTCTGGGTAGGACAACGATGCAAGTTCCCGTCCGCCATGATTTCGGCCGGAATCAATCCCTTGTCGGTCAAAATGTCCCGAAAGGTTTGCAGGGGATTATTCATGCTTCTCTCCCTGACGGCCAAGGCTTTCGATAAATGCGGCAATTTCCTCCGCCCGCCAGACTGTTGTTCTGGGACCGAGCTTCACGGGTTTGGGATAACGTCCTGTGCGACATCCCTCCCACCATGCGCTCTTGCTTATGGGAATCATGCTGAGAACCTGAGGCAGACGCAGAAGGCCGTGGACGGGAATGGGTGCTTGATGCTGTTTCATAAAAAAATCTCCTGAATCTGGTTGGACTTCAGGAGAATCTGGCACACGTCAAACAATTCCCGTGAGGGAATCGGACGGGAAAATGACGGGAAAATCTAAAAAAGACGGGAAAACAGCAGTCTGGTCACGCCTTGATTATGGCATATGTCTCCGCTTCCTTGAGGAGCATATCCATCAAATTGCGATAGGATTTGTCGTCCCTGTACTCTTTGCCCGCAAGCAAGCGTCCCACATGCGTCTTTCTACCCTGCGGAGTTTTGTGACTGGTCTCGGATTTTTGAGGACCACACCAATACAGGAGAACATAAGCGATGACTGAAAGAGGATACTTTTCTTTCATGGCGTCACGGACGGCGGCGTCCGGCCTTCCTTCCCAGAATGCTCCGGGAATACGGAAAACAAGTTTTTCATCCTGCGGTGACCTTTCACACAGGGGAACTGCCGCCGCTTTGTCGGCAACGGACGATTCCGGCGGAGCTGCCCTTAAAAGGGATTCCACAAGGGCGCGGGTGATGCCTTTCACTTCCTGGCGTAAGGGATAATAACGGAGATATCTGATAGCAATGTCCCTATCCACCATTATGGTATCGGTAAAGATATGCGCGATGAAGTGATAGCTTGAGGCGGGAATGGAGAATATCGGTTTCTCAAAGAGAGGCGAGTCCGGTGAATACTGCGCGAAGATGTCTTCTGTGCTCAGTATTTTCAAACTGCTGAACAGAAATTCTCGTTCCTCGGGAAAGACAGACGCCGTATCTTCAAAGGATTCTTCAAGAATGACATTCAACCCATATTGTAGGGAGGTAACAGGAACAAGCGTTGATATCTTTCTGAAAAATTCCATCACATCAAAGCCAAGCAGATATGTCTGAATGCCCGCCCCCAGTTCCGGCACTGAAGGAAATTCCGGCATCTGCGTTCCATATGCGACATGATTGCCCGCAACAAATGCCTGCCAGCAATTTTCATAGGTCGTGTGCCATAGCCCCAGAGGCTGAACGGCGTCAGGCCAGAGTGCCTGGACAAGCATTTCGCCTTCTCTGGCGGTCAGGCCATACGCCTGCCGCACTCTGCCTATGGTCATGTTCTGTCGGTCTGTCATGGAGGAAAGGATACCCTGTCGCCAAAAGATGGACAACAAAAAACAGCGGCAGGAATTGTCATCGATCTTCCGTGCCGCTGTTTATCGAAAACAGGTGTTATTAGCTATACCACGCCCGGATTATATCCATGTCGTCATAGCCGCATTGTCTCATACGCTCCTTTTCTTCTTCACTCCAGCCGGTGTCACTGCTCGTCACCTGCGTCTCGTCTTCTATTTTCCCGATAACGATACAGACATCCCGTTCTGTCATGGCGTCCTCTTTCATACTGTACCTCCGCTTCCTTTCCGCTTTGCGTTGCGCAGTCCATCCAGATAATCCGCCCAATCCTGCATCATCCTTCTGCGTTCCGGCAGGTATTCCGCGTAATTGTATGCTGCCCGCACTTCATTCTGTTCTCCATGGGCAAGCTGCCGCTCTATCCAGTCCCGGTTATAACCAAGTTCGTTGAGCAGCGTGGACGCGATGGAGCGAAAACCATGCACACTCATTTCGTGCTTCTGGTAGCCCATGCGCCGGAGAGCATTGAGCATGGTCGCATCGGAAATAGGCCGTACCTCCGTGCGGATGGAGGGAAAAAGATATGTTCCCTCCCCAGAATATTTCTGGAGGTCCCGAAGAATGGATATTGCCTGTCTGGACAGGGGAACAAGATGCTGACGGCGCATTTTCATGCGTTCGGCAGGGATACGCCATTCCCCGGACTCAAGGTCGAATTCTTTCCATTGAGCGGCCCGCAATTCCGTGGGACGGGTGAAGACCAGCGGAGCCAGCTTCAAGGCACAGACCAGAGGGAAATAGCCTTCATAGGCGTCGATATCCCGCAGAAGCTGACCGACTTTCTCCGGTTCCAGCACCGCTGACCGGTGGACGGTTTTTCTCGGCCTCAGGGCTCCCCGGAGGTCGGCTGCGACATTGTGTTTCGCCCGGCCCGTGATGACTGCATAGCGAAACACCTGATTAATGATTTGCAGCACTCTCCGGGAAGTCTCGTAGTTTCCCCTCTGCTCCAGAGGCTTGACCACATCCATGATCTCCCGTGTTTCCAGCTTGGCGATATGCGTTTTGCCGATGCGCGGAAAGATGTAGGTTTTCAGCCTGTACATGACGGTTCCCTGATGCTTTTCAGAAAACTCCGCCATGCGGGTTTCATGCCATTCTCTGGCGATATTCTGAAAACTGTCGCATTCCGCCGTGGCTCTGGCCTGCCGCATCTGTCGTTTATGCTCTGCCGGGTCGATGCCTCTGGACAACATACGCTTCGCGTCTTCGCGGCGTTCTCTGGCATCCTTGAGAGATACGGTAGGATATTCCCCGAAACTGAGCAGCTTGCTCTTTCCGTCAAAACGGTAGGCCATTCTCCAGAGCTTGCTTCCACTGGTGGGAATGAAAAGAAACAGACCTCCGCCGTCGAAATATTTGCGGGGCTTTGAATCGGGTTTCAGACTGCGGATATGGGTATCGGTAAGAGGCATGGGCACTCCCTGGCTGTCGTTGGACGAAGAGATACCCACATGGATAAAAATATTTTTGATTCCGCGCAGTTATTCATGTAGGTATCAGAAATGTCATACCACATTTCTACCTACGGATATACCCATAAAATGTTTGGATGCAAGCGGACGAGGCTGGACTTCGGGAAACCATACCGTAAAGAAAAAACAAAGAACGCCAAGATGTTATGCATCTTGGCGTTCTTCATTGTACTCAAATTTGGCGTCCCCAGGCGGATTTGAACCGCCGTTGACGGCGTGAAAGGCCGCTGTCCTGGGCCGGCTAGACGATGGGGACATGATGTGTTGATGTTATTTATCGAAAAGGCTCGGTATCGTCAAGTCTTTTTTCCTCTTCGGCGCGCTTTTTCCTTGCCTTGCCTCGCTTTTCAAATTCTTCCCAGCTCTGCGGATCGCGGCGCTGCCACGCCCCCTCGTCGAACATCAGCCGTTCAATGGCGGCCGCAGCCTTTTCCAGTCCCGAACCCGTCAGCGCGGAAACGGGTATGGCATCCGGTCTGTCGAGAAGAAGCGGAACCCTCTCGCTTACCGGAACGGCGTCCCACTTGTTCAGGAGCGTGATGCGCGGAACGCCCTGAAGCTCCATTTCCGCCAGAATCCGCTCCACGGATTCCATCTGCTGATCCCTCTCAGGATGCGACGCATCCACCACATGAATGAGCAGGTCAGCGGCATCCAGCTCTTCCAGCGTGGCCCGGAAGGCCTCGGTGAGTTCCTTGGGCAGGGATCGTATGAAACCCACGGTATCGGCCAGCACAAGTTCCCGCTCCCTGGGAAAGCGCAGACGGCGCGTCGTGGGGTCGAGCGTGGCGAAAAGCTTGTTTTCCGCCAGCACATCGGCCTTCGTCAGGGCATTGAGCAGCGTCGATTTTCCGGCATTGGTATAGCCCACCAGCGCGGCCAGAGGCAGACCCTGCCGGGCCCGGCGTGCCCGGGTATGAAAGCGCTGTCTTCTGAGCTCCTCAAGATCCTTGCGTATGCGCGTGATGCGCTCACGGATGCGGCGGCGTTCCAGCTCAAGCTTGGTTTCACCCCGGCCCTTGTTGCCGAAAATACCGCCCGCAAGGCGGTCCAGAGAACGATGTCGTCCGGCAAGACGCGGCAGAGAATACTGAAGCTGCGCCATCTCCACCTGAAGCTTGCCCGCCCGCGTGACGGCATGCCTGGCAAAAATATCGAGAATAAGCTGCGTCCTGTCCATGACCCGGCGTTCCGTCAGCTCCGAAAGGCTGTTGAGCTGCGCCGGACTCAGCTCTCCATCGAAGATGACGAGAGAAGCCTGTCCCTGAAGCGCAAGGACCTCCAGTTCGGCCAGCTTGGTACGTCCCAGGATGTGCCTGGGATGAATGGCGGCCACACGCTGGATCATGGAGCCCGTCACCTTCACGCCTGCGGTACGGGCCAGTTCGGAAAGCTCGGCAAGATGGCGCTCCTGCACCGCGCGGGGTTCCAGAGACACGGAAACCAGCACGGCCCGCTCGCCTTCGTCCTTTTCCCCCGTGCTCACGGCATCGTCGATGACGCGGCCGAACTCTTCTTCCAGGGTTTCCGCCTGTACCGTGAAATCGGTATCCACGCGGTCCCACGGCAGCATCTCGCCCACCTGATAGCCGGAATCCTCCTGACCCGGCGCAGGCGGCATGAGATGCGCGCTCTGAAACATGCCGGGCTGCCCCCACTCGTCCACGGTAAGCACGCTCACGGAATCGAGACGCAGAAAAAGAAGGTCCATGAGGTCTTCATGGGAAAGACCTTCGGGAACAAGATGCGTATGCAGAAGACGCAGACCGCGCAGACGGCCGGCGCCGGTACGCACATGGGGAAGTTCGGGAATGAGAATGGAGGAGGCATCCCCGACGATGACCATGTTCACCCGCCCCTGTCTGTCCAGCGCAAGACCTATCTGGCGGGAAAGCAGACGGGACAGCGCCGCAAGCTCTCTCGCCTGCTCGGAGCTGTAACCTCCCTGCGGCGAGTAGCGACGCTGTCCCAGTCTGTTGAGAGCCTTCAGCTCACTGGGTTTCAGACCGGCGGTATTGCCTTCGACCCGGGCGGCTATTGTACGCCTCCGGCCATCCAGGTGGCGATCATGTCGTCGTAGTTGGAGGTAGTGCGGAAGGTCGCGGCGGCCATGCGGCGACGGAATTCAAGGCTCACGCCGCCCTTCTCGATCTCTTCCATGGCCTCGGCATAGTAGGAAGGATCGGAAAGCACCAGAATGCTGTTGAAGTTCTTGGAGGAGGCGCGCAGCAGGCAGGGGCCGCCGATGTCGATTTCCTCCACCATGGCGGCGGGATCGAGATGCTTTTCCAGCGCGGACTTGAAGTCGTACAGGTTCACGACCACGAGATCGAAGGGCTTGATGTCGAGTTCCTCAAGCGTCTTCATATGTTCAGGCACGTCCTTGTTGGCGAGAATGCCGCCGTGGATACGCGGATTCAGCGTCTTCACGCGACCGTTCAGGATTTCGGGAAAACCGGTGACCTCGCTCACGGCGGTCACGGGAAAGCCCCTGTTCCTTCAGAAATTTCATGGTGCCGCCGGTGGAAACCAGCTCAACGCCCTTCTTGTGGAGAAATGCGGCGAATTCCGCGAGTCCGTCCTTATGCGTCACGCTCAGAAGAGCGCGTCTGATGGGAAGAAAATCCATCGTAACCCCCTTGGTGAAGTCTTTTTATAGTGCCAAAGCTGCAGACAAATGGCAAGCGCGCCCCGCACTCCGGCGTTCCTTCCCATGCCTCCGCAGTCTTCCGGGAAAAACGGCGTCTCTTCCGCATCATTATGCTTTCCATGCCGCAAAAGCTCCGCCTTCGGAGTGCATGAGAGGCAGACTGAAAAGATTTTCCCCGCCCCCGCTTGACATGAGAGCTCCGTCCCGGGAAAAGAACCGTATCCCTGCCGGGAACTTCATGCCAAGGAGAACAACCATGCCGGAATCCTTTGCCGAGCTTTTTCTGAAGGCCATGCGCTATGAGCACTGGCTGCGATTCTACTTTCTGGAGGATGCCGACTCCCAGGACGACTCCCCCATGCAGTCGTCACCGGAACGGGAGCTGAGCGTCGAGGATCTGGACGCCGTGCTCTCCGTGCCTGAAAACTTCGTCTCCCGTTCCCGCATCGAAGAGCCGGAACTTGCCGAAATACTCGAAAAGCTCCAGGGAAGGAACGTTTCCATGGAGCGCTCGAGAGATGTCATTTTTCACTGGCTCGGGGAAAAAACGGGAATCCGTCCCGGATCCGCCGAATTTGAAGAACGGCTGAACGAGCTTTCCTCGGATCAGGACTTCCGCCGGGCGCTCGACTTCTTCCACGGCTGGGTGCAGGAACTGGCGAACAACGAAATCGACCTCAAAGGCAACGCCCTGCCTCCGGATGCGCCGAGAGATGAAACCGTCCCGTCCTTTGCGGAGTGGGACAAGGCGTTTCAGTTCTGGTTCGGCCTTCAAAAGCCCTTTGAGATCGGAAAGGTCCCGTCCTGACGGAATGACCGCAGCGCGTTTATGCCGACAATCTTCCGCCGTCCCTCAGAATCTCCCGACATTCTCTCTCAGACTGTGAAAGCCGCGTCAGCCCGCACGCATGCGAAGCGAGGAGCAAAGGATTTTCAGAACTTGCCCGGACGATTCTGGACATTGGCCGGAAAGTGATTAACCTTGCTGCGAAAACACTTGAAGAAAACGCGAAGGGCCCCGGGCCGACTTCGCATATCAGGAGTATAACCATGTGGGAATATACCGAGACTGTCCGTGACCACTTCCTGCATCCCCGCAACGCGGGCGTGCTCGAAGATGCCAACGTCATAGGTGAGGCCGGCAGCCTGGCCTGCGGCGACGCCCTCAAGCTCATGCTGAAGGTCAACGACCAGGGCATCATCGAAGACGCCAAGTTCCAGACCTTCGGCTGCGCCAGCGCCATTGCCTCCAGCTCCGCTCTGACCGAGCTCATCAAGGGCAAGCACATGGACGAGGCCGCCAAGCTGACGAACAAGGAAATCGCCGACTACCTCGGCGGCCTTCCCAAGGAAAAGATGCACTGCTCCGTCATGGGAGAAGAGGCTCTTGAGGATGCCGTCCGTCACTGGAAGGGGCTTCCCTCCAAGTCTCAGGCCGAAGAAGGCCGTCTCGTGTGCAAGTGCTTCGGCGTGACCGACCTGCAGATCATCAAGGTCGCCAAGGAAAACAACCTCACCACCGTTGAGGAAGTGACCGACTTCATCAAGGCCGGCGGCGCCTGCGGCAGCTGCAAGGACGACATCCAGTCCATTCTCGACAAGCTGCACGCCATGGAAAAGCCTCTCGAGGAAATCCGTCCCGTTCCCCGCATGACCAACGTGCAGCGCATGCAGAAGGTCATGACCATCATCAATGAGGACATTGCTCCCCGCCTCGCCCTCGACGGCGGCACCATCGAGCTTGTGGATGTGGACGGAACCAACGTCATCGTGGCTCTTCGCGGCGCCTGTTCCGGTTGCAGCGCCAGCCAGCTGACGCTGAAGAATCTGGTGGAAAAGACCCTGCGCGAGCAGGTGGACCCCGCCATCAATGTTGTGGAGGCATGACATGGCTGAAGTTACTGATGTGATCTATCTCGACAACAACGCCACGACGAGGGTCGCTCCCGAAGTCGTGGAAGCCATGATGCCCGCCTTCGGCCCGCTTTACGGCAACGCCTCCAGCATGCATACCTTCGGCGGACAGATGGGTCATTACATCCAGAAGGCCCGCGCTCAGGTGGCCGGAATC
>OOCH01001135.1_pt1 | contig 22273 bp, 17 predicted proteins | sample 1671641 | NCBI WGS metagenome assembly OOCH01 (sample SAMN06348177, study PRJEB24527) | human gut metagenome | biome: human gut; feature: ankylosing spondylitis patient; material: feces | host: Homo sapiens | place: China | collected 2015-10
ATTTTTATAAGATCCTTCATATAACCATACCTCATGATTTCCATAATTCTCTACTACCATAGCATCATCTGTAATTCTGCTACTGTCATGCATCAATGCTTTTTCATAAGCTTCTTTTATCAGATGATACTCAAATATCTGTGGTGTCTGAACATTCCACACATGACTCCGATCCGGTGTAGATACCACTTTTTTTCCTTCACCAATTATCTTCACTGTATCTTTGGATGGCACACCTGCTGCACATGCCTGATATTCTTTCGCACAGTCAAGGCCTCGCTGAATCAGTTCTTCTGTGACAAATGGTCTTGCTCCATCGTGAATCAGAACATAATCTGTTTTGTGACAGGCACAAAGTCCCTGATAAACCGATTCATATCTCTCTCTTCCACCTGCAACTACTTCTGACACTTTATCAATATGATACTTCTGCACAAATGCATCTTTACAGTAATTGATTTCTGTTTTCCCACACACCAGAACAATGTCTGTGATTTCCGGTGAATCCTGAAAAGCTTTCAGTGAATAATACAGCACCGGATATTCTCCCAGCTGTAAAAACTGTTTCTGTACATTGCTTTTCATCCTTTTTCCCTGACCTGCTGCCAGGACAATGGCTGTATTTCTGCACTCTTCCATAATCAATTACCCCGGATTCTTTTATCTTTCGCCAAGTTTCAGGTTCGGAACTGCATTCAGGTCCCAGCTATGGCGTGTTCCCTTGATATATTCATAATAGGCAGCCACTCCGATCATTGCCGCATTATCCGTACAGAAAATCGGTGACGGACGGTAAAATTTGTATCCACGGTCTGTGCATGCCTTTTCCATGGCAGTGCGGAGCGCTCCATTGGAGGCAACACCTCCTGCAATAGCAATTTTTTTCATGCCAAAATCAGCTGCTGCCTGCATGGTATGTTCTACCAGCACATCAACAACCGCTTTCTGGAAGGATGCCGCGATATCCGCACGGTTTACTTCCTCGCCTTTCATTTTTGCACCGTTTAAGTAATTGAGAACTGCGGACTTCACGCCACTGAAGCTGAAATCATACGGATTTTCACCAATTTTTGCACGTGGAAACTCAATAGCATCCGGATTTCCTTCTTTTGCAAGCTTGTCGATCTTTGGGCCTCCCGGATATCCAAGACCGATGGCACGGGCAACTTTGTCAAAAGCTTCCCCTGCTGCATCATCTCTGGTACGTCCCAGGATCTCAAACTGGCCATAGTCTTTCACAATGACAAGATGGGTGTGTCCACCGGATACAATGGCACAGAGAAATGGCGGTTCCAGATCCGGATGCTCAATATAATTGGCGGAAACATGTCCTTCTATATGATGCACGCCTACCAGGGGCAGATTTCTTGCATAGGCAATGGCCTTGGCTTCTGCCACGCCTACAAGAAGCGCACCCACAAGCCCTGGTCCGTAAGTTACACCGATAGCATCAATATCATCCAGGGTAACATTTGCCTCGTCCAGCGCTTCCTGGATGACCTGGTTGATTCTTTCTATATGATTTCTGGAGGCGATTTCCGGTACAACACCTCCATACAGTTTATGGATCTCGATCTGTGAGGAAATCACGTTTGATAAGACAGTCCTTCCGTTTTTTACAACGGAGGCTGCTGTTTCATCACAGGAGCTCTCAATACCAAGAATTAATGTATCTTTCATTTTTTTCAGTCCTCTTCAAAATTCAGTTCCACACTTTTACCGTCTTTTCCCGGCCATGCCTTCGGAAAGATCTCACGGACTGTATCCATGTAATCATCCGGGCGTACCAGAGACGGGCTGTAATGGGTCAGCCACATTTCCCCTACTCCCGCATCCCGGGCAAGGGTAGCCGCTTCACGAAACGTCATGTGTTTGTAGCCTTTTGCCTTTTCGATCTTGTCATCTTCGCCGTACATTCCCTCGCAGATAAAAAGATCGGAGTCTTTTGCATTGCGTAAAATGGACTCAGTTGGTCTGGTATCTGTGGTGTAGGTAAGCTTGATCCCTTTTCTCGGCGGGCCAAGTACCATATCCGGTGTGTAGACCCTTCCTTCATTCTCCACGGTCTGGCCCTTCTGCAGCGGATTCCAGAATTTCAGTGGAATCTCATGCTCTCTGGCGCTGTCCGGAGAAAATTTCCCCTGGCGAAGGATCTCAAGGGTATACCCGTAGCATGTAACATTATGGTTTACCCGGAATGCGGTGATCCGGTAACCATTCAGTTCCAGAACCTCCTCCGGTTTCATGATCTCGATAAATTTAATTTCAAAAGGCAGTTCCGGTGCGATCACACGCAGTGCGTTTACCACACGTTCCAGTCCTCTTGGGCCCACCAGTGTCAGCGGTTCCGTACGATCCGCATTTCCCATGGTCAGAAGAAGTCCCGGAAGTCCGCTGATATGATCCCCGTGATAATGGGTAAAGCAGATCACATCAATGGGCTTGAAACTCCAGCCTTTTTCTTTAATGGCCACCTGGGTACCTTCCCCGCAGTCGATCATCAGGCTGCTGCCGTTGTAGCGGGTCATCAGCGCGGTAAGCCATCTGCGTGGCAGCGGCATCATTCCTCCGCAGCCAAGTAAACAAACATCTAACATATTTTTCCTCCTGTGCGTGTCATAAGAACAGCATCCTCTGTGGGATCTGTATAATACGCCTTACGCAGTCCGTCTCTCACAAACCCCTGCCGCTCATAAAGCCGGATCGCCGTCTCATTTCCCGCACGGACTTCCAGATGGATCATGGTGATCCCCCGTTCTTCGGCCAGACGGATCATGCTCTCCATAAGGAAATTTCCGATTCCCTCTCTCTGGCGGTCCCTGCGGACGGCAACATTGGTCACATCCCCCTCGTCCAGTACAGTAAGAAGACCGCAATACCCCAGAATCCGGCCTTTTTCTTCCACAACAAGAAACATTGCATTCTCTTTCATAAGAAATGTCAGAAATCCCTCTTTTGTCCATGGGACAGAAAAAAGTTCCTCTTCGATCTCCATAACCTGATCCAGGTCATCCACCAGCATTTCTCTTAAGATCATGCGTTTTCCCCTTCTGATTCTTTTTTCAGTTTTTGGACACGTTCCCGCTCTGCCTGTGATACACGAAGATAGTCCGGTTTGTGCTCAGCTGCTGTCTCTGTTCTGCCTTCTTTATAATAAAGGACACCAAGTGCGCCTACCGCTCCGGCTCTCTGTCTGGAAAGATGGGCCGGTGCAAAAGAAAACGGTACCTCAAGCTTATCTGCAATGATATCTTTAAATACCGGAACACCGTCTCCCAGAAATGTTACGGATTCTCCCATTTCATTGAGCATGGAAAGAAGCTCCTCGATTCCCACTGCCATCTGATCTTTTACAGTCACAAGTCTGTGGTCTTCATAACGGTAGATTCCTGTATAAACCTGTTTTCTTCTGGCGTCCATGATGGGGCAGATCAGCCCATTTACATCATAGAGATTGTATGCCAGTGCTTCCACAGTGGGAATCCCAACCAGTGGTTTGTCAAGGGCAAGTCCCAGTCCCTTGGCTGTGGCAGAGCCGATGCGGAGTCCGGTAAAAGATCCCGGTCCTTTGGCTACCGCAATGGCGTCAATGGTCTTAAGATCCAGTTCTGTCATCTTCACGATCTCATCCAACATGGGAAGAAGGGTCTGTGAATGTGTTTTTTTATAATTAACCGTATATTCCGCTACCAGTGTATCATCCTCCACAACAGCTACAGATGCCACGATCCCGGAACTGTCCAGTGCCAAAACTCTCATTCTACCTCTTCCCCTCTCTCCTCAATGGTGATCTTTCTGTACTCAAAGCCTTTCTCAAGGTCTTTCTCAATGGTAACTTCGATTCTTTTTTCCGGGAGGATCTCCTCAATGAGTTCTGCCCATTCGATGAGGCAGATTCCCTGTCCGAAAAAATAATCATCGTATCCGATCTCTTCCATTTCTTCCAGATCCCCGATACGATATACATCAAAATGATAAAACGGCAGACGCCCGTCTTCATATTCCTGGATAATGGTAAACGTAGGGCTGTTTACAGGTTCTGTAATCCCAAGGCCTGCTGCCACGCCCTGTGTAAACACGGTTTTTCCAACTCCCAGGTCGCCTGTCAGTGTGTAGATCTGTCCCGGTTTCGCATTCATTCCGATCTTTCTTCCGACCTCGAATGTCTCCTCCGGATCATGCGTTTCTATGATCATATTTTCCACCTTTTTCTTGCACAATTATTCTTTGCATATTATAATAGAGCGAACAGCGAAATACAATACTTTTTGAAAAGGAGTGCGAAAACTATGGCAAATCCTATCGTTACCATCACAATGGATAATGGCGATGTAATGAAAGCGGAATTATATCCGGAAGTTGCCCCAAACACAGTAAATAACTTCATCAGCCTTGTAAAAAAAGGCTTTTATGACGGCTTGATCTTCCACCGTGTTATCAACGGCTTCATGATCCAGGGCGGATGCCCGGACGGAACCGGTATGGGCGGCCCGGGATACAGCATCAAGGGCGAGTTCTCCCAGAACCGTTTCAAAAATGACCTGAAACATACACCAGGTGTTCTCTCCATGGCAAGAGCCATGCATCCGAACTCTGCCGGAAGCCAGTTCTTCATCATGCACAAAGCTGCTCCGCATCTTGACGGAAGCTACGCTGCATTCGGCCAGATCATTGAGGGCATGGATGTTGTAAATGCTATCGCAGAGACAGACACAGACTACAGTGACCGTCCTCTTGACGAGCAGAAGATCAAATCCATGACTGTTGAAACCTTTGGTGTGGATTATCCGGAACCGGAGAAATGCTGATAGGCAGAATTTTCTGAAATAGAGAAATTATTTAAAAAGACATGAAAATGCCCCGTGAAAGGCAGACTGTAAATCAGTTATCTGCCGTTTCCGGGGTGTTTTTTGTTCTATTTCTCGAAGGTTTTCACCTCTCCGTTTACTTTTGCAAAATACAGCTCTGCATCTTTCTCAAGTCCGGCTCTTCCGTTGGTTCCCTCTGTGATGGCTTTTTTGACCTCTTCGATCTGGTCATCCGGCACAAGAAGCTTCAGAACAACCTTGTCGGTATACTCGGAATCCAGGATTGGCAGGCTTCTTTCTCCCGCGATATACTGGATCTTACCGATCCCTGTATAATCCGTTGTCACCTGAAGAGAAATCCCGTGATGTTTCTCAATTACAGTGCTGGCCGCAAGTCCGGCCTGGACTGCCCCTGAATATGCCCGCACAAGTCCGCCGGTTCCAAGAAGGACGCCGCCGAAATATCTGGTCACCACGATGGCCGCATTATAGATCCCGGCTCCCAGAAGCACATCCAGCATGGGCCTTCCTGCAGTTCCGGATGGTTCTCCGTCATCACTGCAGCGGGTGGCTTCCCGATTCATTCCTACCGAATATACATAGCAGTTATGACGGGCATCCCAGTATTTCTTTTTCATTTCTTCGATAAAGGCAAGAGCCTCTTCTTCGGTTTCCACAGGACGGACCGTTGCGATAAAACGGGATTTTTTTTCCACAAGTTCGCCCTCGCCGCCTTCGTATATGGTTTTATAATGTTCCAGCATGGTTTACGCCTCCGTTATCTATAACTGAAATCTGCCACCGGCAGAGTTTTCTTTATTGTATAATAATTATCTGCTTTGCACAATGTATAAGATATCACGAATTGTGAAATTTTTTTTAAGGGTTTATTTGGCATTCTATATTTGATATAATAGAACGGATTATAAAGGAGGAATATTATGAACTACGGAAAAAGATCCACTTCCAAGAAGCGGAATGCTCTGATCTCCCGTACTTCCATGCTGGAAAAAAGAGCACATGTTTCGTTTATCCGGGTTTTATTTACAGCTCTGATCGCAGTCTGCGTCATGGTTGTCTGCCTTGGTATCGGCTCCTTCCGGGGCGTGATCGCCGGAGCACCTGATGTCAACAATGTGGATATTTCACCTCTCGGATATGCAACCTTCCTGTATGATGACCAGGGAACACAGATCCGACAGCTTTCAGCCCCTACATCCAACCGTCTTCCGGTCTCCCTGGACCAGATCCCGGTCAGTCTGCAGCATGCAGTGGTAGCCATTGAGGATGAACGTTTTTATGAACATAACGGTATTGATGTCCGCGGTATTGCGCGTGCCGGAATGAAGGCAATTACCACCGGTAATTTTTCCGAGGGTGCCAGTACCATCACACAGCAGCTTCTGAAGAACAACGTTTTCACAGACTGGACCAATGAGTCCACACAGCTGGAACGTTTCACCCGTAAGTTTCAGGAACAGTACCTGGCTGTACAGGTTGAAAAGAAATACGATAAATCTGTAATTCTTGAAAATTACCTGAACACCATCAACCTTGGAGCAGGTTCCTACGGCGTACAGGCAGCTTCCAAGAAATATTTCAATAAAGATGTATGGGATCTGAATCTTTCTGAATGTGCAACCCTTGCAGGTATCACTCAGAACCCAACCAAATTCAATCCGATCACCAACCCGAAAGCCAACGCCAAAAGACGGAAAGAAGTTCTGGACCACATGCTGGATCAGAATTATATTTCCCAGGACGAATATAACAATGCCCTGAATGATGATGTTTACTCCCGTATTCAGGCTGCACAGCTTGAAAACACAGAAGAAGAAAGCACCGTCTACACCTATTTTGAGGACGAGGTCACCAACCAGGTAATCAGCGACCTTATGAATATCAAAGGTTACACAAAAACACAGGCTACTAATCTTCTTTACAGTGGCGGCCTGAAAATCATGACAACACTGGATTCCAACATTCAGCAGATTCTTGATGAAGAATATGCAAATCCGGATAACTATCCGGCTGATGTACAGTATGAACTGGATTACGCACTGACCGTTCAGGATGCAGATGGAAACCAGAAAAATTACAGCAAGGAAATGCTTCAGCTTTATTTCCGTGATCAGGATCCGGAATTTGACCTTCTCTTCGATTCTCCGGAAGAGGGCCAGCAGTATGTAGACCAGTACAAAGCCAGCATTCTTTCTGACGGAAGCACCGTTATTTCCGAGCGTGTAAACTTTGCACCTCAGCCGCAGTCTTCCATGACTGTTATTGACCAGCATACCGGTTATGTAAAAGCCCTGATCGGAGGCCGTGGTGAAAAAACAGCCAGCCTGACTCTGAATCGTGCCACGGATACAACCAGACAGCCTGGTTCTACCTTTAAAATTGTATCCACTTACGCTCCTGCTCTGAATGAAAAAGGTGATACACTGGCTACTACATTTATGGATGAGCCATATGAATATCCGGACGGTTCTCCGGTTAACAACGCCACACGAAGCTACGGCGGCGAGACCACCATCCGTAAGGCAATCCAGAATTCCATCAACGTTGTGGCAGTCAAATGTCTGGAACAGGTTACCCCGGCTCTTGGTCTTAAATATCTGGATGATTTCGGATTTACTACTCTGGCCCATGGAACTGAGGCAGATAAAGATGCCAACGGAAATGTATGGAGTGACGCTAACCTGGCAACTGCCCTCGGAGGTATTACCAAGGGTGTCAAAAATGTAGAACTCTGTGCCGCATACGCAGCAATTGCAAACAACGGCAATTATATCAAACCGATTTATTATACACAGATCCTTGATCATGATGGAAATGTTCTGATCGAGAATACTTCCGTTTCCAGATCTGTAATCAAAGACAGCACTGCCTACCTGCTTACAAGCGCCATGGAAGACGTTGTCAAAAAAGGTACCGGTACTGCCTGCCAGCTTGACAATATGACTGTTGCAGGAAAAACAGGTACAACTGAGGATTACAATGACCTGTGGTTCGTAGGCTATACCCCGTATTACACCTGTGCAGTATGGTCCGGTTATGACAACAACGAAAAAATCCCGGAAGATGCACGTAACTTCCATAAAAATCTCTGGAAAAAAGTAATGACACGTATCCATGAAGGCCTGGAAGATAAAGATTTTGAAATGCCTTCCAGCGTGGAAAAAGCAAGTGTCTGCTCTGAAACCGGACTTCTTCCACGTGCAGGCTGCCCGACTATCACCGAATATTTTGATATTTCCAGTCTTCCGACTGAATACTGCGATGAACATTTTTATGGAAGCAGCTATGATTACGACGAAGACTATTATTACGAAAACACGGATTCCGATACCGACGCAATTCCAAGCGCATCTCCGGACAGTACGGATAGCACGAACGCCGATTCCAACGGTGATAATACCGACAGTTCTGATAACACCGGCGGCGACAACGGTGACGGCGATAACACCGGCGGAGATGACACCTCCGGGGATAATTCAGGTGATAATACAGGAAATGACACCGGAGATACTTCCGGCGGAGACGATGGCGGAGACACTTCCGGCGGAGACGATGGCGGAGACACTTCCGGCGAAGATCCTGTAGAATATTACAATTGATGATTTTATTTTAGGAATAAAAAAAGTGGGTTCCCGAAACAGGGAATCCACTTTTTTATATCTCTTCTGAACTTAAAATCAGAGAACCATCTTGGCTGCGCCGTAAATTCCGGCATCATTGCCAAGTGTTGCAATCACAATAGGAGTATCTTTACAGGATGAAAATGTATACTCTCTGTAGTACTTCTGAATGCAGTCAATCAGCGGCTGTCCTGCCTTGGAAACGCCTCCGCCGATTACGATTGTCTCAGGATCTGTCACACATGCAAACATTGCCAGTGAGCCGCCCAGCTGCTCGCCGACTTTCTCCATGGTTGCTACAGCTACCGGGTCATTTTCTTTAAATGCGTCCAGAACTGCTTTTGCGGAAATATTCTCCATATCTCTGAGAACACTGTTCTCACTGGATGCCGCAAGCTCTTTTTTTGCCATGCGGACAATTCCGGTTGCAGAGGCAAACTGCTCCAGACAGCCCTTATTTCCGCAGTTGCAGGATTCTGTCTCGTGATGATCCACATTGGCATGTCCAATCTCACCACCTGCACCATGATGTCCTGTTACGATCTTACCGTCAACAATGATTCCACCGCCAACACCAGTTCCCAGTGTAACCATGATCACATCGGAGGAACCTGCTGCCGCACCTTTCCACGCTTCTCCAAGAGCAGCTACATTTGCATCATTGCCAGCTTTCGCAGGAAGTCCTGTCAGTTCTTCCATTTCTCCTGCAACATCCTTATAGCCCCAGTAAAGGTTTACTGCACGGTCCACCTCGCCTTTGGAGTTTACCGGTCCCGGAACACCGATTCCAACGCCTTCTACATCATCTTTGGAAATGCCTTTTTCTTCGATCTTTGCTTTTACGGCTGCTGCCACATCCGGAAGGATCTGATCTCCGTTATTCTCCTTACGTGTCGGGATCTCCCATTTCTCAACAAGAGTTCCGTCTGTGCGGAAAAGTCCGCATTTTACAGTAGTTCCACCTACATCAATTCCAAAACAATATGTTCCCATTTCTTATCCTCCCTTACTCTTCGTCGTCTGAATTCTCTCTCTTCTTGGCAAGGTTCGCCTGAACACGTTTGTACAGTGCCTCTGCCGCATTGTATCCCATCTTCTTCTGTCTGTGGTTGACAGCTGCTGCCTCAACGATAATCGCCAGGTTACGTCCCGGACGGATCGGAAGGGAATGGCATACAACCTTGTTTCCAAGATACTCTGTATACTCTTCATGAAGTCCCAAACGGTCATATTCCTTATCTCTGTCCCACTCCTCAAGCTTGATAACAAGGTCGATCGACTGGGTATCCTTAACACTCTCTACACCGAACAGTGTTTTTACATCGATGATACCGATACCACGAAGCTCAATAAAATGACGTGTGATATCCGGCGCAGATCCTACCAGCGTTACATCGCTGACCTTACGGATCTCAACAACATCATCACTGACAAGACGGTGGCCACGTTTAATCAGCTCCAGAGCAGCCTCGCTCTTACCGATTCCACTCTCACCAGTGATCAGAATTCCCTCGCCGTAAACATCCACCAGTACACCATGAATAGAAATGCACGGTGCAAGCTGTACACCCAGCCAGCGTATGATCTCAGCCATAAAGCTGGAAGTTGTTCTTTCTGTCACAAATGTCGGAACATTATATTTAACAGCCAGATCAATCATGTCCTGAGACGGACGGGTCATGGTACTGAAAATAACACAGGGAATCTTACTGGAGATAAAACGCTCATATTTAAAACGTCTCTCTTCCTCATTGAGCTGCATCAGATACGTATACTCTACATATCCGATAATCTGTACCCGCTCATTTGCAAAATGCTCCAGATATCCGGTAAGCTGAAGCGCAGGTCTGTTGATCTCCGCAGTCTTGATCACGATGCCTGACAGGTCGATTTCCGGAGTCAGATTGTTAAGCTCCAGTTCCTGTACCATCTTTGTCAACTGTACACCCTTCATACTTTTGTCTCCTTTTCGCTGAAAGTTTGCATTCTCACTGCCGTTTTGCCGTGGCGTGAGACACCTTATCTTTAATTATACACAATCACAGTTGAAACTGCAATGCAGCATCAGGATTTATGGAAAAATTCATAAACCTGTCGGGCACTTCCCGCATTCATGCTCTCTGTCTGTGCCAGTTCTTCTTCTGAAGCGTCACGGATGTTTTCCACAGATTTGAATTTCCTAAGAAGAGCTTTCCTCCTGGTATCGCCGATTCCGGGGATATCATCCAGAATGGAATGTACCTGTTCCTTGCTTCTTAAAGAACGGTGGTACTCAATGGCAAAACGGTGCGCTTCATCCTGAATTCTGGTAATGAGCCGGAATCCCTCACTGGAAGTATCAATGGGAATTTCCACATTGTCAAAATACAGGCCTCTGGTTCTGTGGTGATCATCTTTCACCATACCACAGACCGGAATACTTATCCCCAGATTATTCAGCACTTTCAGTGCAATATTCACCTGGCCTCTTCCTCCATCCATCAGGATCAGATCCGGCAGCCTTGCAAAACTGTCAAATTCGCCGTTGCTTTCATGGGTAAATCTTCGGGTGAGCACTTCCTCCATGCTGGCATAATCATTTGGCCCCTGCACCCATTTGATCTTGAATTTACGATAATCACTGCGCTTCGGACGGCCTTTTTCATAGACAACCATAGAACCTACGGATTCAAAACCACTGATGTTGGAAATATCGTATGCCTCCATACGTCCCACATTTTCAAGTCCCAGCCAGTCTTCCACCTCATGAACTGCACCGATGGTACGGCCTTCTTCTCTTTTAATCCGTTCTCTGTCCTTGGAGAGAACCATACGGGCATTTTCAAGGGCAAGTTCTACCAGTTTTTCCTTGGTTCCTTTTTTGGGAACACGGATATGCACTTTCTGCTTCCGCCTTGTTGTCAGCCACTCTTCGATAATATCCGCATCCTCGATTTCGCTCTGAAGCATAATCTCAGAGGGAATAAACGGAGTACCTGCATAAAACTGTTTCAGGAAACTGGAAAGAACCTGGGCCTTTGTATCGCCTTTTGCCACCCGGAGATAAAAATGATCTCTGCCAATCAGCTTGCCATCCCGGATAAAAAATACCTGCACAACAGCATCCTGATCACGGAGGTCTTCACTCTCATCCATGGCTACCGCAATGATATCCCTGTCTTCCTGTCCGTAGCCTGTGATCTTCTGGCGTTCCCCGATCTTCTCAATACTATGGATCAGATCCCGGTATTCCATGGCATCCTCATAGCGCATTTCCTCCGAAGCTTTCTGCATTTTGACCATCAGCTCATCAATAGTATCCTGAAAATCTCCATTCAGAAATTTGATCACTTTATTGATGTTTTTCCTGTATTCTTCCTGACTGATATATCCCTGGCAGGGTGCTTTGCACTGCTTCATATGATAATACAGACAGGGCCGGTCCTTCCCTGTATCTCTCGGAAGACTGCGATTACAGGAACGTACCTGATACAGTTTCCTCACCAGCTCGATCACGTCTTTCACTGCCCCGCCACTTGTATAAGGTCCGAAATATCTGGCCTTATCTTTTTTCATTCTTCTGGCAAAAAGTACTCTTGGATATGGTTCGTTGACAGTCACCTTGATAAACGGATAACTTTTGTCATCCTTGAGCATGGTGTTATATTTAGGACGGTGTTCCTTGATCAGATTGCACTCCAGAACAAGTGCCTCCAGTTCAGAGTCCGTAATAATGTACTCAAATCTGGTAATGTGTGTAACCATCCGCTCAATTTTGGCTCCTTTATTACGGCTGCTCTGAAAATACTGGCGCACACGGTTCTTCAGGCTGATGGCTTTTCCTACATAGATGATCTCATCTTTCTCGCCATGCATGATATAAACTCCCGGTTTTGCCGGAAGCTTCTTTAATTCTTCCTCAATTATGAACATAATTTATTCTCCTGTTTTACCATCACGGTAATAAGAAAACCGGGATTTCTCCCGGTTTTCCGATGATCTGTTTTATGCCTGTGATCCCGGCTTTTCTTCTGTTTCTGTATGAGTGGCATCTGCTGTCTGAACAGCTTCTTCTGTTTCCACAAAGGTGGCTTCTTCCGGGCTATTTGTGATGTCCTGTTTATTGGACACTTCTTTTTCATCCTCAGAAAGTACCAGGTCATCCAGATTCTCCGGAATATCCAGTCCCTGCTGCACTGCACGGAGAATCTTCATAAATTCCTTACCGGTGATGGTTTCCTTACGAATAAGATATTCCGCAATTTTATCCATCTCCACTCTATGGCTTCCAAGAATTCTCTTGGCTTCTTCGTAGGAATGATGAAGCAGTTTCATAACCTCATGGTCAATCTCTGTCGCAGTATCATCACCACAGTTTAAAACTGCTCTTCCGCTTAAGTACTGATTCTCCTGCGTTGCCAGTCCCATCAATCCGAATTTCTCAGACATACCATACTGTGTGATCATGGCTCTGGCAACCTTGGTCGCCTGCTCAATATCATTGGCAGCGCCTGTGGTAACTGTATCAAATACAATTTCCTCTGCGGCACGTCCACCAAGATAGCCTACCAGCATCGCTTCCAGTTCTTTCTTGGTGTTGAGATATTTTTCTTCCTCAGGTACCTGCATAACGTAACCAAGTGCTCCCATGGTACGTGGTACGATGGTAATCTTCTGTACAGGTTCCGCATCTTTCTGAAGAGCATTTACCAGCGCATGGCCTACCTCATGGTAAGATACAATCCGGCGCTCCTGTTTGCTTAAGATGCGGTCTTTCTTTTCTTTACCTACCAGAACTACCTCAACGGACTCTTCCAGGTCTTTCTGGCATACGGCCTTACGGCCTTTCTTGACTGCAAGAATTGCGGCCTCATTGATCATATTGGCAAGATCCGATCCTACCGCACCGGAAGTCGCAAGGGCAATTGCCTCAAAATCAACCGTATCATCCAGGAGTACATTCTTGGCATGTACCTTCAGGATGTCCACCCTTCCTTTAAGATCCGGACGGTCAACAATCACACGTCTGTCAAAACGTCCCGGACGGAGAAGGGCCGGGTCAAGAACTTCCGGTCTGTTAGTTGCCGCAAGAATCAGAAGTCCTTTGGAAGTATCAAAACCATCCATCTCCGCAAGCAGCTGGTTCAGTGTCTGCTCACGTTCGTCATTTCCGCCGCCATAGCGGGAATCACGGCTTTTACCGATGGCATCGATCTCATCAATAAATACGATGCACGGTGCATTCTTCTTGGCTTCCTCAAAAAGATCGCGGACACGGGATGCTCCCACACCCACAAACATCTCCACAAACTCCGATCCGGAAAGGGAGAAGAACGGTACCTGAGCCTCACCGGCAACCGCCTTGGCAAGCAGTGTCTTACCGGTTCCTGGAGGTCCTACAAGAAGTGCGCCTTTTGGAAGTTTGGCTCCGATGGCTGTATATTTCTCAGGATTATGAAGAAAATCCACAACCTCCTGCAGTGATTCCTTGGCCTCATCCTGGCCTGCCACGTCTTTAAAAGTAACTCCTGTTTCTTTCTGAACATAGGCCTTGGCCTTGCTCTTGCCTACACCCATGCCCATGATTCCGCCGCCTTTGTTCATACGGCGCATGGAGAACATCAGAAGGCCAAACAGCAGCAGGGTTGGAAGAACCACGCTTAAGATCATGGCAACAAACTCGCCAAACACATCGGGCGGATCGGTCTCAAACTTGATTCCCTTACCTTCCAGTCTCTTGGTCAGTGCTGTGCTGTCCTCGGTCTTCGTAGTATAATAGCTTTCATCCTCGTACTTGGAGTTCTGCTTCTTAGGTACGATCGTCAGTGTGCTGGACTGGATCGTTACTTCCTTAACCTGGTCCTTATCCACCATATCGATAAATTTATCATAGGAGATCTCACTGCTGTTATCTTTCAGCATGTTGGTAAACAATGCAAAACACACCAGTGTGACCAGGAGGCATATCAGAAAAGCCAGAATCGACTGATGATTTTTACCTGAACCCTGTTTGGGATCTTTGTTATCAGGTTGCTTTCCGTCCTGATCATTTTTCAGTTGATTATTCATTTTTTTCCTCCTCTTGTCATTTCTTTATTATAAAGAGAAAAACCGTATAAATCAACCGTGAGATTGTAAAAATACCTGTGAAAAAACACCTCATAGGATATTGCCAGTGAACATTAAATTGTAGTATACTGTTCCCAGTAATTTGGAAAATTAAAGAGGAGAGGAAATCAGACAAATGAAAATAGGTTTTGATAATGAAAAATATCTGAAAATGCAGTCAGAACATATCCGTGAAAGAATCGGTCAGTTCGGCAACAAACTTTATCTTGAATTCGGCGGCAAACTGTTTGACGACTACCATGCATCCCGTGTTCTTCCGGGTTTTGAACCGGACAGCAAACTCCGCATGCTGATGCAGCTTTCTGATCAGGCGGAGATCGTTATTGTTATCAGTGCCAATGACATTGACAAGAATAAAGTACGCGGCGACCTTGGCATTACCTATGACGAAGACGTGCTCCGTCTTATGGATGAGTTTACAAGCCGTGGCCTGTATGTAGGAAGCGTATGCATCACACAGTACTCCGGCCAGGAAAGCGCCGATCTCTTCAAGAAACGTCTGGAGAAACTGGGTATCCGTGTTTACAAGCTTTACCTGATCCCCGGATATCCAAGCAACACCTCTCTGATCGTAAGTGATGAGGGCTATGGAAAAAATGACTATATTGAAACCACAAGACCTCTGGTTGTGATCACAGCCCCGGGACCTGGAAGCGGAAAGATGGCAACCTGCCTTTCCCAGCTCTATCATGAATACAAACGTGGCGTAAAAGCCGGATATGCGAAATTCGAGACTTTCCCGATCTGGAATCTTCCTCTGAAACATCCGGTAAACCTTGCCTATGAAGCTGCCACTGCAGATCTGAATGACGTCAACATGATCGACCCGTTCCATCTGGAAGCTTACGGCAAAACTACCGTCAACTACAACCGTGACGTAGAAGTTTTCCCTGTTGTACAGGCTATGTTCGAGAAGATCATGGGCAGCTGCCCTTACAAATCTCCGACAGATATGGGCGTTAATATGGCCGGTAACTGCATCGTTGACGATGAAGTATGCCAGGAAGCTTCCCGCCAGGAGATCATTCGCCGTTATTACAAGAGCATGGACGCCTTGGTTTCCGGATCCGGCACAGAGAATGAAGTACGTAAAATCGAGCTTCTCCTCCAGCAGGCTCACGCAGAGATCACTGACCGAAAAGTTGTACCTGCTGCCCTTGAAAAAGAGAAAGCAACCAACGGCCCTGCTGCAGCTATGGAACTTCCGGATGGCAGAATCGTATGCGGAAAAACTTCCGATCTTCTCGGCGCATCCGCAGCGCTCCTTCTGAACGCACTGAAAGAGCTGGCAGGAGTTGACCATGAGCAGCATGTGATCTCTCCGGATGCCATCCATCCGATTCAGCAGCTGAAAACCAAATATCTTGGAAGCAAGAACCCACGTCTTCACATTGACGAGATCCTGATTGCCCTGTCCATGAGTGCCGCAACCAGCGATGCCGCACGCCTTGCCCTGGAACAGATCCCGAATCTCCGTGGATGCCAGGCCCATACTTCTGTTATGCTCTCCGATGTGGATGTGATCAGTTTCCGAAAACTCGGCATTGAGCTTACCTGCGAAGCCAAGGCTGAAAAAAAGAAAAAATATCAGAAGGACTGATCTTCTGATATCATAACTCCTATATAATCAAATATATAAACTCCGACCGGGACGATACATAATAATCCCTGTCGGAGTTTTTTCTGTCTTATATCTGCTACTGTATCCGGATGCTACTGCCAACGCCTTTCCCGCTGCACTGTTTCGTGACGATGATCTTGTTTTCGATGCGTTCTTTCAGCTCGGCCACGTGGGAGATGATTCCTACCATGCGGTGTCCGTCTGCCAGGCCGCTTAAGGCTTTGACTGCCTGGGAAAGGGCTTCCTCGTCAAGGGAACCGAAGCCTTCGTCCACAAACATGGAATCCAGGCGTATTCCTCCTGCAGATGCCTGGATTTCATCGGAAAGCCCCAGCGCCAGAGACAGGGAAGCCTGGAAGGTTTCTCCTCCAGAAAGTGTTTTTACGCTTCGCTCTGTTCCGTTATAATGGTCAATAACATTGAGGTCCAGGCCGGCTTTTTCCTTTCGGTTCTCGCTCTGTTCCTGGCGTTTCAGCTCATACTGGCCACTGCTCATAGTCATAAGACGCACATTGGCTCTTCGGAGAATTCTGTCAAAATAGGACATCTGGATATAGGTTTCCAGCTCAATCTTGGCCTTTCCGTTAAGGTTTCCGTTAGCTGTGTCCGAGAGATTTTTTATCCAGACATATTCTTTTTCCGCAGCTGTCATCTCTTCCTTTTGCTTCTGTACCTTCTGGAAAATTTCCCGGTTTCCGCTCTGAATGGAAAAAAGTTCTTTTCTTTTTTCTGTAAGTTCTGCTTTCTGTGCTGTACTTTTTGTATACTGCGCCCGGATCTCTTCTTCGTGAATCTCTCCGATTTCTTTTTGCTGTTCTCTGAGAGTCTTTATAGTGGAAGTTATTCTTTCCTTCTCTGCCTGAAATCTCTCAAAGGTCTCTTTTGCCTTTTTGTGGTTTTCTTTCAGATTTCTGTATTCCTGCTGTTTTTCCTTTATTTCTGTTTCCAGAACTTCTTTTCCTGTTTCCAGATGGATCTGTCTGATTTCTTCCGCCGCATTTTGCTGCTGTTTTTTATTTTCGGCTGCTTTCATCGTAAGACCGGCCTGTTCTCTGTCACAGAAGTTCTTTTTTTCCTGAATCCGATCTTTTTCTTTTTGAAGATTCTCCAGAGTTTTCTTTCTTTTTGTGTTTTCCCGGGCTTCCCGGATTTTTCTGTCACTTTCTTCCAGAAGATTTCCGCACTGTTCTTTTTCCCTGTTTATCATAAGAATCATCTGTTTCCACACGGTCATGAAATCCCCTGCCTGACCGGCTGTGCTTCTGCTTTCCTTACGGAACCTCTGAAAATCCTCTAAAAGTTCTTCTGCACTGAGCACAATCTGTTTCCAGGCTGCATTGCTCCGTTCCTTTAATTTTCCGGCTTTCACACTCTGGTCTGTGGAATCCTTTACCAGTTTATCCAGTTCGCGTTTCTCATTGTCCAGTGTTTCCTGAGTAACCGGATGTCCTCCGGACAGCATCTTAGGGTGGGGATGGCTTGTGGAACCGCACACAGGACAGGGCAGACCATTTTTAAGTTCCTGCGCCAGAAGTCCTGCCTGAGCATCCAGAAAACGGTGAAAAATCTGCTGATAGTATTCATTCTGCTGCTTTTCTTCCTGACACGCTGCCTGATACTTTTTCTGCTGTTCTTTTGTTGCGTCATAAAGATTTCGAAATTCCCGGATTTCTGTCTCAAGCCCATTCAGTTCTGTCTTTCTCTGTGTCCGTTTTTCTTTCTCCGTCATTGCTTTCTGAAGGTCAACCTCAGAATTTTCCAATGTGGAACGTTCCTTTTTCAGCTGTTCCATGTCTTTCTGAATCTGCTCTTCCTGCCGGATATTCGCTTCCTTCTGTGCCCTGGATTTTTCCAGCTGTGTACCGATTTCATCCAGTTCTTCCTTAAGTTGTTCCAAAAGCTGATATTTTTTCAGCTGTTCCTCTTTTTCACGGATCAGAAGTCCCAGCTTTTCGCATTTCTGGTCTGTATCCTGATATTTTTCTGCCTCTGCTGTCGCTTTCTCAAGCTCCGGAAGAAGTTTCTTAAGCTGTTCTTCTGCAAAAGTTTCTTTTTGTTCCAGACTTTGTTTCTGTGAGGAAAGATGCAGCAGTTTTTCCATTGTCCGGATCTTTTGATCCACTTCCTGCTCCTCAGTAAAAAGTGCATTCTCCCTGATTTCTCCCTGATTGATAAAATCCTCCAGAAGTTCAAGACTACGCTCCAGTTTTCCTTCGAATTTCACTTTTTTCAGCTCTGCAAATTCCCCGGCTCCGGTTCCTTCCGCCTGCTGAAACTTTACTCCGTCCAGATACTGGGTGATACTGCGGCGCATCTCATCATATTCCTTATATCTGTTCCTTGCCGCATCCTTAAGTTTTTGCTGCACCTGCTGATAAAGCCCTGTGTGAAAAATCTGCCGGAAGATCTCCCCACGCTGCACAGTTCCCGCAAGAAGAAGTTTCTGGAAATCCCCCTGTGCGATCATGGCAATCTGGGTAAACTGTTCATAGTCAAGCCCAAGAAGTTCCTCAACCGCTCTGGTTACATCTCTTGCCTTTGTCACAGGCTGGCGTTCATCTGGATAGGTCAGCTGCGCTTCTGCTTTTCTGAGCGTCAGCCCTGTACCTCTTTTCTTGGGGGCCATATATTCCGGGCTCCGGAAAATCTGATATTTTTTTCCCTGGTAGGAAAACTCAAGCTCCACAAACGTCTCCGTGGCAGTATCCGCATATTTGCTGCGAAACATGGCTGAGTCTCTTACCTGCCCACTGGCCTGTCCATAGAGAGCGAACGTGATTGCATCAAAAATCGTAGTTTTTCCAGCTCCGGTGTCTCCGGTGATCAGATAGAGACCTCCTTCTCCAAGCCTGGAAAAATCAATCTCCGTTTTGTCCGCATAAGGCCCGAAGGCACTAATGGTCAGTTTTTCCGGTCTCATAAGTTCACCTCCAGAATTTTACGGATCAGGTCTTCTGAAAATTTCCGCTGTTCCTCATTCATGGGCTGATTGTTCTGCAGCTCAAAAAATTCCTCAAAATATTCCAGTTCGGATTTCTTTTTTACAGCTTCCGTACCTGTAATTTCCTGATTTTCTCTTGTCCTGCGGTTGTCATATTCCAGCCGCATCAGGTTTGGATAAATCGTCCGGAGTTTCTGCATTCCATCTACAATATCTTCTTCATCTGTCAGTGTAATCTGCACATAATCCTCGGTGTTTGTGTCCTGATAATTAGACAGTGACGTAATCTCCATGTATGTGCCTTTCAGTTTCCGCATATCCCGAAGGGGCTTCAGCGGAATCTCCCGCACTTCCAGATTTCCTTTTTCCAGAAGTTCCACAACGGTCACGGATTTCTGCTGCCCTGACTCGGAAAACGAATACTTCAGTGGGGTTCCACAGTATCGGATTTTCGGACTGCCCACGTTCTGCGGGCTGTGGATATGTCCAAGTGCCACATAATCAAAGTCCGAAAAAACGGACACTTCAATCTGGTCAATTCCTCCCACTGTGATCTCCTCGGAATCACAGCTTACCGCTCCCACTGCAAACTGATGGGCCACTAGAACATTTCTCTTATCTTTTTCAATCTCCATGTGTTCCACTGCTGCCTGCACAGCCTCCTGATAAGTACGGATTTCTTCTGCGCTCTCTTCCCCGGAAAGTGCATGACGTACAACGGAAGGCCGGATGAACGGAAGAAGATGAATCCACACTTCTCCGTAACTGTCCATTAAACAGTACTTTGCTGTTTTTCCATCATATACCGGAGACATGCAGATTCCACTGCTGCTCATAATATGTGCTCCAAAAGCAATCCTCTCTGCGCTGTCATGATTTCCGCCGATGGCATAAACCGGAAGTTTCCGCTTCGCCAGCCTAGTGAGAAAACTGTCAAAAAGCTGCACGGCCTCTGCAGAAGGAACCGGCCTGTCATAAAGATCTCCCGCAAGAAGAATTCCATCCGGTTCCTCTTTATCAATGATTCTCAGGATTTCATCCAGAATATATTTCTGATCTTCAATCATGGAAAATTCATTGACTCTTTTTCCAAGGTGAAGATCGGATAAATGAATCAGTTTCATTGATCACCTCCAGCGCTCACCCAGCCTCCGAACCGTTCCGGCGCAAGATCAATTTCACAGGCATCTATTGCATCTTTTAACTGTGTAAGATTGCTGACACCGGTTACCGGCACTGTCTGGAAAGGCTGATGGAAAAAGTACGCCAGAGATAAGGCCTGCAGGCTGTGTCCGGTTTCTTTCTGTAATTTTAACAGTTTCTGATATGTGCGAAGGTTTGTCTCATTCCAGTAGGCTTTCTTCATGCTTTCGGAAAGATTTGCAATCTGTTTTTCTTTCTCCTGCATCCAGGATGCATCTGTTTCTGCTTCTGTGCAGGAAAGCCCCATTTTCTGAAGTTTCGGGAAAAATCCCATTGCTGTGGATGAAAACGGAATGGATGCCGCACCAGTTTCACAGTGCCACTTAAATTCCTCTCCGGAAAACTCCACAAGTGTGGGATCCGGATTGGTATTTCCCCCGGGATTGATTCCTGCAAGACTCCACTGATTGGAGACTGCTGTGATGCCTGGAAGATTTCGATCTCTCAGACATTTCTCAATTTGTTTCAGTCGCTCTGTACAGTAATTGGAAAATCCGTAATAGCGAATCCTGCCTTCTTTTTTCAGTTCTTCCAGAATATCCACGATCTCTTCCACCGGTTTTTCCGGATCATCTCTGTGAAGCCAATAAAAATCAATCTCATCTTTTCCCAGTGTACGGCAGCTTTCATCCAGATCTGCCCGGATATCCTCCCGGTTCACTCTGCTACGGCCCGGATCTTCAAAAGAATAATGTGCACCTTTGGTAGCCACGATCACTTTTCCTTCCGCCCCGCGGTCTTTCAGCCATTTTCCAATGATCTGCTCACTGCAGTTCCCATGTCCTTCCAGCCATTTGCAGTACACATTGGCTGTATCAATAAAATTTCCACCTGCCCGTATAAAGGCATCCAGAACCTCAAAACTTTTTCCTGATCCAATTTATCCCCGAATCCTGCTGTCCCAAGGCAAATACGACTGACGTCCAGATCTGTGTTGTTCAGTTGTATATATCTCATTTCAGTAACCTCCCGTATTCTTAATATATCTTTTTATATACCTTTTTCTATTATAACTTTTTTCCCGGAATCCGAACAGTGCGTTTCCTGTGTATCCTTACATTATGGCACAAAAAAATCCCCCGGCACATACATGCCGGAGGATATGATATTTGTTATTTTAACAGTATGATTTATTTGTAGAGTGGTCCGTAGTTCTTGCAAGCGCGGAAGTCTGCACCCTCTTTTTCCATACCGAATGCGTTCCAAGCTGCCGGACGATAGATATCCTTCTCAGGAACGTTGTGCATGGATACCGGAATTCTCAGCATAGAGCACATTGTGATAAGGTCTGCACCGATGTGTCCGTAGGAGATCGCACCGTGGTTAGCACCCCAGTTGTTCATTACATCATAAGCTGTCTTGAACGGTCCTTCTTTGCCATCACATCTTGGAGCGAACCATGTACATGGCCATGTATAGTCTGTACGTTTCCAAAGTTTATCAGATACTTCTTCAGGAAGAGCTACTGTCCATCCTTCAGCGATCTGCAGAACCGGTCCAAGTCCTTTCACAAGGTTAAGACGGATCATTGTTGCAGGCATCTGAGCAACTGTCTCATAACGGCTGGAGTATCCGCCGCCACGGAAGTATCCGTTATCAGCCATACACCATTCTGTGTTTTCCATGATTGCTTTCTGGTCTTCTTCTGTAATATCCCACCACTGTTTCATAACCGGTGTTCCATCAGCTTCTTTAGCACGTGCATTAGCATCAAGGCATGCAGCACCAGAGTTGATCAGATGCAGGAATCCACCGTTTTCTTTAGCAACGCCTTCAAGATCATATCCTGTAGCTTTCTTAACAGCCTCCGGGCTCCAGTATGTACGAACATCAGCGAAGATCTGTGCTCTGTTTGTGAGAAGTTTCATGAACATCATTCCAAGTCCGTTAAGAACATCGTTCTCTGTAGCCAGGATGTATGGTTCACGTGCTCCGTTCCAGTCAAAGGAGG
>OOCH01001157.1_pt1 | contig 21903 bp, 18 predicted proteins | sample 1671641 | NCBI WGS metagenome assembly OOCH01 (sample SAMN06348177, study PRJEB24527) | human gut metagenome | biome: human gut; feature: ankylosing spondylitis patient; material: feces | host: Homo sapiens | place: China | collected 2015-10
TTTGGTAACAAAAAATGCCGTATTTATGCGGTCTGTGGCGTTTCGCAAACGCCTAAAAAGCTATATTACAAATGGGGATTTTGAAACTGGAAATGCACAGGGATGGAACCTGATTAATTATCTGGGAGAGGATGTCGGCTATCCAAAGGTGGATAAAAATTCTTCCAATGCACAGAAGGGAATATATTATTATACCGGATGGAGTAAGGAATCTATGGATTTTGCTATCGAGCAGGAAATCACAAAGGAGCAGATTCCGGATGGTGTATATGCGCTGTCTGCATATTATCAGGGAACTGGTATTGCAGAGGTGTCTAAGGATGCAGCTTTGTATGCGGTGATTACTTATAAGGATGGAACTACAAAAACATGCAGTACAGGGATCGAAATCCACAATGTCTGGAAAGACTTCTATCAGGCAACAGTCAATGTGGAACTGGATGCAAATGTAGTTTCGGTTAAAGTGGGAACCAGAATTGCATGTACCGCAAATGAACTCGGCGCATGGGTAGTCTGTGATAATATCACCTTGATTAAATCTGGAGAGCTTGCAAAGAAGGATGACAGCAGCAACGGAGGTACAAGTGGCGGAAATGCAGAAACCACTGTCGTACCGACAGATAAAAAGGACGATTCCCAGAAAAAGGATAATACGGATAAAACAGACAACACTGGAAATACAGAAAATACCGTTAAAAAAGGCACTACTATTTCCAACAGCAAGGCAGCCTATATCGTAACAAATACAGAAAAGAAAACGGTTGTATACAAAGTTGGAAAGACAAAGGAAAAAACGGTAATAATTCCTGCGACGGTAAAAATTGACGGTGTCACCTATAAGGTAACATCTATTGATGCAAAGGCATTTGCCAATAACAAAACCGTGACAACTGTTGTCATTGGAAGCAATATTACAAGCATCGAAAAGGGTGTATTTTCCGGTGCGAAAAAGTTAAAAACGATTACGCTTAAGAGCGGAAAGCTGACAAAAAAATCTGTGAAAAACTGTCTGAAAGGATCAGCAGTTACAACGATTCAATTAAAGGGAAATGCAAAGAAGCAGTATGCAAAATACGTGAAATATTTTACAAAAGCCAATTGCGGCAAAAAGGTAGTTATTAAAAAGTAAGAGACGGAGTATACTATGGAATTCATCAAGGGAGCCGATGTCTCATCGCTGCAGGCGATGGAGGATTACGGTGCAAAATTTTATGATCTCAACGGGAACGAGGCGGATGCACTTGCCATATTGCAGGGGCATGGCGTAAACTATATACGGTTACGGCTGTTTCATCAGCCAACACGGTCGTTCGATGGTGGAGATTACTGCGATCTGCCACATACAGTTCTTATGGCGAAACGGACCAAAGCGCGCGGGCTGGGCTTCCTTTTGGATTTCCATTACAGTGACTTTTGGGCGGACTGGAAGGCACAGACCATTCCGGTGCAGTGGCAGGGAATGTCAGCAGACGAGCTGGAGCACCAGGTTTATGCATACACCTGCGAAGTATTGCAGACGCTGACAGATGCCGGTGCTGCCCCGGATATGGTGCAGATCGGAAATGAAATTGGAAAGGGAATGTTATGGGAATACGGAAGCCTGAAACATCCCCGGCAGCTTGCCATATTTTTAAACGCAGGACTTTCCGCAGTGAGGGCTGTGTGTGAAAAGAACAGGTTACAGATGCGCACGGTGCTGCATGTGGAGTGTGGTGCGGATATGCCGCGCACAGAGCAGTTTTTTACCGAATTATTTGCCAATGGATTGCATACGTTTGACGAGATTGGATTGTCGTATTATCCGTTTTGGGCGGGATCTTATGAACAATTGCGCATCAACATGGAAAACATTGAGCATAAATTTCACAAGCCAGTTATTGTTATGGAAACAGCGTTTCCCTATACAGACGCCTCCCACGATGAAATGCCAAACATTGTGACAGGGCAGCTTACGATGGAAAAGATGGGACTTCCTCCTTCCGTGGAAAACCAAAAAGCCGTGCTTGCGCGTGTGCTTTGTGAGGTGAAAGCTGCGCAAAATGGAAGTGGAGTCTTTTACTGGGAACCGGTGTGGTATTGCAAAAAAGGCGTCGGTGTAGAAAAAGGCCAGGGAAATGAGTGGGAAAATCAGGCATTGTTTGATGAACATGGGAAAGTGCTTTCTAGTATTTGTGCGTTTGAGGAGTGTGTATAGATGAGGAGGCAGGAAATGATTATAGGGATGGATGTATCTTCATATCCGGAAATGAAAGATAAGGGGTATCGGTATTACGATGAAAATGGCACAGAAATTGATGTGCTGGAATATGGGAAAAAGAAAGGATTTAATTATGGGCGGCTGCGGTTGTGGAATGCGCCGCAAAATATACCGGAATCTGGCGGATATTGTGATTTGTTGCAAACGATTGCAATGGCAAAACGGTTAAAAAAGCTGGACATTCCCTATTTGCTGGATTTCCATTATTCTGACTGGTGGGCAGATCCGGAGCACCAGAATATTCCGAAGGCGTGGAAAGATTTGTCCGTGGATGCGATGGCACAGGAGCTTTTTGCATTTACGGAGCAGGCACTTCTTGCCTTAAAAGAAGCGGATGTGTATCCGGATATGATCCAGATTGGCAATGAGATCCGAAATGGAATGCTTTTTCCGGTGGCGAAAGTCCCGAAATGGGAAAATCTTGCAAAACTTGTCAATAGCGGAATAGCAGCAGCGCGCAAGGTGAATGCAGATACAAAACTTATGATCCACTTGGATGAAGGTGCTACATATGCATATTATGAAGAATGGTTTGACCATATGATGGCCCAGGGAATGACAGATTTTGATGTGATCGGATTATCGTACTATCCTTATATTCACGGCAGTTTTTCTGATTTTGAGGATTGTCTGCAGCGCTTGTCACAAAAGTATGGCAAAGAGTTAAATGTTGCAGAGTTTGCGCATCCATTCCGCAGAAGCAAAGGAAGCTTTTTCGGGGAAAAAGAGGAGCAGTGTGCTGGATATCCGGCAAGCCCTGTGGGGCAGCAGGAGAGCCTGCAGCATTTGACACAGCTTATCCAAAGCGTGCCGGCATGTAGCGGATTTTTCTATTGGGAGCCCTTTATGCGCTGTGAGAATAATGACGAAAATGGCTGGGGAACCTTTATGGAACTGATGGATGATGCAGGAAAGCCTGTAATTGCGTTGCAAAAACTGCAGAAATTACAGAAATAGCCCCATTTTTCAAGGTGTAAACGATTTCACAAATTGTACGTTTCTATCTAAAAATTCATATCTTAAATACAAACCAAAACGATTCCATGCAAGTGAAAAACTTGCTGGAATCGTTATTTTTTCGGTATATTTCACATAAAATTTAAAACATATTAATTTAATATGAATACAGGGAAATAAAATGGAAATCGTGCAAACGATTTCACGAATAGCCTTTGCTATTGGCATACACACACATATATAATGCAGTCAACATCAACGAGACATTGTGATACTTCAAAGGATGTTCAAACAAGGAGGTGCAGGAATGGAAACAGCAAGAGAAGACATTATTAAGGTCACACACCTGAACAAACAGTTTCTGGTGAACAAACAGCCGATGGAGGTGCTGCATGACATCAATCTGCAGGTAAAAAAAGGAGAATTCATTACCATCGTGGGGCACAGTGGATGCGGAAAAAGTAAAAAAACATCTGGAACTTGTAGGATTGGCAGGATTCGAAAACAGTTATCCGAGCCAGTTGTCCGGCGGTATGTCACAGCGTGCCGCAATTGCCAGAGGGCTGGCAAACAATCCGACGATTCTGTGGCCGCTGGTAAGGCATAGGTTTGCAAAACCGAAGTTGAGGGTTCGAATCCCTCCAGTGTCATTTTAGATATGATTGTATTTTATAAGCCAAACCGTTATACTATGGTTAGTTATATAACAAAGTATTTGTGGAGGCTTTGATGAACAGTACCTTAAAATTGCCGGTCGGAATTGAAAACTTTGAAGAAATTCGGAAATCAGGATTTTACTATGTGGATAAGACGAAGCTCATAGAGCAGCTTTTACAAAATTGGGGGAAAGTAAATCTTTTTACCCGTCCGCGCCGTTTTGGAAAAACACTGAATATGAGTATGCTGCGCGCTTTTTTTGAGACAGGTGCAGATCCGTCTTTATTTGAGGGACTATATATTTCAAAAAATAAAGAAATGTGTGCGGAATATATGGGAAAATATCCGGTGATTTTTCTTTCTTTTAAGGGCGTGGATGGACTGACTTTTGAGGAAGCACAGACCCGTGTTACTACAATTATAAGAACAGAGGCCCGGAGGCACTATGAGTTAAAGAACAGTGATAGGCTGGTTGACGAGGAGATTGCGCAGTTTGCGCAGCTTCTGGCAGGAAAGCCGGATGATCTGACGGATAGTATTCGATTGTTGTCGGAGCTTTTGTACCGGCATTTTGACCAGAAAGTGATTATTATCATAGATGAATATGATGTTCCGTTGGATAAGGCATTTCAGAATGGCTATTACCGGGAAATGGTTGCGCTGATCCGGGGACTTTTCGGGCAGGCATTAAAGACGAATGATTTTTTACGGTTCGCGGTTTTAACGGGGTGTCTGCGGATTTCAAAGGAAAGTATTTTTACAGGACTTAATAATTTTAAGGTGCTTTCCCTTCTGGATGCCAGGTTTGATGAGCAGTTTGGATTTACGGATGATGAAGTAAAAATGCTTCTGGAAGATTATGGACTTTCGTCACATTTTATGGAAACGAAGGAATGGTATGATGGCTATCACTTTGGAAAGGCAGATGTATATTGCCCGTGGGATGTGATCAATTATGTTGAACAGCTGAAATACGATCTGACCGCTGAGCCAGAGGATTTCTGGTCAAATTCCAGCGGAAATGCGATTGTACGTAGATTTATTGACAAAGCAGATACTCGCACAAAGAATGAAATTGAGCGGTTGATCGCAGGAGAATGCATTGAGAAAGAAGTCTCCCAGGAACTCACCTATGACGAGCTGGATAACAAAATTGAAAACCTCTGGAGTGTGCTTTTTACTACCGGTTATCTGACACAGCAGGGGCGCACCGAAAGCGGCAGATATCGTTTGTCGATTCCAAATAAAGAGATAAGGAACCTTTTTATCAAGAAAATCCGGGAGTGGTTTCGTGATGTATCCAGAAATGATGGAAAAACACTTGAAGAATTCTGCAATGCATTTTTAGAGAAAAATCCGGAAAAAATTGAACTGCTTTTTGGCGACTATCTGTGGAATACGATCAGTATAAGGGATACCGCAGTTGCAAAAGAAAAGAAGGAAAACTTTTACCACGGTATTCTGCTGGGGCTTCTCGGTTATAAAGCAAGCTGGCTTACGAAATCCAATGCGGAATCCGGAATCGGCTACAGTGACATCCTTGTGGAAGCACCGGAGAACCGAACCGGAATCGTAATTGAATTAAAGTATGCCGAGGATGGTGATATGGATGCGGCATGCACTGAGGCATTAAAGCAGATCGAAGCGAAAGATTATGTGGCAAAACTGAAGCAGGATGGAATGCGCAATTTCATCAAATATGGGATTGCCTGCTATAAGAAAGATTGTAAAGTGGTGATTGGATAAGTAAATAAGCCACCTCGCCCAAACGGAATAAAAAAGCCTTTAAAAAGTTCTAAAATGAATTTTATACTCAATTGGAAAAACCTTGCATTTCCGGAAACGGTGTGTATAATAGAAATGTTGTAAAACATAAAATGGGGTGCTCGCACAAGCGGGCTGAGAGTAAGCAAATGCTTTAACCCAGAACCTGATTTGGATAATGCCAACGTAGGGAAACAGAAACGGTGAAAAATCGTTTGCGCGCAGGAATCCAAAACGGGATTCCTGTTTTATTTTGCAGAAAACTGCGTAGGTGATGCAGCTTACGCTGCACTACAAGGAGCACATCGCATGAGAGTTCCGCTTACGCGGAAGCGATGTACGTAGGTGATGCAGCTTACGCTGCACCACAAGCGGCAGATCGGGGGCACCACCTTCGGCCGCTATAGAAAATTAATGCATAATACGATAAGGAGGATGTATATGTATACAGCATTAACAATTGCTGGAAGTGATTCCAGCGGAGGCGCCGGCATCCAAGCAGATATCAAGACCATGACCGCAAACCGCGTGTATGCGATGAGCGCAATTACGGCATTGACCGCCCAGAATACGACCGGCGTAACCGATATTATGGAGGTAACTCCAAAATTCCTGGCAGAGCAGTTGGACAGTATTTTTACGGATATCCATCCGGATGCGATTAAAACCGGAATGGTCGCTTCGAGTGAACTGATCGAAACGATCGCGCAGAAGCTGACCGAGTATCACGCCAAAAATATTGTCGTAGATCCGGTGATGGTAGCCACCAGTGGAGCAAGACTCATCAGTGAGGATGCCATCAGTACCTTAAAGAGTAAATTATTACCTCTTGCAACGGTAATTACGCCAAATATCCCGGAGGCAGAAGTGCTTTCCGGCATGGAAATAAAGAGCGAGCAGGATATGGAAAAAGCCGCAGAAACCATCTGTGATACGTTAGGCTGTTCTGTTTTATTAAAAGGCGGACATCAGTTAAATGATGCCAATGATCTTTTGTTCCAGAAAGGAAAAGAGCCGGTATGGTTCCACGGAAAGCGGATTGACAATCCAAATACACACGGAACCGGCTGTACGCTTTCCTCTGCGATTGCATCAAACCTTGCGAAAGGGAGAGATCTGGAAACTTCCGTAAGATATGCGAAAAATTATATTTCCGGCGCACTTGCCGCCATGCTTGATCTTGGAAAAGGAAGCGGACCTATGAACCATGCATTTGCAATAGAGGGAGAGTACGTGCGATGAATGAAAAAAGAACTTCCGTTTTTTCAAACGGATTGATTTGGTTTGGTGCAGGAGTATCTCTGGCAGAAATTCTGACTGGTACTTATTTTGCACCGCTTGGTTTTGGAAAAGCAATGGCAGCAATTTTGCTGGGTCATCTGATCGGCGGGCTGATGATGTTTGCCGCTGGAATGATTGGCGCAAAAGAGCGTAAGAGTGCTATGGAAACCGTAAAAATGAGTTTTGGTGAGCGGGGAAGCCTGCTGTTTGCGATATTAAATGTATTGCAGCTTGTAGGATGGACCGCAATCATGATTTACGATGGCGCGCTCGCAGCGGATGGTATTTTACGTACCGGCATCTGGGTTTGGGCGATTATCATAGGTGTTTTGATTGTGGTATGGATTTTTATCGGACTTACGAATCTGGGAAAGCTCAATACCGTAGCCATGACCGCGCTTTTTATTTTGTCCTTAGTGCTTTTTAAGGTGATCTTTTTTGGTTCCGGAAGCATGGCTGCAATTGTAGATGATGGAAGCCTGACGTTTGGCGCAGCCGTAGAGCTTGCCGTAGCCATGCCACTTTCGTGGCTGCCGCTGATCAGCGATTATACCAGAGAAGCCGAAAAGCCGTTTGCAGCAACGCTTGTCAGCGTTGTGGTTTACAGTCTTGTCAGCATTTTTATGTATATGATCGGTATGGGGGCTGCCATCTTTACCGGCGAGTATGACATTGCGCAGATTATGTTAAAAACAGGATTTGGTGTTGTGGGACTTTTGATTATTGTATTTTCCACCGTTACGACAACGTTTCTAGATGCCTATTCAGCAGGTGTTTCGAGCGTTTCCATTTCTTCCAGAATCAAGGAGAAATGGGCAGCGATTGTGGTTACAGTGATCGGAACGGTTGCAGCGATTGTTTATCCGATGGATAACATTACCAATTTCCTGTATCTGATCGGATCTGTTTTTGCTCCAATGATTGCCGTTCAGGTCGCAGATTACTTTTTATTAAAAAAGGCCGATGCCGAAAAATCGGCATTTCAGTGGCGGAACCTGATCGTGTGGCTGATCGGTTTTGTTATTTATCGTGTGCTGATGCATGTGGATACACCGGTTGGAAATACACTGCCGGATATGGTGATTACGGTGATTCTTTGTGTGGTTGTGGGAAAGGCTGCAGAGACGGTCAAAGCAAAATAGAAGTTCTGTTTTGAGAGCCAACGTTTTTGACGAGGATGTCAAGCGACCGGAAAATTTTGTACTATTGGTGCTTGACAGTGGAAGGTTTGGGATTGACGGGTGCGTCAATGTGCTGCGCGGGCTGTTTGGATAAAATCAGACGATAAAGTAATAATTTAAAATGTGGGCATCCGTGCACACCAAGCGATATCCTCCTTTTGGTACAATTGTACTATAAAATAAAAGGAGGATATTTGCTTATGAAGAAAAAACTGAGTGCGCTTTTTATGGTATTTGCAATGGTACTGAGCCTATTTTCCGGGCTTGGTGTAAATACGGTATGGGCAGATGATAATGAGGGTGGGGGCACAGACAATGTCATTACTGGTCTGGCGGCGAAGGACTGGTTTGATTATGATGACGAAGGACAGGTCACAAAGCCGAAGGATCAGGCAGAGTGGTCGAAAGAACTGTGGTCTGCAGTAGATGGATTGATACTGTTGGTGCAAAAACTTGAAAATGGGGTAACAACGGGAAGTGCAATCAACGCAGATGCACTTACACTGGCGTATTGCGGAGACGAAGATAAGCCGGATAATAATTTACAGACAGGGAATGTGGGATCAGTTTCACCTGTGGATTATAATAATGATTATGTGCAACTGAAATTCACAAAGACCGGATGGTATAAGCTTTATCAGACAGCGGATGCATCGGATGCAATTGTGATCAATGTTGGCTATAAAGAACTTGGTTTTTATACAACAGAGACAAAGACACCGGAGAGTGCAATGGAATCCGCCGCTTTGTATACATTTACACCACAGGACTCCAATAGTATTTATTTGATTACCAACGTGCCGGATGACGTTACGTGGGATGGCAGCCTGAAGTGGGAAGTAAATGCGAATGGAAAAAATATTGATGAGAGTCAGCAGGGACGATATTTTGAGAAAACTCTAATAACAGGAACGGAAAGCAGCAAAGATAAGACTTATAAAATCACATTAAAAAAGGGTACGTTTGACTGGATGGATATTCGTGTGAAAGCAACCGGAACCATTGGTGAGAACGGTTCTGAACCGTGGACTCCGGAAGAAGGAATAACGATCCATTATGACGGTAATGTGGTAGGATTCAGCGCAACGCAGGAATTTGACTGGAATGATGCTGCAGGCTGTCCGGTTGTCAGACCTGATGCGACGTACAGAAAAGAATGCTGGGCAGATTTCAGTCATTCGGCACCTTATCAGTTTGCAGAAGTTAATGAGAACGGAGAGGTAGAAAAAACATATACCAAGGATCAGCTTACGATTGAACCGATGGCCGATGGAACCGGAGATGCATATCTTCTGCAGGACAAGAAGGTTATCAGAATTAAATTTAATGGCGTTGGTACCTATAAAGTATATGCAAAAGACGATCCGGCTGATTATGTAATGATTTCGGCAGATTTTAATAAGGTTGGATTGTATACCTCACAGACGGTGAGCGTAGATACAGCATGTGATTCCGAATCCACTTTGTGGAGAGATGAATGTAATGAATTGTATGTGATTCCGCATGGTTTGGATGATGGTGTGACACCAACATACAATTTCTCTGTAATTCCGGCAGATTCGGATCAGCCGATTGCATATGATGGTTATTATACCGTAGAAGATTTACAGAATGGAAATCACAAGATTGTAATTAACAAGGATAAGAATGAAAACTTCACGGTTTTAGTTACGATGGAGTGGACGGAGAATGGAAATACAGAGATTGCAGAAGCTTCTGTTTGGTCAGAGAACAGAGGTCAGGAAGCTGATGAAACAGGATTCGTAGCTAAAGCGGATGTTGACAGAGAAAACCCACAAGTTCCGACAGATGTCAACTGGTATTCCGGCGTTGGTGCATATTATACGGATGATGTATGCATTGTATTTGCAGATATCGATGACGAAGGAAAGATAACTTATGTGACAGCAGATCAGTTATCGCTCATCGATGAGAATGGAAAATCGGTTGGAAGCATTAAGGCGAATGAAAAGAATCCTAATTTCTGTGATCTGGAATTCCCGGAGACCGGAAATTATAAAGTAGTAAAGAAGACAGATCCAAAAGCTGTTGTTAATCTGAAGGTGTATTATCGAGAGGTTGCATTTTATAAGAACACAACAGTTTCCAAAGAGTCTTATCTTTCTTCACTTGCAACAGCTTCTGACCATGAAGTATTTTACATGGTAGAAAATCAGGGAGAAGATTACATCATAAAGAATGTTGAGCTACATGCTGGAATCTATGAGGATGGAAAAGAAGAACCTACATACTTTACAGACAGTACAAAGTATTTTACTTATGAAGTGGTAAATGCCAGTGAACCATATGTTTATAAGATTACATTAGGGGCAAAGGCAGATTTTCCGGAAGAATTCTTTATCGAAGTAAAGGCGCAGATTCAGGATGCGTATGGCACTTACGATACAGATGGATATGTATGGATTTATACCGATAAAGACAGCAGCGACAGTGGAAACACAGGTGGTGGATCTTCTGGTGGTTCCACAGGCGGTGGATCTACAGTTACACCAACACCGACACCGAATCCGGGTGAGACAACCACGGAAACAAAGACAGAGACTACCACAAACAGTAAGGGAAATACAGTAAAACAGGAGACTACAATAACAAAAAATCCAGATGGCTCTGTAGCTTCTACAACAACCAAATCCGAGATCGAAAACATTGCAAAGAATACTTCTGCAAGCGTTAGTGTAACCAAGGATGCAGAAGGTAAAATTTCTGCGGCAGAGGCAACTGTAGAGAATACTGTAAAACCGGGAAAAAGTGATACCGTTAAGACTACAATCTCTGCAAGTGTTGTAAAGCAGATGACCGATGCAGCAGGAACCACAGATCTGACCATTAAGCAGACGGTAAAGGATACTAAGGGAAATGTACTGTATACTGTAGAGACAAAGGCGGAGGATCTGGCTGCAGGAAAGAAACTGACACTTGTAAAAATTGAAAATGGTAAGAAAGTTCTTGTGTCTAAGCCGGTTACCGTTAACAAGAACGGTAATGTAAGCGTCAAAGCAGAAGAAGGTGAGTACCAGCTGCTCAATGAAAAAGAGACAAAGGCATTACAGAAAGAAATTTTAAAAACCGTAACACCAAAGACGGGGAATGTGTCGGTTGACAAAGGAAAAAAGACAATCGTAAAACTGAGCAGTAAGCTGGATATGGATAATGTTGCAAAGATTACCTATACATCTTCCGATAAATCGACAGTAAAGGTTGATAAAAATGGAAATATTATTGCGAAGAAGAAAGGCAGTGTCACGGTAAAAGTGAAAGTTACCTTGAAGGATGGAACAACCAAAACAGTCAAGGTCAAGGTGAAAGTAAAATAACAGGCAGAGTATAGAACACACAAAAAGTCCCGGAAGTTTTCCAAAAAGGAAAGCCTCCGGGCTTTTTCGCTGTATTTTGAACAGGTTAAATTAATTTAACGGCTCTTCACCGATTTCTTCTAAAAGTTCGTAGGTTTCGTCCAAAGACATTTTATGCTCCAAAGAAAAAATGATAGCTGCATCAAAGCGATTTCTTGGATAGAGCTGCGGACGCTGGGCAATGGTGAGCATTTTCTGGGTTTCATCCAGAGACAAGCTGATAAAGATTGCGATACGCAAAAGAAAATTGCGCGTAGGTTTTCGGCGTCCATTAAGTATCTGATAAGTATAAGAACGTTCCATGTTCAGATTAAGGATAATATCTTTTGGCTGTAGATTATGACTTGTAAGAAGCGAGCACAGATATTCATCGATAGAAATGCAGTCAAAACTTTCTTGTTTTTTAAAATCTTCAATATTCAATTCTTTGATCTGTTTTAGTAATTCATCTGTCGCTTTCATATGGTTCCCCTATTCCATAACATCAACTCAATCAAATTCGATATTGGCTATTTTTGGTATATTCTATATTTTACCATATTGAAAATATGCGATGGTGGGCAAAAATGCTCACTCATTGGGAATCTGCTTCCTGTGGACAGGTGAAATTATCGCGTTGGTCAAGTACACATTGCACATTGTCTAACAGATCGCTGAGACAAAATTCATAGTAATTGTTTCGTTTATCGGGAGTGCTGTGTGCGTATTGGTAAAGGTTGCTGGTATCAGAGCCGTTTGTTCCGTAGAGACAGTGGCGGATCATATGCAGAAGCTGTGCATCATAGTCTTTATAGGAGCCGATATTTTTTTTGAGGATACTGTCGCGGTAAACAAGGCGAAGACGGACAGCGTCCATTCCAGATAGAATCCAATACCCTTTTGGGAGCACATCATAGGTGGAATAATCTTCCGGGGGATTGCGTGTAAGCTCTGGTTCCTCATATAGTTGTGAGATCAGCGATTCTAAGTTGGATGTGACGGATTTTGCATCATTCTGGTAAGCAGCAACGATGATCGTATCAATCTGATCCTGATACTTGTATGCATCAAATGTTTCGACACCCGCCTTCTCGGCCAGTGAGGGTTTGTCATCTTTTTGAGAGACGCAAGTATCCGGCTCCGAGAATTTTATTGTGTCCGTTTCCGATACAGGCAGAGCCGATTCGTCCTGCTGTGTGTTAACTGATGTCGTTGACGCTGTCTGAAATGATTTTTGTGCTACCATGACACCGATTCCTGATCCGATTCCGAAACCTAAGACAATTCCGGCAAAAAGAAGTGTCAGTGAGCGTCCGAAACCGGAGCGTGGTTTGTCTTTTTTTTGATTGCGTTGTATTTGCAGCTTTAAGAGTGCTTTTTGAAATTGTAAAACGGTCGTATAACGATCCTCTGGCTTGAAGGAGGTTGCTTTTTGCAGGATCGTGGCAAGATCCGCGGAAAGACCGGGAATGTCCGTATCCGATTCTGGAGAAGATTCATTGCCAGATAGGAGAGACAGGAATGTTTTGCCTAACCTATATACATCGGTACGGATATCGCTTTGTCCGAAACCGAATTGCTCTGGAGCAGCATTACCATATGTTCCGGTAAAAACAGTATCTCTTGTTTTGGAAGGGGTAAATTGCCGGCCGGCATCAATGTCAATGAGCACAAGTGTCTGGGAAGATTCTTCCCAGACAAAGTTTTCCGGTTTGATATCCCGATGGATAATGGGTGGTTTCTCATGATGCAGGATGGAGATAATCTGACAACATTCCATCATATAAGGCAGCAGTGCATTCTCAAAATCCCGGAAGTGCGTGTACCTTGCGTATAAATGTTCGGAATGTTCTCCGAGTAACGGACCTTTGATATAATCACGCAGCAAAAAGCACACATCCGATTCTTCGAAAAAAGTTACAGCGCCAGGAAAACAGTCCATGTTTGTATGATGCGTCAGAAAATCATATTCCTGTTGAAGGGCATTTGCATACATGGCAGAACAGCATTTCAGAATAAAAGACTGGTTGTGCTGATCTTTCAGGAGATAAACTTTTTTATCAGCGGTATCTTTGATAATACTGCTGATGGAATAGTCTTCAGCAAGTCTCCGGGGCAGTGTGGCATGAGCGATCTGACTTTTATATTGGTGAATAAAGTTTTCTTTCTTGGAATTTTCCATAAGATTTTGCAGACTCCTTCTGATGGACCTTTTTAATTATTGTACCAAGCCGCTGGTGCGATGGCTAGTCCTAAGTATGTGAACCTACTACTTTTTTCATGAAAAACGTTTATTGACAGATGATTTCGTGCAATATAAGAAAGAAAGTAATGGTTTTGATCGACTCCTTTAAAGGGAGCATGAGTTCATGGAAGCTGGAAATGCGAAAAAAACGGCAGAATGCATGGGAACAGACTATGCACAAATGGAAGGCGCTGGTGCGGCAGGTGGACTTGGATTTGCATTTGTCAGTTATCTTGGTGCCAGACTGGTGCCGGGCATAGACCTGATACTGGATGTAAAGTGATTGCGTTTGCCGCTGGCTTATTATATGGGTATCCAGCCGGATGCGAGCCTTACAAAAATCGGATTTGCGGCTCCGGCAGCTACTATATTTGGTATTATATTAAATGTGATTTATTATCTGTGGCTCAACCGGGCAGCCCAAAGAAAGGAATCGAAATAGAAATGTTTCGGCACCCGGCAATTTTCTTCTTTGACGAATAAAAGATAATGGGTATAATATTATCTGTGAATATTGAATACAAGGAAGAAGAAACGATGGATATTATAAAAAAATTTGGTGAAATGGTGGGCAGTACGTCCCTGAAAGATGCAAAGAAAGCACGTAAGCTGCTGCTTCTTGGATATCAGCTTCAGGAGAAACGGCTGCTCCTTTTTCCGGATAAAAAGCTGCCGTACTCCGGTCAGTATGTGGCACGAATTGTTATGCAAAATATCATCAAAGCACTTTCGAAACCGGAGGATACTGCGATGGTCAGCATCTTTGTGCCGGGAGAACTTCTGACAGCGGCAGGACTGACGCCTTACTCCGTAGAAGCAATGTCCTGTTTTATTGCGGGAACGCAGTGCGAGCAGCCATTTTTAAGGAAAACCGAGGAGGAAGGTTTTCCGGAGACGATGTGTTCGTACCACCGTGTATTTTTGGGCGCATCTTTGACAGGGCTGGTTCCGGCGCCGAAATGCATGGTTTATACAAATCTTGCCTGTGATGGAAATATGATGACGTTTCCATATTTGAAGCAAAAGCAGGAGCTTTCAGGCTTTTATATTGATGTGCCGTATGAAAAGAATGAGGATTCCACTCAATACGTGGCAGGACAGCTTCGGGAATTAAAGAAGTATCTGGAGGATATGACCGGAAAAAAGATTGCAGAGTCTGCGGTGCAGCAGGCCGTTGCCAACAGCAAACAGGCCGCGGAGTATTACAGCAGGCAGCTTGCATTAAGAAAAGACCATGACCCGGTTTCCACACTCACCAATGAGCTGTACGCGATCTTTATGTGCCATTTGTTAGCCGGTTCAAAGGAGTCTGTAACATATACGAAACTGCTTTTGGAGGATGTAAAAAAAGCACCAAAAGGAGAGGGGCTTCGTATTTTATGGATGCACATGATGCCATTTTTGCAGCAGCCGGTCAAAGAGGTGTTTAATTATAGTGATCAGATGCATATCAGTACGTGCGATTTTGTCGCAGATGGATTTCAGAAAGTGCATCACGAAGATCCCTATGAAGCGATGGCAGAGAAGATGGTAAACTGCATTTACAATGGAAGTGTCGGACAGAGGATAGAAAAAGCAAAGGAACTGGCACAGTTGACAGAAGCGGATGGAGGCATCCTTTTTGCGCACTGGGGCTGTAAGGGAACGATCGGAGCATCCGGCCTTATAAAAAATTCGCTGGAAGCATCGGGACTTCCGACCATTATTTTAGATGGGGACGGCTGCAATCCGGCCAATACAAGCGATGGCCAGGTGTCTACCCGGCTTCAGGCCTATATGGAAATGTTAAAGGAGGCAAAATCCCATGATACATTATGTCTGTAAATATACACCGGTAGAATTATTCAAAGGATTCGGGGAAGACTGTGCGGTGTTAGAAGAAATGCCGGAGAATTTTGAACTGTCTGACAAAATCGCACATGCCAATCTGTGTGGGTTTGGAAAATCGGTCATTCAGGCGGTTCTTGAAGGAAAAGTTGAGAATCTCGTATTGGTGAATTGCTGCGATTCCATGCGGCGGGTATACGATATTGTGGAGAGTACCGGAAAATGCAAATTTCTCTATCTGCTGGATCTGCCGCATGAAGATAATGAATGTGAAAAGGTTAAGTTTGCACAGGCAATCGGACGATTGAAGCAGACATATGAACGTTTTTCCGGGAAAACCTTTGACAAAACGCTTTTCTTGCAGGCATTTGAAGAACGGACGACAGAGCCACAGCCATACATCGGAGTAATGGGCGTCAGAGTGAGCGGCGTTTTGGAGCAGATGATTCAGGACAATATCCGGATGCGGGTGGACAACCTGACCTGCACCGGCGGAAGAAAGCTGATATTGCTTCCGGAAGAATTAAGCGATATGGAAGAAGATGTGATGTTTCTTGCCTACGCAGAGGCACTTTTAGGGCAGCTTCCGTGTTTTCGCATGAACAACAACACAAGAAGAAATCAGTTATATCTGGACCCGAATCTGAAAGGCATTATCTATCATACCATCAAGTTTTGTGATTATTATGGATTTGAATATGCCAGCATCAAAAAGGGGATCAAGGTTCCGCTTTTAAAGATTGAAACCGATTTTACCAGCCAGAGTGCAGGACAGTTATTGACACGTATTCAGGCATTTGCAGAGACGATCGAGGGTTCCGGTGATGGAAATCCAGACAAAGAAATCAGTAAGGAGGCCAGGGAGAAAATGGCATCAGGCGTATATTATGTGGCAGGAATTGACAGTGGTTCGACAAGTACCGATGTGGTAATTTTAGATCAGGATGGAAAAATAAAATCCACCATGATCATTCCGACCGGCGGCGGTGCGATGATGAGTGCAGAAAAGAGTCTGGAGCAGGCAGTGGAAAAAGCCGGAATCCGTAAAGAAGAAATTGTGCGGATTGTCACAACCGGATACGGACGTGCCTATATCGACAACGGCGACGACAGCATCACCGAGATTACGTGTCATGCCAAGGGAGCCAATTATCTGAATCCGAATGTGCGCACAGTCATCGATATCGGCGGACAGGATATCAAGGCAATCAGCATTGACGAAAATGGTGCTGTCAAAAATTTCCTGATGAACGACAAATGTGCTGCCGGAACCGGACGATTCCTGGAAATGATGGCGCGGACGCTCGGATTATCCTTAGAGGAGATGAGCGTAAAGGGACTAGACTGGAAAGAAAATATTGTGATTTCGAGTATGTGTACCGTATTTGCGGAGTCCGAGGTGGTGTCCCTTGTCGCACAGAATAAAGATGTGGCAGATATCATTCATGGACTGAATGTGTCCGTGGCTTCCAAGGTGGGCGCACTGGCCGCGCGTCTGGGACAGAACAATCCGGGAGAATATATGATGACCGGCGGCGTTGCAAAAAATCCGGGCATTGTGCATGCACTGGAAGAAAAACTTGGTGCGAAGCTGTATATCTGTGAGGAATCGCAGCTTTGTGGAGCACTGGGGGCAGCGATTTTTGCGTTTGAGAAGTGCAAGGGGGAATAGAAAGGAGACGGTGATGAAGAAAATACTGATAACCGGGGGAACAACTTTTGTAAGTAAATATGCTGCAAAATATTTTGTAGAGGCTGATTATGAAGTATATGTACTTAACAGGAATTCAAAGTCACAAGTGGAAGGGGTTCAATTAATAGAGGCAGATAGGCACCATTTAGGAAGTGTGTTAAAGGACAAATATTTTGACGTAGTAGTCAATATTACGGCATACAATGCATCAGATGTTATAGATTTATATGAGGCACTTGGCCCATTCGGGCAGTATATCATGATTAGTTCAAGTGCCGTGTATCCAGAATATGAAGCACAGCCATTTAGAGAAGATACAGAAAAAGCGTTGAATAAGTTTTGGGGAAAATATGGTACTGATAAAATAGAAGCGGAAAGGGCATTGTTAGACCGAGTTCACGATGCGTATATTTTACGTCCGCCATATTTATATGGTCCAATGAATAATGTTTATCGAGAGGCTTTTGTATTTGACTGCGCGAAAACAAATCGGAAATTTTATTTACCTGAAAATGGAAGAATGAAGTTGCAGTTTTTTCATGTTAGAGACTTGTGCAAACTAATGGAAGTAATTATTAGTAATAAACCAGAGGAACATATATTAAATGTTGGTAATCCGGAGACGATATCGATCAAAGATTGGGTAACTAAATGCTATGCTTGTTATGGGAAAAAACCGGAATTTATATATGTGTATGATGATATAGAGCAGAGGAATTATTTTAGTTTTTATAATTATGAATACAAATTAGATGTGAGTCGACAAAAATGTATATATCCGGAAACCATTCCTTTAGATATTGGCCTTAAAGAAGCTGCCAGGTGGTATGATGAACATGAAAAAGAAATAAATAAAAAACCATATATTTCATATATCGAGGCAAATTTTCCTAAATAAAATACGCAAACTTCCCACACAAAAAATTACCTGCATATTGGCCATCCGCTTTTCACAATATTTTAGAAAAATGTAAATGGAATATAAGAGGTGTGCGTGGTACAATTAAAGTTGATGGAGGATAAGATGGCACAGCAGAATATATATGATAACGAAGTGTTCTTTGAGGGGTACAAAAAGATTAGAGATAACAAAATAAATGCTAATAACTTATTTGAAATACCTGCATTGTTTTCTATGTTGCCAGATATAAAAAATAAAAGAGTATTAGATTTGGGATGTGGATTTGGAGAACATTGTAAACGCTTTATTGATTGCGGAGCAAAAAAGGTGGTTGGGATTGATATATCCGAAAAAATGTTAGAGGTTGCCAGAAACGAAAATAGTGACCCTAATATAATTTACATCAATATGCCTATGGAAAAAATTGCAGAATTAAATGAACAATTTGATATAGTAGTTAGTTCATTAGCGTTCCATTATATTGAAGATTTTGAAGGAGTTGTTAGAGACATCTACAATATGCTTGATACAGAAGGGATATTTATTTTTTCACAAGAGCATCCGTTATGCACCTGCCATTCTGGAGGAAACAGATGGACAAGAGACGAGCTAGGCAATAAGATACATCTTAATCTTGCGGATTATGGTATCGAGGGTGAAAGAGAGTCCGTATGGTTTGTTAATAATGTCAAAAAATACCATAGAACTTTCTCGACAATCATAAACACATTAATAAGTGCAGGATTTTCGATAGAAAGAATGATTGAACCATTACCAACAGATGAAATACTTGAACAATATCCAGATTACAAGGATTTGTTTCATAAGCCAGATTTCTTATTGCTAAGAGTAAAGAAGTGAAAATTTCGGGAGTATCCCAAAGTTTGTGTAAACCTTCAAACTGATGTAAGATAAAATTACTCAGTTTGGAGGTTATTTTTATGGCAAGAAGAAAAGACAGCCCACAAAAAGCAGCAATGAGAGAAATGATGCGTGACTATCTGAAAAATAATGATATCAGCATCAAAGATGGTACCGATGTAAATAGCATCATGCGTGACATGATGTCTGTCCTTTTGGAAGGTGCTTTGGATGAAGAACTGGATGAGGAATTAGGATATTCCAAGTATGATTATCGTAACAAAGAAACAGACAACAGCAGAAACGGTCATTCCAGCAAAACCATGCACACCAGTTATGGAGATATGGATGTGGCGATTCCAAGGGATCGTAACGGTGATTATGAACCACAGCTGATTAAAAAATATCAAAATACCGTAACTCAGGACATGGAAGAAAAAATACTTTCCATGTATGCCAAGGGAATGACAACCGGAGACATTGAATCCCACATGCGTGAATTATACGATATTGATATTTCTGACAGTACAATCAGCAGGATCACAGATAAAATCCTGCCGATTGTAAAAGAATGGCAGGAACGCCCTCTGGAAGAAGTGTATGCTGTAGTATTTATGGATGCAATCCATTATCATGTCCGCAGTGAAGGACGTATTGTAAAACGTGCGGTTTACATTGCTCTTGGTATCGACATGAATGGAAAAAAAGATGTCCTTGGAATGTATGTTGGGGAAAACGAAAGTGCAAAGTTCTGGCTTTCTATCATGAATGGATTAAAAAACAGAGGTGTTGAGGATATCCTGATTGCATGCGTTGATGGTTTAAATGGATTTCCACAGGCAATCGAGGCGGTTTATCCAAAAACAGAGATTCAGCAGTGTATCATTCACCAGATCCGCAATTCAACGAAGTTTGTTTCATACAAAGACATCAAAAAACTGATGGCTGATCTGAAGCTTGTATATGCGGCTCCAACGGAAGAAACAGCTTTAAATGAGTTAGAATTGTTCAAAGATAAATGGGATTCCAAGTACCCGAAAATCTATAAATCCTGGCATGATAACTGGGCAACACTGTCCACTTATTTCAAGTATCCAGAAGCTGTAAGACGTTTGATTTATACCACAAATGCCATTGAAGGATTCAACCGTCAGCTTCGGAAAGTGACCAAAAGCAAGACAGTTTTTCCGTCAGATGATAGCCTTTTAAAAATGCTGTATCTGGCAACTATGGATATCACGAAAAAATGGACCGGACACAGGCAGGACTGGGGGCAGATCCATTCCCAGCTGGAAATCTATTTTGAAGAACGTCTAATCGGACACAACCTGTAAAAACAGCTTGTTTTAGGCAGGTTTTATTGACATGCCAAAAAACTCCTGTATAATGCAGATATGGGCAGAATCCGGAAAATCGGCTCTGCCCATTTGTAACTATTCACAAATCTTATATCAGTTTTTAACGTTTACACAAAACTTGAAACGGTCTCCGATAATCGGAGCATTTAGCGGGTATATTTTTCTTCACAGTATTTACAGCGGTATACCTGATTTTCTTCGTCTGTCAGAATAAAAATGTGCTTTAATTCCTGTTCGATAGAAGTAATACAGCGAGGATTTTTACACTTAATCACATTTGTAATCTTTTTTGGAAGTGAAAGACGTTTCTTTTCAACAATTTTACCGTCTTTAATAATATTGACTGTGATGTTGTGATCAATAAAACCAAGTACATCCAGGTCTACCAAATCGAGTCCGCCTTCGATTTTGATAATATCTTTTTTACCCATTTTATTACTGCGGGCATTTTTAATGATAGCTACACAGCAGTCGAGCTTGTCCAGTCCGAGATTGTTATAAATCATCATGGCTTTGCCGGCTTCGATGTGGTCCAATACAAAGCCTTCGTTTAATCCGCCTATATTTAACATAAAGTCCTCCGTTCTGCCGTATCCGCGGCATGATTTTTGATGTGTCAGAAATTTAAACTGTTTTGTCCAGTCCGAGCAGTGTCAGAATCAGCGCCATTCGTACATAGACACCGAACTGTACCTGCTTAAAGTAAGCCGCGCGCGGGTCGTCATCAATTTCTACGGAAATTTCATTGACACGCGGAAGCGGGTGCAGTACATACATATTGTCCTTTTTTCTTTGTTAAGAATATAAAAATCCTTCATTCTTAAATATTCGTCTTCGCTGAAAAAACGTTCCTTCTGGACACGTGTCATGTAGAGAATATCAAGCTGTGGTATAACGTCTTCTAAGCGTTCAACTTCTTCAAATTCCACATTGTTATGAATCAGGACATCTTCGCGGATATAATCCGGCACACGCAGTTCTTTCGGGGAAATAAGAATAAATTTCACATTCTTATAGCGAATCAGGGAGCGGATCAGGGAATGAACCGTACGCCCAAACTTCAGATCGCCGCACAGACCAATCGTAAAATTATCCAAAGAACCACGTAGTTCGCGAATTGTCATCAAATCCGTCAAAGTCTGGGTGGGATGTTGATGACCGCCATCCCCTGCGTTAATCACCGGAATCCCGGATTTCTCAGCGGCAACCATAGGAGCGCCTTCCTTTGGATGGCGCATGGCGCAGATATCTGCATAACATGAAATAACCCGAATCGTATCAGAAACGCTTTCACCTTTAGAAGCAGAGCTGGAATCGGCAGAAGAAAAGCCGAGAACAGAACCACCAAGATTAATCATGGCTGCCTCAAAACTAAGGCGGGTTCTAGTACTCGGTTCATAAAATAAAGTGGCAAGTTTTTTACCGTCACAGCAATGGCTGAACTTTTCAGGATCCTTTGCAATGCGGCTTGCGAGGTTTAGTAAATCTTCAGTTTCATCTACGCTTAAATCAAGCGGACTAAGTAAATGTTTCATGATATTCCTCCTTGTAATCTACTGTTTCCTATT
>OOCH01001158.1_pt1 | contig 21890 bp, 20 predicted proteins | sample 1671641 | NCBI WGS metagenome assembly OOCH01 (sample SAMN06348177, study PRJEB24527) | human gut metagenome | biome: human gut; feature: ankylosing spondylitis patient; material: feces | host: Homo sapiens | place: China | collected 2015-10
TATGGGCCAAGAACAACCTGACCGCTTTGTCTGTGGCGCTGATCAGTGTGGTGGCACCGCTGATTGTTTATATGGTCGTGCCGGGCTCCTTTGGAGAATGGCTGTCCACCCTGCTTCCGGCAGGGGGCATTGGGCTTTCCAACGCATTGCTGTATAAAATGATCAGTTTTGATTTTCTCTATGCAGGCGGGCATGCCTTCTTTCAGGCAGATGTACTGCTGGCATCGGCACCGATCAAGATCGTTCTGCTCGTTGGACTGGCAGCATGGGGATATCTGCGAAAGACCAGGGTGGCTTAAACGGAAACGCTGCCCCAAAAGGTCATCCGATGCATAGAAAACGGCATCGGATGACCTTTTGTGTCTGGAACTCCCTGACAGGAATCAAAGTGGATGCACAGTGATGTGCAGGAGGACTGGACAATAAAAGAGCGTTGAGTCGTTGGACTTGATGCTCTTTTTTGTTTGTGTACCCCGAAAAATTGATGAACAAAAAGAAAAATTAAAAAAATTCTCTTGAAAGCTGTAACAAAAGGGTGGGAATTGCGTTAATTGGATAGAAACAGTTGATCAGAATGAAAAGCGGAGGTGAAGGTGTTTTATGAAAGTCAAAGAAAACCCATCTCTTATTTTGGCGTTCCATGGGATGCTTGGGCGGAAAAAGCAGACCAGTCTGTTGCTGATCCTGCTGACGATGGTTTTTTCGTTCCTGACAGCAGCCACGATTTATTCTGGCAGCTCTGCCCAGGCGTTGCAGGATACCCGATGCGAATTGTACGGCGAGTGGCAATACCTGAGATTATCGGCTACGGACACGGATGCTGCACAGGTGCGGGACAATCTGCCCGCATCCGCAAAAGTCAGCACGGCAATTCAGAATGGAATCGTTCTTGGTGCAGACAATGGGCTGGCGGGCGGTATCGGAACCGTAGACAGCGCCTTTGCACAACTGGGGCGTATCGTGCCGATCAGCGGAAACTTTCCTGCACAACCGGATGAGATCGCTATGACGACAACGTTGTTGGATGCGTTGGGCTGTTCCTATGATCTGGGGCAGACGATCACGCTGAAGGTCGCAGACAATGATTATGACCCGTTATCCGGTTCCGGTAAGATCGTGGAACAGACCTATACCCTGTGTGGTGTTCTTCCGGCCTATGACGTCTATTGGAATCTTGGCAGCAACCTGACGGTCAGTGCGGTTGTCGCTGAGCCGCTTGCGCTGGCGGGGCAAAAATTCCAGACCTTCTACGATTTGAATGCGGACACCGTAGGTACTGCATCGGATGACCCGGATCTCATTGCAAATGAATATGCCTATCCGCAGGAAGATACGGTGTCTTCTTCGTTGACGTTCCTGCTGATGATCGCGATCCTGGTCAGCTTCTTTGCCGTTGCGCAGTATTTTGTGATCGTGCTTCATAAACGAGTGCAGACACTGAATACATTCCAGATCCTTGGCGCAAGAAAACAGGACTTGCACCGGATGTGCCTGTGGGAAGCTCTTTTTGCAGGTCTTGCGGCAGTTTTCCTTGGTTTTGCTCTTGGGTGTGGTGCTGCCGCCATAGGGCTTGGACTGCAAAAACAGCTTTCGTTCTTTGCGGTTCCTTTTGCATCGTTGATCCTGCTTGCCGTACTATTTTTGCTTGCTGTGCTGTTGGGTGCATTCCTGCCGGCTGTTCTGACCCGCCCAAAGGCAGCACAGAAGAAGGAAAGCAAGGCTAAAAAGTTCCGTTTGGCGCAGCTTCCGCTTGCACCGCAGATCGGTGTCGGCTGTGCGGTATTGCTGATCGCCGTCAGCTGTCTGTATGTCGGCTGGCGTGTCATGCTGCCGTATAATTTGGATGCACCATATGCCTGTCTGTCCATCAAGATGAACGGAACCTCCGGGATGCCGTTTTCTCTGAAAGAGGATCTCGCTGCATTGCCCGGTGTGGAAGAGGTTTCCGCTGCAATTGATCTGACCGATACCTATACCGTGACGTCAGACAAGATCCAGTCCAGCAAGATGCTTGCCGATATCTGGGTCAAGGACAACGGTTTCTATACGGACATTCCGAGCTTGCTGCAAAATGCAGAAAGAGGAACGCTGAACACGACTGTCTGCGCCTTGCCGGAGGACGAACTGCGCCGCATTGCCGCAGATGCCGGCGTTTCGGACGAGGAAATAGAGACGCTGCTGGCAGGGGATTCTGTTTTGACCCTGTGGGGAGATTGCTATTATGACCCCGCTGCGGACGCGTACTATCAGAAGAACACCCAAACGGAGGGCAGCATTCCTGTTGAACCGGTTTTCGCAGCTGGAGACAAGTTGAGCATCCAATACCGGCGTTATACCGGGCAGGATGAAGCCGGGAATGAGGTCTACCGGACGTATACAGCCCAGCTGCCCATTGTCGGTGTCGTAAAGTCTGCGAACAGCTACACGCTGTTGACAACAGACCGGCTCATTTCCAGCGGCACGATTTTTGTCAGTACGGCTCTTTACCATAAAATGTTTGAGAGCGCAGGAAGCTACTTTATGGAAAAGGAAGGATACAGCAGCCTGAACGTGAAGCTGTCCACTGGCAGCAATTTCTCTTTGCGTCGGTCTATTTCCTCCATTGCAACGCGCAGGAATGGTATCCTGCGTGCAGATAACTACGACCTGATCAGCCAGAGCTACACCGAGGGCACACAGAGCGCTTTCCTTGTCGGTATCCTTGCGGTATTCGGGGTCCTTCTGGGGTGTGCGCTGCTGGTGGTTTTGAATCTTTCAGCTTATGAAGTCCAGCAGCAGCGTCTGTCGCTTCTCCTGACGCTGGGCGTTTCCCCGAAAAAACTGGTGCTGTCCTATGCAAAGCTGCTGCTCCCGGTCATCGTTGGGACAACGCTGCTTGTGAACATCGTTGTCTATGCGGTAGTTTCGCGTATCGTTCCAATCCAGAGCATTCTCGACCTGATCCGTATTCATACAAGCGGACGGGTATATGCGTTCCATAAACCCGTGGGAAGTCAGATCATGGTCAGCGTTCTGCTGATGGTGTTCTGGCTGTCCGCAGCGTTGCTGCCGATCTTCTCTTTTATTCGTAAAAAAGCATCCAAGGGGGACATCTTATGAAGGATAAAATTCTGGAAGCTGTACAGATCTCCAAAACCTACGGGGAAGGGGAAAGTGCGGTTCACGCCCTCAAAAATAGCGACCTGACCCTTGAAAACGGTACATTTGCGTCCATCATCGGTTCCAGCGGCAGCGGAAAATCTACGCTCCTGAAAATTCTGGGAGGACTTTTGCCGCCCACCACCGGTAAGGTGCTGCTGGACGGTCAGGACATTTATGCAATGAATGCGGAGCAGCTGGCACAGGTGCGGCGGCAAAAGATCGGCTTTATTTTTCAGGATTTCCGCCTGTTCCCGGAGTACACGGTGCAGGATAATATTCTGACCCCGTTTTATCTGGACCATAGAGCACCGGATGAACAGATGCTCCATAAGCTGACCGGAATCTTGGGCATTGCGGGCAAGCTACATTCCCGCCCCGCACAGCTTTCCGGCGGACAGCAGCAGCGTGTGGCAATCGCCCGTGCGCTGATTGCAAAGCCCCGCATCGTTTTTGCAGACGAGCCTACCGGAAATCTGGATACGCGGACGGGTGAGGATACGATGCGGCTGCTGATGGAATGTGCTGCGGAGTTCGGGCAAACGCTTATCGTTGTTACGCATAACCCGGAAATTGCGCAGAAGGCGCAGCAGGTCATTCGGATCGAGGATGGGCAGATCCTGAGAGGAGAACTGCAACATGAAAAAGGGAATTTGGATACGCAATAAAATCATCCCCTACTACTTAAAAGGAGCAAAGTTTGCATTGGCCATGTTGCTAACTGAAAAAACATTGTCGGCATCCCAGATTGCAACAGCTATTTCGGAAAAAGGAATAAAATGTGACCGAAAAGAACTTGGAAAGATGCTGGCAAGTCTGGAACGGATGGGTGTAGTCACCTTAACAGATGGAGCCTATTCGTGTAGCACCAAGAAACTGAAAAACTGTCCGGTTGCATATTCTGAGGATCAGCTGATCGATTTAATTGGCATGACGCAGGGCACCGTAAACGGCAAAGCATTTTATAGTGCAACACCGCCAATGAGCGTCAGTTCTCGCGGGAATAGCGGCGTATAAAGGAAGATCATTCAAATTGAAGATGGGCAGATTGCAGGAAAAGCTGGCAAAAAATAAAAAGGCCCCTGCCCGTCATAAGGCAGAGGATACCTATCTGCTCACTACCAAGCTGTACTGCGGTAAGTGCGGAGCGCTGATGTTCGGAGAAAGCGGTGTCAGCCACACCGGGAAGATGTACACCTATTACAAGTGTGCTGCTGCCAAGAAGAAAAAGACCTGCGATAAAAAGGCAGTGCGGAAGCAGTGGCTGGAAGATTTGATAGTCAACGAAACCATGAAGCTGGTGGAAGATGACGCTTCCATGAATGCCATCATCGCCAAAGTCATGGAATTGCAAAATCAGGAAAGCACGGATTTGCCTATCTATGAAAAGCAGTTGAAAGAAACGGAAGTCGGCATCACCAATATGCTGAATGCCATCCAGATGGGCATTCTGACCAGCTCCACCAAGGAGCGGCTGGAAGCACTGGAAGAACAGCGAAAAGAACTGCAAGCCCGCATTGCAGAGGAACGGCTGGCTAAGCCAAAGATGAAAGAGGAGTTCGTCCGCTTTTGGCTGCTTCGCTTCCGCAAGCTGGATATGACCCAGCCGGAGCAGCGGCAGGCACTGGTGGATACCTTCATCAATGCCATCTATCTCTACGATGATAAGGTTCTCATCACCTTTAATTATAAGGAAGGTACAGAAACGGTCGCTTTCGGGGAAGCCGTGAAAGCGGAGAAAAGTTCGGATATGAGTGCGCGAGGTGCACCAGATATTGAACGTAAAATCGTAAGATTTGGCGTTCTTTCTTTATGTAGGAAAGCGGCTGCACACTTTCTGCACACCGTTTGCACATTTGCCCAAATCAGGGGCTTTTCTGCGCAAGGTTTGCACAGCCTGCTTTCCTTTGCATAAAAAGAAGAAATTTTAGGCGAACAAGGCTCTCATCAATTCTCTGCGTTCGTCTGCGTCCATCGACTGTCTTGCCCCGGAGCAGCTGGAAGCCTACAAGAGTCTGGTGTAAATGCCGGATTTCTTCAGGAAAGCAGTCGCTTTTCTGCAACCGCTTTTGGGCTTTCTATGCTACAATAGAGCCATAGAGAGGTGAACGAAAATGCTGTTTGGTCGGGAATATATGCCGGAGGGCGCGGGTGTTGACCCGGACGCGCCCCGCAAAAAAAGCTGCAACCCGGCCAGATTCCGCAGGCGTATAATCCCATCGGGGAGTACCAGCGCAGCTTCACCATGCCGGAAAACTGGGCCAGCTGCTACCTGCGCCTGAATGGTGCGACCATGACCGACCTGCGGGATTGGCTGAAGGCGCACAACATTGTGACACTTTACAAAACGCAAAATCGCCTGACGAAAAAACTGCTGCACTTTTCAGATTGAAAAAAGCCGTAAAAAACGCGATACTTTCGCTAACGGAAGCAAAGGCGCTTGGTGAGAAGATCACCAGGCGCCTTTTTTGCACCCTGCGGCGCGGCTTCCGCTTTACGGCTGGGTGAGCACCTCCGGGTCACCGGGCTTATAGATATGGGTCTTGGTCAGGCGGCGCATGGTGTCCTCGTGGTTGCGGCTGGCGTAGGCGGTGTACAGGATATCCATCACGTTCAGCTGGGAAAGCCGGGAGGACATGGCACCGTTGCGGAACAGGCTCTCGTTGGCGGCCACATACAGCACATGGTCGGCCAGCTGTGCCACCTCGGAGGGGTAGTAGCGGGTCACTGCGATGACCGGTGCGCCGCCCGCCTTCATCTCCTTGATGCACTGGATCATCTCCATGGTCTGCCCGGAGTAGGAGAACACGATGCCCACATCCTGCGCAGTGGCGTTGCGTGCCTGCAAAAGCTGCGAGTGGGAGTCCTCGTTGACCACGCAGGGCTTGTCCAGACGCAGAAATTTCAGGTAGGTGTCTTTTGCCACGCACAGCGAGGAACCGATGCCGAACAACAGCACCGTACGGGCGTTGGCGATCAGTTCCACGCACTGCTCCAGTTCGTCCAGCAAAAGCAGCCGCTGGGTGTCCAGCAGGCTCTGGATGTTCTTGTGGGTCACCTTGTCCACGATCTCCTGCAGGCTGTCCTGCGGGGTGATGTCCTTTTCCCGGTGGCTGCCGTTCTCCCCAAGGGTGGCAAGCTCCAGCGTCAGGGCGTGGCGCAGTTCCTTGTAGCCCTGAAAGCCGATGACCCGGCAGATGCGCACCACGCTGGAAGGGGAGGAGAAAGAGCGCCGCGCCAGATCCCGGATGGTAAGGGTGGTGGTCTCGTCCGGGTTTTCCAGAATGAACTGCGCGATCTGCCGCTCGGTGCTGCTGAGGGAGGGCTGCACCTCCCGCAGGCGTAAAAGAACGTTCTGCATATAGATACCTCTGTTGTATTTCAGGATGGATTGAACAAGCTGCACAAAAAAGTCGTACTTGTACGCAAAAATTTCAAAAACAATGCTTGCATAAAACATTGTACCACAAAATAGTCTTTTTGTGGACATTTTGTTTGAAAAAGTTTATACTTTGGTCACAATCACGCCGCAAGGGGTGCGGCGGAAAGTTGAGGTGCAGGATATGGGTTTGAATCTGAGTGGGATGACCACCGAGACCCGCAACCCGCGCACGATGCAGCTGGACCAGATGTCCCCGCTGGAGATCGTGACTGTCATGAACGAGGAGGACGCCCGGGTACCGCTGGCCATTGCCAAGTGCCTGCCGCAGATCGCGCAGGCGGTGACATGGGCGGCAGAATCCTTTGAAAAAGGCGGACGGCTGTTCTATATGGGCGCCGGTACCTCCGGCCGCTTAGGCGTGCTGGATGCCGCCGAGTGCCCGCCCACCTTTGGTGTGCCGAAGGAGATGGTGGTAGGGCTCATCGCCGGCGGCGAAAAAGCCTTTATCGAGGCTGTGGAGGGCGCAGAGGACAGCCGGGAGCTGGCTGTTGAGGATCTGAAAGCCCACGGCCTGACCGCAGACGATTTTGTGGTGGGCATTGCCGCCTCCGGCCGCACGCCCTATGTGCTGGGCGGTCTGGACTACGCCAAGAGCGTGGGCTGCCACACTGCCGCCATTGCCTGCAATATCGGCAGCGCCATCGGCAAGGCCGCAGAGCTTGCCATTGAGGTGAATTGCGGCCCCGAGGTACTGACCGGTTCCACCCGGCTCAAGTCCGGCACAGCACAGAAGCTGATTTTGAACATGATCTCCACCGGCTCTATGGTGCGCACCGGCAAGGCCTACCAGAACCTGATGGTGGACGTGCAGCAGACCAACGAAAAGCTGCACACCCGCGCCGAGAATATCGTCATTGACGCCACCGGCGTGGAGCGGGAGAAAGCCCGCGCCGCCATTGACGCAGCGGGCGGCAGCGTAAAGACCGCCATCACCATGCTGCTGGCAGACTGCGATGCCGCAGAAGCCGCCCGGCGGCTGGAAAAGGCCCGCGGCCATGTGCGGGAGGCCATCCGGCTGGAAGTGCTGTAAGATATCTCTAAGTTCCTTAGCGGCAAAGGCCGCATCGGATATACACCTGTTTTAAAGGAGGACCCACTTATGACGAATGAAGAACTGGTCCGCGCGGCGCTGGAGAAGGTCGGCGGAAAGAGCAACGTTCTCACCGCAACCAACTGCATGACCCGTCTGCGGGTGCGCGTTAAAGATGACGCCAAGATCGACGACGAGGGCCTGAAGGCCATCGAGGGCGTGATGGGCATCGTGCATGACCGTACCGGCTATGTGGAGATCGTGGTCGGCCCCGGCAAGTGCCGCAAGTGCGCAGATATCTGCCGCGACATGGGCATCCCGGCGGACGCCGCCGCTTCCACCGCCAACGACTGGCAGACCAACAAGGCCGCAGTCAAGGCCGGACAGAAGCAGAGCAAGGTCAAGGAGCTGTTCAAGACCTTCGGCGATATCTTTATCCCCCTGATCCCGGGCGTTGTGGCTTCCGGTCTGTGCGCCGGCATCAACTCCCTGATCGGTCAGGTGGTGCCGAACTACGCTGACATCCCCGCACTGGCTCTTATCAGCACCCTGCTGGGCCTGATGAACACCTGCTTCCTCGGCTACCTGACCGCATGGGTCGGCTACCGCGCAGCCGAAAAGTTCGGCGGCACCCCCATTCTGGGCGGTATGCTGGGCATGATCACCGGTTTGGACGGTATCAACAAGATCTCTTCCATTCTGGGTCTCTTCAACGAGGCTGTGCCGCTGGATTCCATCCTGCGTGCAGGCCGCGGCGGCGTGCTGGCCGTTGTGCTGGGCGCATGGTGCCTTGTCAAGATCGAGCGCTGGGTGCGTAAGTGGATGCCCGAATCTCTGGACATCGTGTTCACCCCGCTGATCACCATGATCCTGTGCCTCGTGCCCTATATCCTGATCATCATGCCCGCTACCGGCTATGTTTCCACCGCGCTGTGCTGGGTGGTTGAAAAGCTGTGCATGAGCGATATCCTGATCGTGCGCATCATTGCCGGTTATGTTTCCACCGCTCTGTTCCTGCCCATGGTCGCTATGGGTATGCACCACGGTCTGGTCGCTCTGTACTCCGTGCAGCTGGAGAGCTTTGGCTACGTTACCCTGTACCCCGCTCTGGCTATGGCCGGTGCAGGTCAGGTTGGCGCTGCTGTCGCTATCTACTTCAAGGCTAAGAAGTGCGGCAACACCCGCCTGAAGAACGTTATCACCGGCGCACTGCCCGCAGGTCTGCTGGGCATCGGCGAGCCGCTGATCTACGGTGTCACCCTGCCTATGGGCAAGCCCTTCATCAGCGCCGGTCTGGGTGCCGGCTTCGGCGGTGCCTTCGTCATGGCCATGCAGGTGGCTGCTACCGCTTGGGGCCCCTCCGGTCTGCTGGCTCTGTTCGTCATGACCGCCGGCCCTCACGGTGTGGCTGCTTCCGTTGGCTGCTACGCAGTGGGTCTGGTCATCTGCTACATCATGGGCTTTATCGTGACCAACGCAATGGTCTCTGTTGAGGACGTTGCCAATGCTTAAAACACTCGGACGGTCAGTGTATCTGACGCAGTTTGAGGAACAGCGTGCGTCGCTTTCCGCTTTTGCGGCAGGCGGCGCGCCTGTTTTTATCTCACTGCATATCAGCGAAGAATTTGATGCCGCTTACTGCGCCCGCGTGCAGGAAATGTGCGATTTTCTCTCCGCGCAGGGCTGGCGCATTCTGGCAGATGTGTCGGAAAAGACCATCCGGCAGTTCGGCTGTGCCGACCTGACCGCGCTGGCAAAGCGGCTGCACCTGTGGGGTCTGCGGCTGGATTACGGCTTCTCGCTGGAGCAGATGTGCGCCCTTGCGCAGCAGCTGCCCGTTGCCGTCAACGCCTCCACCACCACCCCGGAGGTGGCACGGCAGCTGGCGGCGGGCGGCGGCACGGTCATCGCCATGCACAACTTCTACCCCCGCCCGGAGACCGGTCTTGACCCGGAATTTCTGCGCGAGAGCACCGCAGCTTTGCAGGCGGAGGGCTTGCAGGTGTACGGCTTTATCCCCGGCGACGCCCTGCTGCGCGGGCCGCTGTACGCGGGTCTGCCCACGCTGGAAGCCCACCGCACCGCTGCCCCCTCGGCGGCCTTTGCGGACTTGGCGCTGAACTATGGGCTGGACGGCATTTTTGCGGGCGACCCGGAGGTCAGCGCGCGGGAGCAGGAGTATATCCGGCACTTCTGCACCACCGGCGAGCTCTGCCTGCCGGTCGCCCTGCGCCCCGGCTATGAGACCCTGTACGACCGCACCTTTACCTGCCGCCCGGACTCGCCCAAGGGGCTTGTGCGGTATCAGGAATCCCGGCTCTACTCCTGCTTTGGCAACAGCGTGCAGCCGGACAACTGCGTGGAGCGCCGCCGCCGCTGCGTGACCATGGACAACATCGGCTACGGGCGCTACTCCGGCGAGATCCAGCTTGTGCGCGCTGACTTACCCGCAGACGAAAAGGTAAACGTCATCGGTGAAGTGCCCGCAGAGTACGACCTGCTGCTGGACTGCATTAAGCGCGGAAAGACCTTCCGTATGGTAAAAACATCATAAAAACAAGCACCGGAGCGTCCGCAGACGCTCCGGTGCTTGTTTTTGTTTATTTATTGATTCTTTCTTGGATACACAAAGGTGTCGCGGCGGTACACTGCCACGAGATATGCCGCCATGAAGCACCAGATGATGGGCTCGCACAGGATGACGGCGTTGTAGGCGTAGCGCGGGATGAACACCAGCACAAAGATCACCTTGCCCACCAGCTCGATGACGCTGGAAAACAGCGGCAGTACCTTCTGCCCAAGGCTCTGCAAAGCGTATCGGGTGCACAGCAGCACTCCCAGCACCGCGTAGAACGGCGCGTTCCACATCAGATACCGTGCGCCGTTTTCCAGCACGAGGGGCGCGGAGGAACCGGAGATCAGCTGCACCAGCTGCCGGGCAAAAAGCTGCATCAGCACCACCTCAGCCGCCATGATGACCACCGAGCACAGGTACATGGTGCGCATTCCCTTACGCACCCGCTCCGGCTGGGCTGCACCCCGGTTCTGGGAGACAAAGGTGGAGCCGGCGTTTGCCATGGAGATCAGCGGCATACTGGTAAAGGAGAACAGCTTGCGCGCGGCGGTGTGCCCCGCAATGGTCAGTGTGCCCAGCCCGTTGATGCCGTATTGCAGCACCACCGACCCTGCCGACACGATGCTGCTCATCAGCCCCATGGAGATGCTCTGGCTGAACAGCTCCCAGTACAAATGCTGTCCCACCGCCCAATGCTTGCGGGCGGGCAGCAGCAGCGGCACGCGGCGCATCACATACAGAATGCACAGCACCACCGAGATGCCCTGCGCGATGACGGTAGCCACCGCCGCGCCCTGCACGCCCATGCCCAGCCCGGCAATGAACCACAGATCCAGCGCCACGTTCAACCCGGAGCTGATAAGCAAAAACACCAGCGGCATCACACTGTTGCCGATGGCGCGCAGCAGCCCGGCGCACAGGTTATAAAGGAACATCACCAGCACGCCCAAATCGATGACGATGATATACCGGTAGGCGTCCTCTAAAATTTCGGCGGGGGTGTCCAGCAGCTGCAACAGCGGCCGCAGGCCGAAAAAGCCCGCCGTGGTAATGACAAAGCTTGCGCAAAGCCCGATGACCAGCGAACCGGCCACCGTCCTTTTGAGCAGGTCCTCGTCCTGCGCCCCGTAGGAGCGCGCAGCCACGATGGAAAGCCCGTTGCCGATGCCGATGCCAAAGCCCACCAGCAGCTCGTAGATGGACCCGCAGGAGCCGATGGCAGCCAGTGCGGTATCGCCCAGCACGTTGCCCACGATCATGGTATCCACGGTATTATACAGCTGCTGGAATAAATTGGACACCAGAATGGGCAGCATGAACAGAAAAAGGTTCTTGAAAATAGGCCCGTGCAGCAGGTCTGCATTCCGGTTAAAGAGGTTTGTTTTCAGGGGTCGCGTCTGGGTCATAGGGTTCCTTTCTTCGCGCAAAAAGGAGGCCGTTGCACATTTTTTGTGTGCAGTGGCCTCTATTGCGGTTAAATGATTTAAAAAAATTTTATTTGTGTAGTTGCGAAACACCGTAGGTGTTTCGCAACTACTTTTTTATAACTCCTGCTGCTCAAACCCGTTGACGGTCAGCACGGTCAGGGCGGTAAAGCCTGCGGCCTTGATGGCGGCGGCGGCTTCGTCAAAGCCGAAGGTCAGCGCGGCGGTGTCGTGGGCGTCGGCGGTGATGATCACCCTGCCGTCCAGCTTGTTCCACTCGCCCAGCAGCCATGCGCCGGGGTAGAAGTCTTTGCGGTAGCCCCGGTATACGCCGCCGGTGTTTACCTCCAGAATGCAGTCGTTCTCCCGGGCGGCGTGCAGCGCCCTGAGCGCCGCTGCCTTGTAGCGGGGGGATTCCTCGTCAAAAAAGCTGCCGTCCGCGTTCAGCTTTTTGACAAGGTCGATATGTCCCAGAATATCCGGCTTTTTGGCGGCGATCTTCTCCACCTCGGCAAAATAGGCTTCCACCGCTGCCAGCGGGTCGCCGTCAAAATCGTTGTTGATGCAGTCCCGCAGATCCTCGGGGCGGAAATCGATCTCGTAGTATTTCTCAGTGTTCTTGCCGTACAGATGGTGCGCGCTGCCGATCCAGTAATCAAAGCCCTTGGGCGTGCCCTCGCTCAGCAGATCCCACTCGATGCCGCACAGGATATCCACCTTGCCCCGGTACTCGTTTTTCAGCTTGGCGATGGTGGCGCGGTACTGCGCGGTGCGGCCGGGGGTCATGCAGTATTCGCGGTCGGGCGTTGTGTAGCTGTGGCCGCTGAAACCAAGGGTGGTCAGCCCCTGCGCACAGGCGGCACCCGCCATCTCCTGCAGGGTGTTCTTGCCGTCACACAGGGTAGAGTGGCAATGTACGCTGGATTTTCTGTAATCTGCCATAGGCTTCTCACTGCATCCTTTCCTGCTTGACCTTGTGGTCGATGACATGGCGCTTTTCCAGCTCCCGGGTCACATCCTCTACGGTGATGCCCGCACTGACCATCAGCACCAGCACATGATAGGCAAGGTCGCTGATCTCGTAGACCGTCTCGGCCTTGTCCTCTTTTTCGCCCGCAATAATGACCTCGGTGCACTCCTCGCCCACCTTTTTCAGGATCTTCTCCTTGCCCTTTTCAAACAGGTAGGTGGTGTAGCTGCCCTCCGTGGGGGTATCCTTGCGGCCCTTGATGAGGTTATACAGCCCCTGCCAGCTGAACTGCTTCAGTTCCGGGGAGACGTATATCTCGTTGAAAAAGCAGCTTTCCGCTCCGGTGTGGCAGGCGGGGCCGTCCTTTACCACCTCTACCACCAGCGCATCGGCATCGCAGTCGGCGGTAATGGACACCACCCGCTGCACATTGCCGCTGGTCTCGCCTTTGCGCCAGATCTCCTGACGGCTGCGGCTCCAGAATACGGTGCGCCCCTCGGCAATGGTCAGCGCCAGCGTTTCGGCGTTCATGTAGGCAAGGGTGAGCACCTGCTTTGTGTAGTGATCCTGCACGATGGCGGGGATCAGGCCTTTTTCATCAAATTTCAGTTCCATGACGGTTCTCCCTCCCCGGATGGGGATATTGTGTATTTTATCGTATTCAAGATAAAAATGCAAGGTGTTTTTGTGTTTTTTACAGCCGCATCTCCACGCCATTGGCGTTCAGGTACTCCTTCAGCTCCCGGATGCCCAGCAGCTTCTGGTGGAAGATGCCCGCCGCCAGCCCGGCGTCGATGCCCTTGTGGTGGAACAGCTCCAGAAAATCCTCTTTTTTGCCCGCGCCGCCGCTGGCAATGATGGGAATGTTCACCCGGGCAGCCACCGCGTCCAGCATTTCAAGGTCGAAGCCGCTGCGCACGCCGTCGGTGTCGATGCTGTTCAGGCATATTTCGCCCGCGCCGTGGGCGGCGCACCAGCTGATCCAGTCCAGCGCATCCCGGCCGGTATCCTCACGCCCGCCCTTGGCGAACACCCGGAACTGTCCGTTCACCCGCTTCACATCTGCGGAAAGCACCACGCACTGGTCGCCGTACCGCTGCGCGGCGGCTGGGATCAGCCCGGGGTCTTTCAGCGCGCCGGAGTTGACGCTTACCTTATCCGCGCCGCATTTCAGCACCCGGTCAAAATCCTCCAGTGTGTTGATGCCGCCGCCCACGGTCAGAGGGATAAAAATCTCTCCCGCCACCCGGGTCAGGATGTCGGTAAAGAGGGCGCGTCCCTCAAAGCTGGCGGTGATATCGTAAAACACCAGCTCGTCCGCCCCGGCGGCGTTGTACAGCCGTGCCATCTCCACCGGGTCGGCCACGTCCTTGATGCCCTCAAAGTTCGTGCCCTTGACCACCCGGCCGTCGCGCACGTCCAGACAGGGGATGATGCGTTTGGTTATCATAAAGCTCCCTCTTTCTCAGTCCTGCACCAGCTGCACGCAGCGGGCAAGGTCCAGCGCGCCGGTATACAGGCTTTTGCCCAGAATGGCCGCTGCCGTGCCCATCTGCTGCAATTCCAGCAGCTCTGCCTCGGAGGAGATGCCGCCGCTGGCGGTAAAGGCCACCCCGGGCACTTCCACCGCTAATTGCCGGTAAAGGCTCAGGTTTGTGCCCTGCATCGCGCCGTCACAGGCAATGTCGGTGTAGATGATGGCGGTGCAGCCGGCTTCTGCCAGCCGCTTGCAGAAGGCCACGCCCGGCTCGGCGCTGACCTCCTTCCAGCCGTGGATGGCAACATAGCCGTCTTTTGCATCCACGCCCACGGCAATTTTATCGCCGTATTTTTGCAGCATCCGGGCGGTAAAGGCAAAATCCGTCACCGCCACGCTGCCCAGAATGCAGCGCCCCACCCCGAGGGAAAGGTATTTTTCAATGCGCTCCTCGGTGCGGATGCCGCCGCCTACCTCGATGTACAAACCGCCCTGCTTTGCCAGCGCGGCAATGGTATCGTAGTTGGAAAGAGTGCCGTCCTTGGCACCGTCCAAGTCCACCACATGAAGATTTTTTGCCCCGGCGGCCACAAAGCTGCGTGCCTGTGCGCAGGGGTCCTGCCCGTAAACGGTCATGCGGTCGTAGTCGCCCTGTGTCAGGCGCACCACCTGCCCGCCGCGCAGGTCAATGGCTGGAAATAGCTGCATACATTATGACCCCTCTCGTGAAAATGCGTTTGGAGCGGCCCGCAGGCCGCGACAAACGCGAAATTAAAAATAATTTTTCCGCTAAATATGCCCAGAGCGCAAGCGGAGGGCATTTAAAATCGTTTTACTCGGTGACTGAGAGGGCGAGCCCGCTCACAATTCGCTGAACGCCTTCAGAATTCTGAGCCCGGTGTCGCCGCTCTTTTCCGGGTGGAACTGGGTGCCGTACACCCGCCCCGCCCGCACCGCGCCGGTGACCGGGATGGAATAATCGCTGACGGCAAGGGTGCTTTCGGCGCAGTTTTTGCCGTAGTAGCTGTGGACGTAGTACACATACTCGCCCTCGCGGATGTAGCGGAACAGGGGGTCGTCCTTTACGATGTGCAAAGCGTTCCAGCCCATCTGCGGTACTTTCAGACTTTTGTCCGCGAGGTCGGGCCCCAGCGGGCAGACCTCGCCTTGGATAAAGCCCAGCCCGGCGTGCTCGCCGTATTCGTAGCTTTTTTCAAACAGCAGCTGCATCCCAAGGCAGATGCCCAGCAGCGGCTTCTCTTCCGCCTGCTCCTTCAGCACCGGCACAAGGCCGGTGGCGGTAAGCTTTGCCATGGCATCCCCGAATGCGCCCACCCCCGGCAGGATAAGCCGGTCGGCGGCGCGGATGGTATCGGCGTCGGCGGTGACCACCGCCTGCAGCCCCAGCTGCTGCAAGCTGGAACGCAGGCTGAACAGGTTGCCCACGCCGTAATCAAGAATGGCGATCATACCAGCAGTCCTTTCGTGGAGGGGATCTCGTCCCGGTGTGCCGCGTCGATGCGCACAGCTTCGGCCAGCGCGTGGCCCGCGCCCTTGAAGCAGGCTTCCAGAATGTGGTGGGTGTTCTCGCCCGCAAACTGCACAAAATGGACGGTGGCGGGCACGCTGCGGGCAAAGCCGTACCAGAACTCCTTGGCGCACTCTACGTCAAAATCGCCCACCTTTTCGGTCTGGCAGCGGATGTCCCAGTTCAGGGTGCAGCGCCCGGAAAGATCCACCGCGCACAGCACCAGTGCTTCGTCCATGGGCAGGTAGAAGCTGCCGTAGCGGCAGATGCCGCGCATCTCGCCCAGCGCCCGGGCAAAGGCCTGCCCCAGCGCAATGCCCACGTCCTCGGTGGTGTGGTGGTAGTCCACCTGTACATCGCCGTGGCAGGTGAGCACCAGATCAAACCGTCCGTGCCGGGCAAACAGCTCCAGCATGTGGTTCAGAAAGCCGCACCCGGTGTCGATCTCGTAGCGGCCGGTGCCGTCCAGATCAAGGGTCAGCTCGATCTGGGTCTCGTTGGTGTTGCGTTCCAGCGTTACCATGCGCTCTGTCATTGTCACACCTCCAGTATTTTGTCCACAGCGTCCATCAGCGCCTGCATCTGCTCCGGTGTGCCGATGGTGATGCGCAGCCAGTTTTCAATGCGCGGCGCATCAAAATGCCGCACCAGAATGCCGTTTTCCTTTAACTTTTTGTATAGCGCACCGCCGTTTATCCGCCCTGTGCTGGCAAATACAAAGTTTGCGCGGCTGTCCAGTACGGTAAAGCCCCGGTCAGTCAGCTGCTGCATCGTCCATGCGCGGGTGTCCATAATGGCGGCGCGGGTCTTTTCAAAGTAGGCAGTATCTTCCAGCGCAGCCTGCCCGGCCTTCAAGGTCAGGCGGTTGATATTGTAGGGGTTCAGGCTGAACTTGACCCGGTTCAAATCGGCGATTAGCGCCGCGTTGCCCATGGCAAGCCCCAGCCGCGCACCCGCCAGCTGCCGGGATTTGGAGAAGGTCTGCACCACCAGCAGGTTGTCGTATTGGTCGATAAGCGGCACACAGCTCTCGCCGCCAAAGTCCACATAGGCCTCGTCCACAATGACCACGCTGTCCGGGTTCGATCGCAAAATGCCCTCGATGGCATCCCGGGGCAAGCACAGCCCGGTGGGGGCGTTGGGGTTTGCGATGACGATGGTCTCGTGCAGGCCGTGGTAATCGGCGGGGTCAAGGGTGAAGTCCTCTTTTAAGGGGATGATATGGGTGGGGATGTGCAGCAAACCGCACCACACGCCGTAGCAGCCGTAGGTGATATCCGCAAAGGCCAGCGGGTGGCTCTCGTCACAGAAAGCCCGCAGCGCAAAGAACAGGTTCTCGTCGCTGCCGTTGCCGGGCATGACCTGTGACGGCTGCAAGCCGAAATGCGCCGCCGCCGTGCGCAGCAGCTGGGCACAGGCGGGGTCGGAGTAAAGGCGCAGCTTTTCCACCTCGGCTTCGCTCACGGCTGCCACCACCCGGGGCGATGGCAGATAGGGGCTTTCGTTGGTGTTCAGTTTGATGTACTGCTGATCCTGCGGCTGCTCCCCGGGCGTGTAGGGGGTGACAGAGGACAGGGCAGGGGAAAGAAAACGGCTCATAATGGTTTCCTCTTACTTCTCATACCGGATGGTCACGCTGCGGGCGTGGGCGTGCAGACCCTCGCGCTCGGCAAAGTCTGCAATGCGGGGCGCAACGGCTTCCAGCGCGTCCCGGGTGTAGTAGATGAAGCTGGACTTCTTGACAAAATCGTCCACGCCCAGCGGGCTGGAAAAGCGTGCGGTGCCGCTGGTGGGCAGGGTGTGGTTGGGGCCTGCAAAGTAATCGCCCAGCGCCTCCGGCACGTTGCGGCCAAGGAAGATGCTGCCCGCGTTGCGGATCTCGTTCAGCACCCCGAAGGGGTCCTCCACGCAGACCTCCAAGTGCTCCGGTGCGATGATGTTGCAGGCCTCGATGGCCTTGTGCAGGTCGGTGCAGAGGATGATCTTGCCGTTGTCGTCCACGCTGGCACGGGCAATGGCGGCGCGGGGCAGCTGCGGAATTTGTACTTCCAGCTCTGCCTGTACCGCCTTGGCAAGGTCTGCGCTGTCGGTGACAAGCACCGGGCTTGCCAGCCTGTCGTGCTCGGCCTGACTTAACAGGTCTGCCGCCACCCACGCGGGGTCACAGCTGCCGTCTGCCAGCACCAGAATTTCGCTGGGGCCCGCGATCATATCAATGCCCACCTTGCCAAACACCTTGCGCTTGGCGGTGGCAACGTAGATATTGCCGGGGCCCACGATCTTATCCACCGCCGGAATGCTCTGGGTGCCGTAAGCCAGCGCCGCCACGGCCTGTGCGCCGCCGGTCTTGAAGATCTTAGTCACCCCGGCGGTGGCGGCAGCGGCCAGAATGACCGGGTTCACCTTGCCGTCCTTCCCGGCGGGGGTGGTCATGACGATCTCGGACACCCCCGCCACCTTGGCGGGGATGACGTCCATGAGCACGGTGGAAGGGTACGCCGCCGTGCCGCCGGGCACATAGACACCGGCCTTTTCAATGGGAGTATATTTCTGCCCCAGTACAATGCCGGGGCGGTCGTTCATCACAAAATTCTTGTGCACCTGCTGGCGGTGGAACTGCTCGATGTTTTCCGCCGCCTGCCGCAGGGTCTCGAGGAAATACGGGTCCATACCCGCAAAGGCTTCGTCGATCTCGGCCTGCGTCACCTGTAAATTTTCAATCGTTGCGCCGTCAAATTTCAGGGCGTAGTCCTTCAGGGCGTCGTCGCCCCGGGCGCGCACGTCCGCAATGATGGCGTCCACCACGTCCTCCACATTCTTCTCGGCGCGGATATCCCGGTTCAGAATTTCCTCCGGTTTCAGCTCGTCAAAATTATACAGCTTGATCATTTCTCTTCCTCCTGCTTGTGCAAGGTGTCGCGCAGCTTTTCCAGCATGGTGTCCATCTGCCGGTGCTTGAACTGGTAGCTGGCCTTGTTGGCGATGAACCGCGCCGAGATGGGCATGAACTCGGTGACCACCTGCAGGCCGTTCTCCCGCAGGGTGGTGCCGGTCTCCACGATGTCCACAATGACATCCGAAAGCCCAAGGATGGGAGCCAGCTCAATGGAGCCGTTCAGCTTGATGATATCGATATCCCGCCCCATGGAGGCGTAGTAGCGCTTTGCAATGTTGACGAACTTGGTGGCTACCCGCACCGGGCGGCTGGGGTCGTCCCGGTAGCCCGCCGGGGCGGCTACGCACATCCGGCAGCGGCCAAGGCCGGTATCCAGCAGCTCGTACACATCGGCGGCGGCCTCGGTCAGGATATCCTTGCCCACGATGCCCACATCGGCCGCGCCGTGCTCCACATAGATGGCCACGTCGCTGGGCTTGACCAGAAAATACCGGATGCCCGCCGCCGGGTTCTCCACCACCAGCTTACGGGTGGCGTTGTAGTCCTCCGGGCAGCCGTAGCCAATGCCCGCCAGTAAGTTATACACCTTGTCGCCCAGCCGCCCCTTGGGCAGCGCCACGTTCAGCATCACCTTGCCGGTGTCCTGATGCTGTACCGGCGGCATCGCGTTCAGCCGGTCCAACTCGTCCAGATACACCGCAAAGCCGATGGCGCCCGCCCCGGGGGTGAACTTCTGCAGCAGTAAATCGTACCGCCCGCCCTTCAGCAGCGGGCGGGGCAGGGCTTTCAGGTAGCCCTGAAACACAAGGCCGTTGTAGTATTCCATCTCACCGGCTAAGGTCAGGTCTAATCGGATGCTGCCGCCCGCCTGTCCCAACGTGGGCGCTAGGGCGGTCAGTTCTGCCACGGCGGCAGTCATAGCAGGGTTGCGGCAGAGCGCCGCCGCCTTGGAAAGGGTGGCAGCGTAGCTGCCGGAAAGCTCCAGCACCCCGCACAAGGCGTCTGCCGCCGTTTCGGAAAGCCCCGCAGAAAGCGCGGCGGCGCGCAGCTCGTGGGCGTTTTTCTGCCGCAGCTTTTCCAGCAGCTGCGCCCGGGTGGCTTCCGGCACGCCCAGCGCATCGAACAGGCCGAACAGGTAGCCCATGTGGCTGACTTCCAGCACCCACTCTGCGCCCAGCGCCGCCAGCGACTGCGCCGCCAGACATACCGCCTGCTGCACCTCGGCTTCGCCCACAGCACCCAGCAGTTCCAGACCCATCTGGGAGATCTCTTTAAAGGTGTGGCTTTCGGCAGAGGGGCGGTAGACGTTCTCGTGGTAGTAGTACCGCAGCGTCTCGCCTGGGGCGGGCTGCGCTGTCTTGGCGATGGACAGGGTCACGTCCGGCTTGAGCGCCAGCAGACGGCCGTCCAAATCGGTAAAGGTGATGACCTGCTCCGACGACAGAAAGCTGCGGTTCTCCTGATACAGGCTGTACTCCTCGAACCGTCCCATGTGGTACTTACGGCAGCCTGCCGTCTCGTACAGGCTGCGCAGCGCAAAGGAGGCGCGCTCCTTTGGCTGCAGATGCTCCAGACTGAACTCCATCCTGCTCCCTCGTTTCCTTTCCCGTGGTTCTTTTCCCTTGTTTCTTTCCCTGCGCCGGCACAATTCCGGCGTCTCTATACACAAAAACATCCGGCGCGGCATCCTCCGCACCCATAGTATGAAAGGCTTCTGTTTTTATTTTACTTTATCTGGGTAAAGCTGTAAAGCGTGAAAGTGACGTCTTTTCCATTCTTATCCTACAATTTTTCAGTGCGTTTGTACAGGAAGGCGAAAATTTTTCAACCCATCAGCCCCTCTCGTGAAAATGGAGCACCGGAACGTCCGCAGACGCTCCGGTGCTCCGAAATTATAAATATTCTTTCCGCTGACCATGCGCAGAGCAACGCGGAGCGCATTCCAAATCGTCCTCCTCCTGGCAGCCTTGTGTTCCGCCGCGCAAAAGCGTATACTGGGGCAAAAAGGAGGCGTTTGCCATGTGGTTCGTTTACGCGCTGGGGTCTGCGGTGTTCGCTGCCCTTACCTCGATTCTGGCAAAGATCGGCATCGAGGGGGTCAACTCCACCCTTGCCACTGCCATCCGCACGGCGCTGGTGCTGCTGATGAGCTGGGGCATGGTGTTCCTTACCGGTACTCAGGCCGGCATTGCGGAGATCTCCCGCCGCAGCTGGCTGTTTCTGGTGCTGTCCGGCCTTGCCACCGGCGCAAGCTGGCTGTGCTACTACCACGCTTTGCAGGTGGGTGCAGCGTCCAAGGTAGTGCCCATTGATAAGCTCAGCGTGGTCATCACCCTTGCGCTGGCCTTTGTGGTGCTGCACGAGCCCTTTACCGCCAAAAGCCTGATTGGCTGTGCCCTCATCACCGCTGGCACACTGTTTATGGTGCTGTAACGAGATATGCAAAACGGCTGCTGCACGTTTTTGTGCAGCAGCCGTTTTATCGTTTTTAGTTCTCGCCTTTTTTTAGTATATCCAGTTCCGGCATCAGCTCGGTGCTCACGATGGTAAGCATCTGTTCCAGCTTGGCGCATTCCTCGGGGGTAAAGCGCTGCCGGGCACGCTCCACTACGGTGTGCAGGTAAGAGTAGCTGATGTTGTAGTAGTCGATATACTTCTGGGTGGGGCGCAGATGGTACTCCCGCCGGTCGGTGGTGGACTGGATCTTTTCCACATAGCCCTTTTTCACCAGACTGCCGATCTTGTACGCCGCATTGGGGGTGGAGATCTGCATCATGCGGGAAAACTCCGCAATGGTGGGCTCGCCCATGGCCATGATGCCCTCCATACAGAAGGATTCCACCGTGGTCAGGGTGGCTTCCCGGGTGGCAAAGCGCTGAAAAATGTTCTGGTAAAAGTGCAGTTTGAATTTGGTATATACGTCCTGAAATGCCTGTTCCAGCATGGGTCGTGCGCCTCCGATGGTTCATTTTCTTTCAGTATACCACATTTTGCACGCAGCGCAAAGGGAAATCACGGAGAAGCTGAGCGACCTTTTCAGGCCTGCTTCGTCTTTTTGGTGCGCAGGCGGATCACGTTCAGCACCGCCAGCTCCACCGCAATGGCAACAGCCAGCAGGATCAGCGAGGTGAACAGGCTGCCGTTGGCACCCAGAAAAGCCTGTGCAATGCCCGTAATGACATAACACACTGCCGCGCAGGAAGCCGCCGTAATGGCGTAGGGCAGCTGGGTGGACACATGGTTCACATGGCTGCAGTGGGCACCGGCGGAGGCCATGATGGTGGTGTCCGAGATGGGGGAGCAGTGGTCGCCGCAGACGGCACCGGACAGGCAGGCCGCAATGGAAATGACCAGCATCTCACCCTCCGGGAAGGCATGGCACACAATGGGGATGAGGATGGAGAAGGTTC
>OOCH01001209.1_pt1 | contig 21163 bp, 15 predicted proteins | sample 1671641 | NCBI WGS metagenome assembly OOCH01 (sample SAMN06348177, study PRJEB24527) | human gut metagenome | biome: human gut; feature: ankylosing spondylitis patient; material: feces | host: Homo sapiens | place: China | collected 2015-10
CGTAGAGGGGTTGCAGGTAGGGGTCGAGCTTCTCCTTCATGTCGCCGGGCAGGAATCCCAGCTTCTCCCCAGCCTCGACAGCCGGGCGCGTCAGAATCACGCGCCGCACCTCCCGATCCTTCAGTGCGCGCACCGCCAGCGCTATGGCCGTATATGTCTTGCCCGAGCCAGCGGGCCCGACGGCAAAGAGCAGGTCGTTGTTCTCGTAAAGCTCGACCAGACGCCGCTGGTTGACCGTACGCGCACGCACCGCGATGCCGTTATTGCCGAAAACGATGGTATCCTTGTCCGACACGGCCTCCACACGGTCGCTCAATCCCGCCGAGAAGGCCTGCGCCACAACCTCCTTCGAGATGTGACGGTACTTTATATAATAGTCGATGAGCGAATTCATCTTGCGCTCGAAAGCCTCCACATCGGCCTTCGCCCCCAGCACACGCAGCGACGAGCCGCGCGCCACGATCTTCACCTTCGGGGCCAGCGACCTTATCTGCTCCACGTAGATGTCCTGTGCGCCGTAGAGTTCGCGCGTGTCGACACCCTCTATGGGGATCAATTTGTTTATCTCTTCAGAATTCATACTTCTCAAAACATATAACTCACACCGAGCGTCACCCAATAGGCATAATTACGGCATTCGAGCCCCTCGTAATAGTTGAGCGTGCGGCCCATATTACCCGTAAAACGTCCATCGACCGTCAAATGTTGTGATACCTGCACGCCAACACCCGCGGCATATCCCACCGTCGTACGCAGACGCCCGAACTCGATACGCTCCGTACCGGAATCATAACGTCCCGTACCTGCCAACGAAAGCACCGGCCCGACGTTCAAACGCAGCGGCCCCAGACCGCGCAGCGAGAATAACAGCGGGATCTCCATGACATTCGAGCGTACATCGTGTCCGCCCGTCACACCACCACCATCCGCGGCGCGCTCAGCGCGGATCTTGTTGAACAGATACGCCAACTCCACCTGCAGGGCATAACGCTCCGACCAGCAAAGCGACATAACCAATGCGCCCCTTACACCGAGCCGCGGCGCAAGCGAAAGCTCCCCGCCGTCCGAAATGCCCATATACGTCGCAGCCAAAGAGACTCCCATCTCCATACGCGCTGACGGTTTATGATCGTATCCCGAGATGTAATATGCGTCATAATCCTGCGCACGTACCGCGCCGGGCATACATACAACCGATGCTGCGAGCAACAAAACCACTCTGCATACTATTTTACGGCTCATAATTCTCTTCACTGTGCATCCGCGCCATTTACAAATGTCAAAGATAGCGAAAGGTGAGCGCCGAGGCAAAAGAAAAACATAGTTTTTTATTTTGCCTCGACCGAACCGCGTCCTGTCTTATCAAAAGATAGAGAAAGGCGTGGGGAGGCAGTAACAAATATTTTTAATATTTGGCTCTGCCGAGACACATCCTGTCTAAGACGAAGTCAAAGATACGAAAATGAGAGCGTACAAACAAATGAAAACCCGGCTTTCGACTTGATTATGTCCACGGAGAATACACACACAATCAGGCCGCGCACTAACACACTTACGCACAGGCACTAATACCCGCGCACGCACAGGCGTAAGGCGTAAAATATATCGCGAACTCCGCGGCAAACAGCATTCCCTGCTCTCCGTAAAGGCAAATATTTTACCGCACGGGCGGAATACGGCACTGCGACACGTCCCTTCGACATATCACCTTCGCCGACTGATATCGCCATTGAAATAACTTCGAACTGCCCGATCAAATCACACAGTATGGAGGAAAACGGTCATTATCCGCTTGAACCGCAACCGACTCAAACCATACTTCGGAATAGCGTCTACAAGACTCGTTGACACTCCCGAAACTCACCTTGATCACGTGCCAGTTACGGGTATTACGGACATACGGCATATTTATACCGATAAATGGTATTGCGATACGATTTTATTAACATTTTCAATAGAATCAGCACACCCACCAAAGAAAAGCAAGTTTTATGCCTATATTACTTTCGCATTGTAATACGCTAACATTCTCTCACCACATGATCGGCCGCCAGACATAGCACAAATCGCTCCAAAGATTCAATATCAGACCCGAGAGAGCGTCCGCAACGCAGTTTTGACCGATTTATTACATTTTATGGGTAAATTTTTACATTTTAAGGATGGAAATTTATATAATTTTGTTTACGACAAACAAACCTACTGCTAACATGTAACACAATCAAAGCAAAAAAACAATGTTTTACCATCCGAATTAATTACGGACCTAACTTAATCTTTATTGTATGAACGTAAAAAATTTACTACTCATCTGTGTGCTTACGTTGGGAATGCTTTGCACCAATCAGGCCTTCGCGGCCGAAGTTGATGCGCAAGCCCCTGCCGTGGCACAGGACGGCCATACCGTTTCTGGTAAGGTTGTCGACTCCTACAGCGGCGAAGCCATAATAGGAGCCTACGTGACAGAAGCAGGCAATGCCAACAACGTCGTTACGACCGACGTCAACGGAGAGTTCAGAATCACCCTCTCAAGCAGGAAAGGTTCGATCGAAGTCTCGTACGTAGGTTACAAGACCTCTACGCTCGACGTTACCGGCGTGAGCGACCTCGAGGTCAAGCTCGAGAGCGACAACCAAGTCGAGGAGGTCGTTGTCGTAGGTGCCGGTGTCCAGCGTAAGGTATCTATCACGGGCGCCATCACCTCAATCGAAGGTGACCAGCTGCGCACCTCGTCATCATCGCTGACCACGGCCCTTGCAGGTAAGTTGGCCGGTGTGATCCAGATGAACAACTCGGGAGCCCCGGGCTCGACATCCGAGTTCTACATCCGCGGTATCGGCACCTTCGGCGGACGCGCCACCCCCCTTATCCTGCTGGATGACGTGGAGATTTCGTCTGGCGACCTGAACCGCATACCTCCCGAGACCATCGAGAGCTTCACCATCCTGAAGGATGCGTCGGCTACGGCCATCTACGGTGTGCGCGGCGCCAACGGCGTGATGATCGTCACCACCAAGAAAGGTAAGACCAACACCCGTGCCAAGGTGGGCGTCACTATCGAAAACTCGTTCGTCCAGCCCATGAGGATGCCCGACTTCGTCGACGGCGCCACGTGGATGGAGCTCTACAACGAGGCACAGACGGCCCGCGGCGCATCAGTCGGCCGCTACTCGCAGGAGATGATCGACCTGACGCGCAGCCACCAGTACCCCCTCGTATACCCCGATGTCGACTGGCAGGACGTGATGTTCCGCAACATGAACGTCAACCAGCGCGCCAACATCAACATCACCGGCGGCGGTAACCGCGTATCGTACTACATGAGCCTCCAGTTCAACCACGATACCGGTATCGTGGACGCACCGAAGGACTACGTATATAATAATACGATCCAGAACTACGACTACATCTTCCAGAACAACATCTCGTACCAGCTCTCGCCCTCGACGACCATCGACCTGCACATGAACGCGCAGATCTACCAGCGCAACGGCGTTTCGGAGAGCGTCGACGACCTGTTCGACTATGTAATCCGCACCAACCCCGTGATGTTCCCGCCCACCTTCCCCGCACAGAGCGAGGACGACCGCCACGTGCGCTACGGTAATGCTATTCTTACCGACACACGTACCCGTACAAACCCCTACGCCGCAATGATGGACGACCACAAGTCGACGAAGGAGAACACGCTGAACACCACGTTGAAGATCAACCAGAAGTTCGACTTCATCACCAAGGGTCTCGAACTGACCGCCATGGTCAACTGGAAGAACTGGGCGACTAACTCGTTCACGCAGGCCCTGAAGCCCTACTACTACCGCATCCTCGAGGGTTCGTGGAACATCAACAACCCCGACGTCTACGAGCTGGAGAGAATCGGCGAGACCGGTAACGACTACGTGACCGAGTCATGGGCAACTCCCAATGGCGACAACACCTTCTACTTCGACGCGCGCCTCAACTACAACCGCACCTTCGGCAAGCACAGCGTAGGAGGCCTGCTGATGCTCATGATGCGCAGCTACCAGCCCGCGAACGCGCTGCCGCAGCGCAACCAAGGTCTCTCGGGCCGTTTCACCTACGACTTCGACCAGCGCTACTGGTTTGAGTTCAACTTCGGTTACAACGGCACCGAGCGTCTGCCCAAGGGCGAACGCTTCGAGTTCTTCCCCGCCGTATCGCTGGGTTGGGTGCCGAGCAACGAAAAGTTCTGGGAGCCCGTCAAGAACGTCATCGACTACATGAAGCTCCGCGGATCGTACGGTCTGGTAGGTAGCGACGGCTTCGGCGGCAACCACTTCCTCTATTTCGACACAGTAACCATCCAAGGCGGCGGCGCATACACCACCGGTCCCGCAGTCGGACAACAATGGTCGTTCAACAGTCACGCAATCAGCGGTTACGCTGTCGACGGCGCAACGTGGGAGCGCGTGAAGAAGCTCAACCTCGGTATCGACCTGTCGCTCTTCCGCCAGCTGAACATCACGGCCGAGTACTACAAGGACAAGCGCGACCGCATCATGCTGCAGCGCGCATCGTGGCCCTTCATCCTCGGTTACTGGGATGCAGTGCCGTGGGGTCAGGTCGGCGAGGCCGAGAGCCACGGTTTCGAGTTGAGCGTAAGTTGGGACAAGCGCATCACAAAAGACTTGAACCTCAGCCTCCGCGGAAACTTCACTTATACGCAGAACAAGTATGTCTTCCTCGATGAGCCCGCATACGAGTCTGTATGGCAGATCAAGACCGGCAAGCCTCTGGACGGCTACCGCACCGAAGGCTACATCGCCGACGGCCTCTTCACCTCGCAGGAGGAGATCGACAACAGCCCCGAGCAGCTGCTCGGCACCACCGTACGTCCGGGTGACATCAAGTACCGCGACGTGAACGGCGACGGCCTCGTCGACCAGAACGACCAGGCGGTCATATCGCCCTACGGCAACCTGCCGCGCATACAGTACGGTCTGGGATTCAACCTCCAGTGGAAGAACTGGGATCTGGGCGTCTTCTTCAACGGTTCGGCCAAGCGCACCATCATCGCAGGCAATATCCAGATCTTCGGTACCGACGACCGCAACGTGCTGCAGTTCATAGCCGACGACGCATGGCGTCAGGACAACCCCGACCCGAACGCGAAGTACCCCCGTCTGGGCCTGACCTCGGCCGACAACGCCAACAACATGGTTACCAGCACATACTGGATGCGCAACGGTAACTTCATCCGCTTCAAGACCCTCGAGATAGGTTACTCGTTCAAGTTCGGCCGCGTGTACATCAACGGCGACAACCTCGCCGTATGGAGCCCCTTCAAGCTGTGGGACCCCGAGCTCGCATGGAACAAATACCCCCTGTCGCGCACCTTCACGCTGGGTGTTCAGCTCAAGTTCTAACAAACATTTAAAACAAGTATATATATGAAATTCGGATATATAAAAACCATCGCATTAGCCGCATCGGTCGCAACGCTTGCATCGTGCGACTTTCTCGATGTAGCGCCGGCAAAGCGCGCCTCACTCGAAGATGCCATGCGAGACAAGGCCAGCACTGAAGCATGGCTGAGAGGCTGCTACTCTCAGGTTGCAGCCAAGCATCCTGTTACCACAACGCGCTACGAGGCATCTACCGACGAGTTCGTCTGCCCCGACAAGTGGTCGGAGTACGACCGCCAAGTCGTGGCATACTGCACCGTCAACGCATCGAACATGCCCGATTCCTATTTCCGCCACGTATACGGAGAGTTGGGTAACATACACCTTTTCGAGCGCGAGCTCGAGCGTCAACACCCCGATTTCCTTACCGAGGATGACTACAACAAGTTTTACGCCCACATAGCATTCTTGGAGGCATACTACCACTTCAAGTTGCTCAACTGGTTCGGTCCCTGCCCCGTCATGGATCACCACTACGAGACGGACATAACACCCGACCAGTACCCGGGCCGTTCGCACTACGACTATGTTGTCGACTTCATCTGCCAGCGTCTCGACGACGCATACCCCTACCTTCAGGAAGGGTTTGCACAGGACGACACCTACGGTCTGGGCAACAAGGCCGCAGCAAAGGCCCTCAAGTCGCGCGTACTGCTCTACGCGGCGTCACCTCTGTGGAACGGCGAGTTCCCGTGGCCCAACTGGCAGAACACCAACTACGAGACCCCGGGCTACGGAAAAGAGCTCGTAAGCTACACCTTCGACCTGCAGAAGTGGTACCGCGCAAAGCAGGCCACAATCGAAGCCATCGAGGAGGCGACCAATGCCGTAAACGGCCGCAAGCTCATGCAGCTTGAGGATGCTCTGAAGATGGCACAGGATAGAAGTGTACCCATCTATGAAGAGGATGGCGGTAACTACATCCCCGTAGATTTCGAGGGTGACACCGACGAGGAGATCGCTGCAAAGAAAAAGGAATTCGCCGAGCGTGTGATGCTGATGCGTTACGTTGCCGCATCGGACGAGCCCATGGGTAACAAGGAGTATATCTTTACCTGCTTCGACAGCAACGAATCAGTCCGAGGCGGTAAGCCGCGTAATATTGTACAAAACAACAGTGGCGGTTGGGAAGGCGGCTGGAGCGGAGTAAGCCCCACGCTGCAGATGGTGGAGACCTTCTACACGATCAACGGCAAGCGCCCCGCCGACGACCCCGAATTCACCCCCGAGAGCCAGTGGCTCAAGTCGGCCGGCCGTGACGGACGTCCCGAGATTATCAACCTCAACTGCAACCGCGAACCCCGCTTCTATGCATGGATCAGCTTCGACGGCTGCGACCTCGGTCCCCTGCTCAGCGACGGCAAGCCCTTCCGCCTCAACCTGCGCGCCAGCAGGAACGAGGAGGGCAGCGGCTACAACACCTCAACGTCCCGCGACCTGAATCAGACCGGTTATCTGACCGACAAATTCTTTGCGCCTCATACTCGTTTCACTCGTGCTTCACAGCCTTGGAGCGGAACCAGCTACTCGTTCCCCGCACCGCTGATCCGTCTGACGGAGCTCTATCTGAACCTTGCGGAGTGCTGCGCCGAAATCTACATGAACACCGGCGACGAGCAAGAACTCGAGCAGGCCCTTACGAACCTCAACCTGATACGTACTCGTGCAGGTGTCCCCGAGGTTACGAAGGCTGATTGCACGGGCGACAGAACCATCCGCGACTGGGTCCGCAACGAGCGCGCAATCGAGCTCTTCATGGAGGGCCACCGCTACTACGACCTGCGCCGCTGGGTAGTATGCGACCAGTACCTCGGAGCAGGCGTCCGCACCGGTCTCGACGCATTCGTCAGCAAGCGCCTGGATCCCACCATCGAGGAGTTCAACCAGGAAGTAGTAGTAGACGGCGCATACACTTGGATGAACCGTATGTATCTGCTCCCCATCCGCAACCAAGAGCTCTACTCTAACCCGCAGATGGTTCAGGCACCCGGATATTAACAGTTAGCAAAGAATACATTATGAAACATATACTGATAAAAACAGGTATCGTCGCAGCCGCAATGTTCTCATTCGCTGCGTGCGACAACTCGGAGTTGGAGCTCGACAACCTGATCCCCGACGAATACAAGCGCGTGGTCAGCATCAAGGACACCCCTTCGGCTGACATGGAGCTGTTCGACGTGGGTGTGGAGATGAAATCGTCGTTCACAATCATCCGATCAGGCGGCGACCCCGCACTCGAGGCCGCAACGTCGATACGCTCCATGACGCAGGAGGAACTCGCTGTATACGGCGCAGACTACGTTCTCGTCGACCCGTCATACTACACCATTCCTTCGGAAGTGGACTTCGCTCCCAACCAAGGCTATGAGGTCATAGACATAACGTTCACGCCCGAAAGCATCGTTGAACTCCGCCAGATGATCGCCGACCTCGCCGAAGAGAGCCCCGAAAAGGCCTACTATGTAGCCATCCAGCTCGAAAAGAACGGTGAAACCACCGTCAACGACGAGAAATTCTACATTCTCCGCCGTCTGGTGATCTCTGATGCCCAGCTGCAGTTCAACGTTACCGGCGACGCTACGTTCAAGGGCAACACCATGGCAATGACCGTAAGCGTACCTTTCGAGAACAACTTTGACATCGGATGGGACATCGAGTTCGAGTCGGCATCGGTCGAGGCTGACAACGGTACGTCGTCAACCGCCATCGGCAGCGCGCTCGAAGCCAAGGTGCTTCGCAAGGCCCTCCCGCTGGAGGCCATCCAGAATGCCGACGTCAGGACGCTCGAACAGGGCTCAAGCTCGTTCAGCTACAACGTGACCATGCCTGAGGGCACTCCGTACGGAACCTACTACTTCAACGTCAAGTTCGGCAACGCGACCCTCAACGGGGTTCCCATCGAATCGAACGCTGACGGGCTGGACGCAATGATACGCTTCGACTACTGGCCGGCAGTGGACGTGGCCAGCACGGCCTCATCGGCCACGGCTCTGGCAGAATATGCCACCGTCGTACCGCAGGCGGACATGACCTTCGTACCCGAATCGCAGCAGAACAGCGATCCCGCCGCACAGGCCATCGACGGCAACGTAAGCAACAAGTGGGAGAACTGCTGGGGCAGCGGTTACGGAACCACCTCACTGCCGTTCAACGCTGCACTCGACCTCGGTTCGGAGCAGACCGTAACGATGGTTGAGATCTGGCGCCGCAACGACAGCATGGTAACCGACCTCGCCAACGTACAGTGCTACGCAGCCGAGTCGCTCGACTACAGCGACAGGGAGAACATCAAGTACACGAATCTCACCTACCTCGGCACACTCGACTTCGAGGGTTCGAGCGACCGCGTGAGGGTGTTCACCGTACCGACAGTCAATACCCGCTACCTGCTGTTCTACTTCGGTGCATCGGGACGTGGCAGCGCGGTATCTATCGCGGACATGTGCGTATGGACTCCCAAGGTAGCTGAGCAGCCCGAGGAGACGCCCGGAGAGACTCCTGAGGAGACACCCGAAGAGACTCCGGCAGAGTAACGCCGATAAAAAGATATTTTCGACCATAAGGGTTATAAACAAAAAGTTAGTGTTGTTTGATCCCGAAAGCGATTGGGCGGAGGGAATCCGCACCCTCCGTCCCCATCGCCCGCTTTGAAAATAATCTTACAAACGACAATACTTGTCAAACACAAAAAAGCAGATCGCACTATTTCGCGCGGTCTGTTTTTTTTATATCTGTATTCCACGTTTCGGCAGCAATGGCGCCTGATTACACACAATCATCAGCTGTTACACATAAATCCATAATATAACTTACAGGCGGAGGGCGTTACCGGAAAATTTTATTCAGAATACCAATTCTAACGACATCCAATTATGCTTACAGTCGCAGAGATTAGTCTACACATCTGATCAAATATTGAAATTTTGCATCAAAAGTTGCATAATTCCCCCAATATAGTTAAATTTGTACTGAATCGACAACCTAAAACCATGAAACGACTGTCAGCAATATTAACCATTGCCGCCCTTGTGTTGCTCCTTCATGTAGCACACATCTCGGTATGTTATTCGGCTGACAATGCTGCCGATCCCAATATCGAGGCTATTGCCGAGAGCGGAAGCGACATGATTGTCCCGACGGTCGCATCTCAAGCCGTTGCACCAGTTGCAGACAGCAGCAATGCCCTCATCATACGCATTCCCCTACCGGAAGGAAAGGTCATCATCACGGGCATAATCATACTGATATGCCTCGTTCTTGCTGTCATATATATCAGGCGCCATTACAAGGCCCGAAATACTGCCGCCCGCGAGAGCAAACAAACACATGTTCTCATGGCACAGGATGACGCAGCGACTGATGTCCGCCAAGACATAGCGGCATCGGCACCCACGGAGGTAACATACCGTACAGTATTGCAAACCGAGATGTCTGACTCGACACCGTGTGCGGTAACAGACGAGCAGCAAATCGAGATTGCGTCAAACGTCGCAGACCGATCACAGGGCATGTCGGCAACAGACATAACCGGATCTGCCAACACCTCTAATTCTGAACATCTTAATGGGGGGGGGTCGAGCAATGTCGACATGATCACAGAGCCCAAAGCGGCAGAAAATGCACATCTATCGGAAGCGACAGACTGGGCGTCCGAAGATTTCGGTCCACAGTCTGAGACCGCCCGTCCAAACATCGGCGTAGCCGCATCTGCAGACACGGAAGAGGCGCAAGACAAACCAGCACAAGGCGTCGGAGTTCCCGTATCGGCAAGCGATCAGGATCTCATACAACGACTTGAGGAGTTTGTCTCGGCACAGATGCACAACGTCGATCTCTCGGTCGATGACATTGCCGGGGCAATGTGCATGAGCCGCTCAACGCTGTTCCGCCGCGTAAAGCAAATCTACGGCATCAACCCGAATGAATACCTGCGTCAGCGGCGGTTATCCTATGCAGCCGATCTGTTGCAGCAGAACAAGTATACGATATCGGACATCTGCCTGCTGGTAGGATTCAACTCGCCATCTTACTTTTCGTCTTGCTTCAAGAAACAATACAACGTCCTGCCCAAGAATTACCGTACGCGTTAGCGACAGTGCTGAACCGATGCCAATCCGGAGCGGGCGTGAGACCGTGACGGCACGGGAAACAGGACGGGTAGTAGCGCTGAAAGGCATAGACTAACCGGCAAAATCGAACTGAAGAGACCGTGAGGCAGGAACAGAAGAGGGAATAGAACAGAGGGAACCGCGAAGCAGGGTCTGAACAGAGTAAATCGGACTGAGAAGGCTGAGAGGCAGAGACAGAAGAGGAAATAGGACTGAGGAACCCGTGAGGCAGGGTCTGAACAGCGAAAATCGGACTGAGGAGACCGCGGGCTTGGACTGAACGGAAAAAATCGAACTTGGTGGCCTTGTGGCATAGACTGAACTGAAATACATAAAAGGAGTGACCGAGAGGCTTGGACTGAACTGAGAAAATCGTACAGGGGAGGCCAGAGAGGCAGAGAGACTGAGACTGAAGGGAAAATAGAACTAAGGAAACTGCGAAGCAGGAACTGATAGGAGAATTGAATCTGAAGGCGAGAGAGAGATCGAACAGAATAATGCTGCACCGAATGAGCCAAAACGAAACGAGGATGAATGGTTCGAGCCGGAACGGAATAAATCAGCACGAATAAGACACGACAAGCAAAGACTGAAATAGCAAGACCAAAAGAGCAAGGCTGAAAGAATGCCACGATGTGGGGCAGCACGAAACAGAACAATAGGAATTATAAGTCTCTCATAAAGGCATACACAACTAAGGACGGCAAAAGTCAGAACGATACACACCACTCAACAACAAGATTACGGCACACCCTTTGCCGCTACAAGCGGCAACAACGGGACTCCGTAGGCCGGCGCGGCGGAGCATAACAAAAAATTTGCTCCGCTGCGCTGCTTTTCTTATCTTTGCACGCACCAATATGTGATCTTACAATGAGTTTAGTAGCAATCGTAGGCCGCCCCAACGTGGGCAAATCGACTCTCTTCAACCGTCTGGTCGGACAACGTCAGGCCATTGTGGACGCCACCGCCGGAACCACGCGCGACCGCCACTACGGCAAAACCGACTGGAACGGAAAGGAGTTCTCGGTAATAGACACGGGTGGGTATGCCGTCAACAGCGACGACCTCTTCGAAGAGGATATACGCCGTCAGGTGATGCTGGCCATAGACGAAGCCGACCTTATACTCTTCATGGTCGAGGTCGGTACCGGAATCACCGATCTGGACATGATGATGGCCAATGTGCTGCGCCGCTCGGGAAAGCCTGTGATTGTTGTCTGCAACAAGGTCGACAACTACGATCTGATATATCTCTCTCACGAATTCCACTCGCTGGGTCTCGGTGCACCATACTGCATAAGTTCAATGTCGGGAAGCGGCACGGGAGATCTTATGGATGCCATACTGGCCGCCCTGCCGAAAGATACACAGGCCGAGCAGCAGGACGATCTGCCGCGTATAACCATCGTCGGCCGTCCCAACGTCGGCAAGTCGTCGATGACCAATGCCTTGTTGGGCGAGGAGCGCAACATCGTCACCGACATAGCCGGCACCACGCGCGATTCGATCCACACGCGATACAACAAGTACGGCATGGACTTCTATCTGGTCGACACGGCCGGCATGCGCAAGAAGGGGCGCGAAATGGAGGATCTCGAGTTCTACTCGGTGATGCGTTCGATACGCGCCATCGAGAACTCCGATGTCTGCATCCTGATGCTCGACGCTCAACAGGGACTCGAATCGCAGGATCTCAACATACACAACCTCATCGTACGCAACCGCAAGGGTTGTGTCATCGTGGTCAACAAATGGGACCTTGTTGAGAAGGAGAGCAATACGATGAAGGAGTGGCGTGCGTTCCTTGCCAAGAAGCTCGCACCGTTCAATGACATACCCATAGTCTTCGCCTCGGCGCTCAACAAGCAGCGTATCCTCGAGGTGTTGCAGCAGGCCATACGCGTCTACAACTCGCGTCGCCGCCGTATCCCCACCTCGGAGCTCAACGACTACATCCTGCCCATCATCGAGGCCTACCCTCCCGCCTCGACAAAGGGCAAATACATACGCATAAAGTACGCCACGCAGCTGCCGACGCCAACGCCGCAGTTTGCCTTCTTCGTCAACCTGCCGCAATATATCAAGGAGCCCTACCGCCGCTATCTCGAGAACAAGATACGCGAGCACTGGGACTTCTCGGGCGTGCCGATGCAGATATATTTCCGTCAAAAGTAATATTAACTGATCTGAGGCGCCCTTTGCGGGCGCCTATTTTACAAATATACACGCCATGAACTTCGAACAGGGCAGCGGAATGCAAAACTTTCCGTTCCGAGTTACGATACCCGACATCGGGACAATATTTTGCCTCGCCGTGAGTGGCATTGACTCGGATGTACATATAGAATACACCCCCTCGGGACAAAGGGAAACGCCCCACATGCCCGGCCTTCGCAAAGGCCCGGACGTAACGTTGAAACTATGCCGCACGGACAACCCCGAAGCGATTACACAATGGTATTCGGATATTCGCAGCAACTGCAACATCGTTCGCCGGGATATCACCGTCGAACTGATCAATGATGTGGACAACTCAGCGGTGGCATGTTGGAACGTCTCGAATGCATGGCCCAAGGTGATTAAGAATATCAATAAGGATGGTAACGACAAAGATCCGTACACATATATCGAAACCATAATCCTTGCACACGAAGGTGTCGCCGAGAAGCCGAGCAACGACATATAATGATCAAACGCACCCAACACAAACTCTAACACTTGTGAGCAAAGTGCACCTTTCCCAAGCAGAAACGAAAAAGGAGCCCGTTTTAAGGCCCCTTTTTTCTTGCGATCAAATATACGTCACACGACCAATAAATGGCCGCAAGCGGCGCTAATGTACCTTTTCGACCATCGGGACGATAATCTTGTCCGAGACCTCGAGACGGTAATAGTTCTTGCCGCCCGAGCGGTCGCGGCGGAACCGCAACGGCGCAATGAGCGTCTGACGCGGATGAACCTTCTTATGGTCATAGTGGGCATGATATACGATATAGAGTTTGCCGCGCGAGGTCCGAAGCAGGGCATGGTGGCCCGTGCCGTAATAACCGCAGTGGCGGATAAGGATCGGGTTGCCCTCATAGCGTTCGTAGGGGCCCATCACATTGTCCGCAACTGCCACGCCTACGGCATAATCACGGCTCAGATAGCCGTTGCAACTGTACGTAAGATAATATTTACCCTTGTGCTTGACGACCATCGGGCCTTCGGCGACAACGCCGTCGATACGCTCCCACGTACCCTCCTGAGCGTCGATCAGACGCCTTGCCGTCTCCAGCTTGACTTTGTGCATATCGGGAGTCATCTCCGCTACCCATATTACGTTTCCGGCCGTGAAACGCACCCAGAACATATATGGCGTACCGTCATCGTCGACAAATATCGACGAGTCGATACCGTTCTCGCCCAGATATGGACGCTGCTCACGCTGCACGAAGGGGCCGCACGGCGAATCCGACTCGGCATAACAGATATGCTCCTCGGCACTGTATGTCATCAGATAGCGTCCATCGGCAATCTTGTAGACCTCGGGCGCCCAGAAATAAAAGTCTCCCCACACATCATCCTTGTGCAGGGCCAGCGAATTGCGGGCGTTGCCGCAGCGATCGCTCCAGTGCTTAAGGTCGCGCGAGCGATAGACCACGATACCGTCCTCGGCCTGCGTGCCGTAGATATAGAACCAGCCGTCGTCCTCCAGAATGAAGGGATCGGCCAACATAAGCTGCCCCTCGCGGGCTGCGCCCCGCTCCTCGGGCAACTGAGCCTGCACGCCGACAGTAGACACAAGAGCTGCAAGGAACAATATGAATTTTTTCATTTACGGAAATAGATATTAATATGTGTGTATGCTCACTCCCTGCGCCGCGGGAAGGTAGTTTATACCGTACCAGCACATCTGCAACAGCAGGAACGAGAAGACTATAAGCGCAAACGCGGCATTGCGGTCCTTCGGTCGCGCCGCCCGCAGATGAAGGTAGAGCAGGTATCCGAGCCATGTGGCCGCAGCCCATGTCTCCTTGGGGTCCCACGTCCAGTAGTCACCCCATGCCTGCTTGGCCCACAACGCCCCCATCACCATACCGAGCGAGAGGAATGCCCAGCCGATGCGTACGAGATTGTCGCACAGACCCATCTCGTCGTCCGACGCGCGGCGCGACGAGCGCAGCCACAGATAGAGTGCGAACAGTGTTACGGCACCCAGAAGCGCATAGGAGAACATATATACAATCACATGCGGCACAAACCATACGCTTTGCAGTGCCGGCATGAGCGATTTGTTGTGTATCTCGGGTTTGAAGAGGTTTATGCAGACGAAGACTATTGACATGACACTGCTGAAGGATAGTATCCACTTATACCTCCAACGTGCATATACGGCCACGCCCGCCACCGAGAGGAAGAACGAGTACCACAGACGCGTCTCGCCCATCGTACGCATGGGCGGTCGTTCGAGCGACACCCACATGCCGATGATGAAGGCAAGAAATACGGCCGAACCGCAGAGCGACACCGCGACGGCACCCCACGGACGTCGTGCCCTGTATGCCGCAACGGCTCCCGCTATCCAACACGCGGCCGCAACGGCTCCATACCACAACAGTTGATCCCAACTCATCGTTTCACCTCCTTTCTACGTCCGCGACGACGCCCCGCGGCACTTCCATGGCCAGCGGCGCCATCATTACGCCCAGCCGCCGACATATCGTCAGCGCCGACAGCAGCGTCACCGGCCGCACATACGGTCTTTTTTGCGCCCGTGCGACGTCCGCCCGCCGTTATGAACATCACCACGCCCGCCACAAGCAGCAGCCACAACGCCACATGCGCCGCGCCGTACCACGGGTCACGTATGCACTCCAGCACACTCGTATCGCTCCAACGTCCCTTCGAGGTGTCATATCCGACCTGATATACGCGCCACGAACCGACACGCGCCGGATGGTTAACCTCGATCTCGACATTGTGCCGCACACCGTCCTCCTCCATGATATTCACACGAGAGAGGTATCGTTTTGCCTCGCGGCGCGGCATGGCAACGGCCTTGCCGTCCGGGAGCATCAGATATGACGGTTCGAATATATGGCTGCCGCAGCTGACCCAGCCGCGGAACTGCTCGCCCGAGACGATATTCTCGGCCGAGACGTAGACCGCAGGGGCGGCGCCTATATGCTTCATGGCCCGCCAGTCGCTCTCCTCCGGAAGATGTCCCGCCATATCGAGACTGTGCTCGGCACGTATGCGCCACCCGTCAATCACAGCCTCCGAGCCATCCGCCTCCACCGAAAGGAACTCGCGCGAGGAGCTCTCGCGGCGCGTATCCAGAATATAGAGTTTCGGCGGATACTCCTCTATGGAGAAATCCTCGAGCGTAAGGGCGAATGGCAGCGTCACCTCATGGCCCGAATCGTCACGGCCGATATTTACGGGCGTATCCACACGCGCAGTCACCATGCACCGCACCGTATCGCCGCAGCCGAAGACTCCCGCCACAAGCAGTACGAATACTCCAATATGGGTCAATACGGCGGCCTTGCGACGCTGACGAATATGGTGTATGTCCGAGACCACACGGATGCCCAGCGTGGTCATGAAATAGAACAGCAGCAGATTGAATGGCCACGACGCGCTCATGCGCGAAAAGCCCATGGCACCGACCCACCCCTCGCGCAACGGGTCCTGACGCGTCAGTCCGAAGATGATGACCATCACGCCTAACGATGCAAGCGACGAGATACAGGCCTTGTCATCGGCCAGCTGTCGCAGCCAACGCCACTTGTCGCGCAGCACATAGGCTACGACCAACAGGTATAGATAGTTAACCGCGAGGATCAAACCCCACGGATACCGCAGCCACGAGGAGTCGATATCACCTATGGCCAATTGCAACGTTGTGCCCACTACGAATAGTAAGGCACAACGCAGGAAAGCTCTTTTATAACCCCATTCAAAGGTCATACGCAGTCATATTTCAGGCTTTCTTCCACTGCTCGCGCAGCAGAGCCACTGCGGCGGGCACGGTCTGCTCGCGGGGACCCTGCGAGCCGCACTCGAAGCTGACATAGTGCTGGTAGCCGATCTCCTTCAAGGCGCGCATTCCGTCGATATAATTATCCTTCTCGCCATCCTCGCCCGGCATGCTGCGGCGGCCGCGGCTGGCTACGTGTACGTGCTGCAGATACTCCGTACCGGCAGACATGAAGGCTGCGTAGTCCGACGTCTCCTCCATCATGTGCCAGAAGTCACCCATACACTTCACACCCGCACTCTTCGAGTCGCGGCAGATGGCGGCGGCATCCTCCACAAGGCGCAGATAGAAGGCCTCGCCACGGTTCAGGGGCTCCAGAATCACCGTCGTACCGCACTTGAGCGCATACTCGCCCAACTCGTGCAGCTGCTCGGTAAGGAAGTTGCGCGTCTCCATCGTATGGGGCTTGCAGGGCTTCTGTCCGTTGAATGCCGGCACCATGATCACACCCGTCGAGCCCAGTTCGCCCGCTGCGGCGATGATGTCGCGCATCGTCGAGTCGAACTGCGCCTTAACGGCGGGATCCTCCGCCAAGATGAAACCGCTGAAACCTGCGCATATTGCCGAAACCTTGATGTTGCGGCCCTTGAGCGCCTGCTCGATCTCATTTACGCGGGCAGCCAGATTGCCGCCTCCGGGCTCGAAACCTACGACACCCAGATTCTCCATATAATCCAGTTTCTCGTTCAGGCTGTTGCCCGGGGCTATCCCCTCTTGAAACGACAGCTTAAGCTCAACCTTGCCGCCCTTCTTGGCCGTGCATGCCGCCATAAGCTCCACGGGAGCACCCGCTACGGCTATCGTAGCAGCTCCGGCCAGCGAACGCTGTAAAAACTCTTTTCTATTCATAATCCGATCTTTTAAATTCTGTTTCCAATTCATTTATAAACTCGGCAACGGCCTGCCGATCCTCCGCATCGGGTGTCCACGGCGCCAGATTGTCGGCCGTAATCGGAGCGTACGGGCCACGCTTTACCTCAAATAGCACCGTATCATCCTCCAACACCACCAAGCCGTGCCATACGCCCGCCTCGATATCGAAGCCGCAGCACGGCCCGTCGGCGCTGACCCTGCGACGTGTGACAACACCGCCCGCATCATCATATATCGTGACACCCACACTGCCGCGCAACACCACGCAGCTCTCACTGCGCGAGGGCGACAAATGCCGGTGTACGGGCAGATAACTGTCCCGATGCATCGCGTTGAGCAGACGGTTCACCGCATCGTCCGTCGAGCGGTGGAAGTTGTAATTCATCCTCCGCCGCGGCGAAAGACGCGCCTCGGCCGCTACACGCGCGAAGAGCGCATCGTCGAAAAACTCCGTCTTACCCATCGCAAGCCATCTATGCCGCAGTCACAATGCCGTTGTCCGAAACAAAAAGGGCAGAGATGGAGTCATCGGCTCCCGCTCCACCCTTTGCTTATTCCAATTTTACGATTCGACTATTTGCCGCTGCCCGGAACGGGTACGACATACTTCGACATATCCATGGGACCCATCTCCAGCTTCTCGGGCATATAGTCCAGAGCCGAAGCGCTGATCTCGTCCCACGTTACGGTAGCTCCGGTATATGCAGCCTCACGACCCATCACACCGGCCAGACATGAGATTGCGCACTCCTCGGCCTCGTCGTGAGCCTCACCCTTGCGGATGTGGTTAACCCAGTCGACATGCTCCAGAACGTATGGGTTGTGCTGCTGGAACGCAGCCTTGGCAGCCTCCTCGTCGAACTTCCAGATGACGTTGCCGGCAAGGTCCTTGATCTCGTTGTTGTAGCTGTTCCATGAGCCGAGCGTACCCTGAATGTACTCACCGACGTTGTTGCTGCAACCGTCGATCTGACGGCACATGCTGTGCAGGTGAATGCCGTTCTCGAACTCGAAGTCCACGCTGAACTGGTCATACTGGTCACCCGTGATACGACGGTGGCGAGCACCGAAGGCCGTAGCCTTGACGGGCTTCAGGCCCGACATCCACAGGAAGACGTCGATATTGTGGACATGCTGCTCGACGATATGGTCGCCCGAGAGCCACTTCCAGTTAACCCAGTCGCGGATCATCCACTCCATGTCGCTCCAGCCCTGCTGACGCTCGCGGTACCACAACATGCTCTGGTTCCAATATACGTTACCGCCGGTGATCTGGCCGATATAGCCCTCCTGAATCTTCTGGAACGCCTCTACATAGGGACGCTGGTGGTGACGCTGCGTACCGGTAACCACGCTCAGGCCCTTGGCCTTGGCCTGCTTTGCCGTAGCCATGATCATACGGTAGCCCTTGGGATCAACCGCAATAGGCTTCTCGAGGAACGAGTGAACACCCTTCTCCGTAGCGTACTGGAAGTGTACGGGACGGAATACGGGAGGCGTCGCGATGACAACCATATCGACACCCGAGTCGATAACCTTCTTGTATGCATCGAAGCCGATGAAGCAGTTCTCGGCGGGAACATCCTGATTGTGCTGCTCCTTGAGGTTCTTGCGCAAGCCCTCGAGACGGTCTGCGAAGGTGTCACCCAGAGCCGTAACCTTGATGCCGTTGGCGGCAGTCAGAAGGTCGACAATGGCACCCGAACCACGGCCGCCGCAGCCGATAACACCGGCCTTGAGCTCCTTGCCGTCGATAGCCTTGTCAGGCAACTCGGGAATATAGTACTCTCCGGCCTGCTTCAGAGGAGTGTAAACGGGGCCCTTGGCACCGCTGCATGATGAGAGAAGGGTCGAAGATCCGACCATGCTCGTTACGCCCAAAAGCGCAGAATACGACAGGAAGTCCTTTCTGCTGATCTTGTTCTTGCTCATAATCGTAGTAGTTTATAGAGTTAAAATGTAATAAACAGTCTCTTCATCCTTATTAATCCGCTATCCGCCGGTCACAATCTGCCGGTCTCAATCCGCCAGCACCCTTTTCCTCAGGGGCCTCATCATCCGCCGCCTCGGATCTCCGGCCGACAATTGTTCTCGACGACCGTCAATCTTCGCCTCGCAGGCCCTAAGCCTCGGGCCCCCAGTGGTTACTGTGCCGAGACTCCTTCTGGAACCTCGCACACGACGCGGAAACCTATACCCTTGATATCCGAGTACCACCAGATACTCTTGGGGTTCTGCGGGTCGGTCTTCAACCAAGCGTCATGCTCGGTGTGGGCACGTGCCGCGCATCGCATCTCTGCGGCATCCTCATTGTAGAGGCCGCCACGCACTACATGCTCCTCACCCGATGCCGGGCCCTTGGGATCCGTAGCTCCGTCCTGAAGCTGCGAGTATGCATCCTCGGCATACCAGTCCGAGCAATACTCCATGACGTTACCCAACATATTCTTCAATCCGAACGGGTTGGCCTTCATCTTCGCAGGCTCCTGCGTACGGTTCTTGCTGTTGTTCACATAGACCACATAGCTGTTGATGACAGCCGTATCGGCACCGAAGAGTCCGTTCCAGAAGCCCTCGTTCGAGAACTTCTTGGGGCTGCCCTCGAAGAAGTAAGGAGTCGAGGTGCCGCCGCGGGCCGCATACTCCCACTCGGCCTCCGTCGGCAGACGGTACTTCTTGCCCGTCTTCTTCGACAGCCACTGGCAGAAGGTCTCGGCAGCATAGTGGGTCATCGTTATGGCAGGGCGCTCACCCATACCCCATCCCTGATCGGGGAATCCGAACGGCGGCGTGGGGCCGCTTATGGCATCCACATCCTCACGCGAGTTGTTGGCATATACCTCCTCGGGTGAAATACGTCCCTCCGACATGGTCTCGCCGTAGAAGGCCCAATACTGATCCCACGTAACCTCCATCTCGCCGATGAAGAAGGGCGATACGGTAACGTTGCGCTGCGGCGATTCGTCGCTGCGGCGGAAAGGCTCGTTCTCGGGGCTGCCCATGGTGAAACTGCCGCCCGGTATGGCCACCATCTTGAGCGATGCAGACGTGCCGGGTATCGTCTCCGTAAAGTTCTTGAACTCGGTCACGGGCGTCGCCTCGGTATATATCTCGGCCGCCGCGTCCGTAGCCGTAGGCAGGCCTGCCATCTGTCCATGCTGATAGTTCGGGTTGTAGTGTCCGGCATCGAGGTGACAGCTTATGCACTGGAGGTCGAGCTTCTCCTCGTTCTCCTCGTAGTAGAGGTGCGCCGTCACGCCGTCGTCGGTAATACCCTCCGGGAAGAGGTTGACGTGGCACTCCTTGCACGACTCGTTGTAGACGATCTTGGTGGCATATTCCAGCTCACCCTTGCTGTCCCAGTCGATATCCTCCTGCTTCTTGGTCAGATACGACCATACGTCCTTCATACCCGTCTTGGCCTTGGCCTTGAAGTATGCGAACGATCCCTTGGGCGGGAGGTGGCACTCCACGCAGTCGGTCTTCACGCCGCTGCCGTTATTGTAGTGTATGGACTGTTTCCAGCTTGCATCCGATTCGGGATGGTAGTGACACATCATGCAAGCCTCGTTCGACGAGCTCTTGACATAAAGTGAATTGAGAAGTATCATCAGCGAGAAGCCGACGACAAGGCCGGCCAAGCCGACAAGCAGAAATTTCTTTTTACTTCCAGATTTAGACATAACAAATAACCAAACCGCTCAAAATCAAAAAATCAATGAATC
>OOCH01001214.1_pt1 | contig 21125 bp, 17 predicted proteins | sample 1671641 | NCBI WGS metagenome assembly OOCH01 (sample SAMN06348177, study PRJEB24527) | human gut metagenome | biome: human gut; feature: ankylosing spondylitis patient; material: feces | host: Homo sapiens | place: China | collected 2015-10
AACAGGAAATTCAGGAGGCAAAAAGTTTATATTACAGCTATAAGCAGTATTTTTCAGACTATCTTCCGGCTTTGACGAAACTGGGGCTGAAAGTAGTAATGGCATTGCTGGTATTTGTGGGCGGGCGCAAAGTGATCCAGTGGTTTGTTTCTTTCATAAAGAAGTCCATGGAGCGTGCGTCTGTAGACAAAGGTGTGATCCAGTTTACAGGGTCGCTGTTGAGAATTGTACTTTATATTTTGCTGGTATTTAGCATTGCCACTCATTTTGGTGTAAAGGAATCCTCTATTGCGGCACTGCTTGGTACTGCAGGAGTAACGGTAGGTCTTGCATTGCAGGGCGGCCTTGCAAATATCGCAGGCGGGATCATGCTTCTGATCTTCAAACCATTTCAGGTTGGGGATTATATCATTATCGCACAGCAGAATGAGTGTGAAGGAACTGTATACAAAATAGAAATCTGTTATACAACTCTGATTTCCATAGATAACAAACACATTGTAATTCCAAATGGAACGCTGTCCGGCAGCATTATTACAAACGTAACTGCCAGAGATCTTCGTAAGCTGGAGATCAAAGTAGGAATTTCTTATGATTCAGACATTAAGAAAGCAAAAGTAATCCTGGAAGAAATCCTTCATAATGATGAAGATACGAAAGACGACCAGGGAATGGTGGTGTTTGTAGATGAGCTTGGAGAGAGCGCAGTGGTCATGGGCCTGCGTGTGTGGGTGGCTACGGAGAAATACTGGCCTGCCAGGTGGCGGCTTAATGAACTGATCAAAGAAGCATTCGATGCAAACGGAATTGAAATCCCGTACAATCAGCTACAGGTTCATGTGAAGAAACAGATCTGATAATAGCCAAATAATACCAAACAAGAATAAATAATCCTTAATTCATAGTGATTTATACCAATTTCACTGTCAGATATTGGTATAATACCACGAAAATAATATAAAATACGACAAAATAATTGACAATAGGACAACAGATTGCTATACTGGAGTCAAGTTAAACAACAAAGTGTTTTTATGAAGATGCAAAGGTGCATGTAAGTAAATGGATTGCTGCACGATTTTTATACATTGCAAAGATGCAAAAATATAAAAACACTTTTTTTGTACCCCAAATTAACTTCGTGATTGTAACTAAGTAACAATGTACAGAAAGAAAAGGAGAGAAAACTATGAAAATGTACAAAAAAGTTATGGCAGCAGCTCTTGCAGGAGTAATGACAGTTTCCATGTCCGCTACAGCATTTGCAGCAGATGATGACGGCTATATTCTCAAAGCCACAAATGAAGATTCCAAATCATCCGACAATGATCTGGTGATCGCAATCGAAGGAAGCGTAAGCTCCATGGACCCGGCAAACATTCCGGATACAAACGCAATCTCCGCTACACGTGGTGTATACGAGACACTGGTTTCTTTTGATGAGAACCAGGAATTAACAGGCAAACTTGCTGAATCATGGGAAGTTTCCGATGACTCTCTTACTTATACTTTCAAACTTCGTCAGGGTGTTAAATTCCAGGACGGAACAGACTTCAATGCAGCAGCAGTTAAAGCAAACTACGATCGTGTAGTTAACAAAGACAACAACCTTCGTCAGAGAAGAACATTTATCGTAACTAACGAAGACGGATCTGAAACACCTCGTGTAGACAGCATTGAAACACCGGATGATTACACACTGGTTATCAAACTGACACAGGCATGGGCACCATTTATCAACCGTCTGACACAGTTCTGTATCATCAGCCCTGCAGCTCTTGAAGAGTATGGCAATGATATCATGAACCATCCATGCGGAACCGGTCCATATGTATGTACAGAATGGGAAGAAGGCGACCACACAAGCTTCGAGCGTAATGATGATTACTGGGGAGACAAACCGGGCGTTGACACTGTAACAATCAAAGAAGTTCCGGAAGCAGGTGCACGTACAGCTATGCTTCAGACTGGTGAAGCAGATTTCATCTATCCTACACCATCTGACCAGATTGAAGCAATCAAAGGAACAGACGATGTAAACATCCTTACAACAGACTCCAACATCATGAGATATGTAACTCTGAACATGGATCTGGAACAGCTTTCTGATGTAAAAGTACGTCAGGCTATGAACTATGCAATCGACAAAGATGCATACATCCAGTTAATGTATTCCGGATACGGAAAACCGGCTACATCCGTAGTTCCATCTATCATCGGTGGATATGAAGAACAGGAAGCTTACACATATGATGTAGACAAAGCAAAAGAACTTATGAAAGAAGCCGGATACGAAGACGGATTCAAACTTACTCTGTGGGGCGATAACACAACACAGGAAATCAAAGGTATGACATTTATTTCCCAGCAGCTTGCTCAGATCGGTATCGAAGTTGACGTTCAGCCAATGGAGCCTGCAACTGTAAGTGACAAGATTTATGTTGACAAAGAAGATGCTGAGATCAATATGTGGTATGTAAACTGGTCTGCATCTGACTTCACAATGGATGGTTCTTTACGTTCCCTGCTTTACAGCACAATGTGCCCTCCGACAAGTGCAAACACAGCATACTTCAATGACGCTGATTTTGATAAAGATATGGACGAAGGTCTTGCAACAGCTAACGAAGAAGAGCAGGCTAAATACTATGGTGATGCTCAGAAGATTGCATGGGAAGCATGCCCATGGTTATTCCTTGGCAATGACCAGATCATCTATTCTACAAAATCTTATCTGTCTGGCGTATATGTATCTCCGGACGGAGCATTTAACTTCGCAAATGCAACTTTAGCACAGTAAGTAATGGGGTTGAGAACAGGCTGCGAAGAACATAAATCTGGCTGTCTGATCTGAAATTGCAGCAATTCCATAAAAATGCTGCCGATACGGCAGTGTGAATACAGGACAAAGATGTTCGAACCGGAGAACTGCCATAAGATTCACTATGGCAGTTCTCTGGCTATAAAGCATCAAATATAAATAACAGGTAAGAAAATAATAAGGAGGAAAAATATGGGACGTTATTTAGGTAAACGTTTGGCAAGCACGATCCCGCTGCTTCTGGTTATCTCATTCGTAGTATTTATGTTTATCCATATGATTCCCGGTGATCCGGCAAGACTGGTAGCCGGTCAGGATGCAACAAAGGAAGATGTGGCAGTTGTACGTGAACAGCTGGGACTGGATGAGCCATTACTTGTACAGTATGGTAAATATATGAAAGGTCTTTTTACAGGAGATCTGGGAAGCTCTATCAAAAACGGTAAAACCGTAGTAGAGACAATCGCACCAAGACTGAAACCAACTATCATGCTGACATTCTCATCCATGATATGGGCTGCAATCATCGGTATTGCAATCGGTATCATCGCTGCCGTATTTCATGGCAGAATTCTTGATTATGTAGGTATGATCATAGCAATCGCAGGTATATCTGTTCCAAGCTTCTGGTTAGGTCTGGAATTGATTCAGCTTTTTTCAGTAAGCCTGGGATGGCTTCCAACCAGTGGACTGGAAACCTGGAAGAGCTATATTCTTCCATCACTTACAATGGGAGCAGGAATCATGGCCGTACTTGCCAGATTCTCCAGATCTTCCATGCTTGAGACTATGCGTGAGGACTATGTGCGTACCGCACGTGCCAAAGGTCTTTCTGAATCACTGGTTGTTATGCGCCATGCATTTAAGAATTCTCTGATTGAGATCGTAACAGTAGCCGGACTTCAGATCGGTGGTCTCCTTTCCGGATCTGTTATGGCAGAGACGGTATTCTCCATACCCGGACTTGGACGTCTTCTGGTAGACTCCATCCAGATGAGAGATTACAAAGTTGTTCAGGCATTACTTCTGTTCTTTGCTACAGAATATATCCTGATCAACCTGATCGTAGATGTTCTTTATGGCGTGATTAACCCAAGAGTACGTTATGAATAGAGGAGGAGAGAAGATGGCAGATAAGAACACAACATCAAACATTAACCTTGCTGCTGCCGAAGAACTCCCTAAGGCACAGAGCAAGTTCAAAGAATTTGTCAAGAAATTCATGAAGAGAAAAACAGCAGTGATTTCTCTGGCATTTATAGTTTTTATTATCTTAATGGCAATCATCGGACCGTATGTAGTTCCGTATGATCCGCAGGCACCGGATTACACAGCTATGATGCAGGGGCCAAGCGCAGCCCATATCTGGGGAACCAATGAATACGGACAGGATGTTTTCTCCCGTCTGATGGTTGGTACCAGACTTTCTCTTACATGCGCGCTGACAGCGACGATCATCGGTACGGCTATCGGTGTTGTTCTCGGACTGATCGCAGGTTTCTACGGCGGAATTATCGATTCCCTGATTATGAGATGCTGTGACGTACTTTTCGCTTTTCCTGATATCCTGCTGGCTATCGCAGTCGTTGCCATCATCGGACAGGGAATGGTAAATGTTATGATCGCGGTTGCGGTATTTACAGTGCCGTCCTTCGCACGAATCATACGAAGCGCGACGATTTCCGTAAAGCAGGCTCCTTATGTAGAGGTTGCCCGTTCCCTGGGATGCTCAAACACAAGAATCCTGTTTGTACATATTTTCCCTGGTACGATTCAGTCCATGATCGTTAACTTTACCATGCGTGTAGGTACTGCGATCCTTGCTGCATCATCCTTAAGCTTCCTGGGATTCGGTGCAAACGTTACAGAGCCTGACTGGGGTTCCATGCTTTCCACAGGACGTAACTATCTGAACACAGCTCCTCACATGGTACTGTTCCCTGGTATTCTGATCTTCCTTACAGTTCTGGCATTCAACCTGCTGGGCGACGGTCTCAGAGATACCCTGGATCCAAAGATGAACTAGGAGGAAGAAACCATGGCAGAAAAATTATTAGAAGTAAAGAACCTCCGTACGGAGTTTAAAAGAGATAAAACATGGGTGACAGCAGTTAATAATGTAAGTTTCTCCATTCAGCCGGGTGAGATTCTTGGTCTGGTAGGAGAGTCCGGATGCGGTAAATCCGTAACTTCCCTCTCCATTATGAAACTTCTGGCACGCAACAGTAAGATTTCCAACGGTGAGATCCTGCTTAACGGCAAGGATCTTCTCAAAGAAGATAAAAAAGGCATGAGAAAGATCAGAGGACGTGAAGTTGCCATGATCTTTCAGGAGCCGATGAACTCTCTGAACCCATGTATGAGAATTGAGAAACAGTTGACAGAAGCAATCCTGCTCCATAACAATTTTTCAAAAGAAGAAGCGCACAACAGAGCATTCGAAGTACTGAAATCAGTAGGTATCCCTGAACCGGATATGACATTAAAGAGTTATCCGCACCAGCTTTCCGGCGGTATGTGCCAGCGTGTTATGATTGCTATGGCAATGTCCTGTGAGCCGGAGCTTCTGATCGCAGATGAGCCGACGACAGCGCTTGACGTTACTATTCAGGCTCAGATTCTCGAACTGATGGAGGACATCAGGGCAAAGAAAAACACAGGTATTCTGATGATCACACATGACCTTGGTGTTGTGGCAGAAATGTGTTCCAGAGTTGTTGTTATGTATGCCGGCCGAATCGTAGAAGAAGCGCCTGTGCAGGAACTTTTTGCAGATCCGAAACATCCATATACACAGGGGCTGATCGGTTCTGTACCGAAACTTGGAAGTGGTGTGGAATCTCTTCCGTCCATCCCGGGAAGCGTACCGGATCTGTCCGTAATGCCGAAAGGATGTAAGTTTGCACCGAGATGTAAATATGCAATGGATATCTGTCATCAGCAGGAACCGGAGCTTGCAGATATCAACGAAGCAGGTACCAGAAAATGCAGATGCCATCTGCTCAACAAAACCGGAAAGGAGGCGTAACCTGTGAGCGAGCCGTTATTATCAGTAAAGAATATGAAGAAAACATTCCAGGCAAACGGAGGAATGTTCAGCAAGAAGAAATTTGTCCATGCGGTAAATGACGTATCTTTTGATATTTATCCGGGTGAAACTTTTTCGCTGGTAGGCGAGTCCGGCTGTGGTAAATCCACGACAGGTAAACTGATCGATCATCTGATCATACCGGATTCCGGCGAGATCTGGTTTGAGGGAAAAGAGATTTCCAAACTTACTGAGAAGGAAATGCGTTCTTTACGTTCTGACATCCAGATGGTATTCCAGGATCCTTTAAGTTCATTTAGTCCAAGAATGAAGGTGGGAACCTATCTTATGGAAGCCAGGCGGAACTTCGATGGGATCAGCAAAGCAGAAGGTCTGAAAGAAGTGGGCAGACTGCTTCAGGAGGTTGGACTTCCAGAAGAATTCGTCAGCCGCTATCCTCATGAGCTTTCCGGCGGTCAGCTGCAGAGAGTGGCAATTGCCCGTGCGATTTCCATTCAGCCCAAGCTTCTGATCTGTGATGAGGCAACAGGGGCGCTGGATGTCTCCATACAGAATCAGATTGCGCAGCTGCTGGTAAAGCTTGTAGAGGAAAAGAACATTGGCTGTCTGTTTATCGGCCATGATCTGGCTCTGGTAAGGAGCGTAAGCCAGCGGATCGCAGTGATGTATCTTGGCAGGATCGTGGAGCTTCTGGAAAGCGAAACCCTTGGTGAGAAGGCTATGCATCCGTATACAAAAATGTTGCTGGGTTCTATTTTTGATGTGTACTGTGATCAGAATGAAGAGATTGCAGCGCCAAAGGGCGAACCTCCCAGCCCTCTGAAAATCCGGAAGGGCTGTGCCTTTGCAGAGCGATGCAGTTGGTGTTCAGAGAAGTGTAAGGAAAACGTACCGCCTCTGCAGGAAGTAGAACCGGGACATAAGGTGGCTTGTTTTCAGTTCACGGAATAAGAAATAATATTCAGGTGTTTTTAGAAAAAGGTTGTTCGAGAGCGTATCGAACAACCTTTTTTATGCCTTGCAGTGCAAGCTTCTGATGGATAAGAAATCAGGTGTATTTCTTTAAAGCCACGACCGCAACAATTTAGTGCCGTTTAGAACCTGCTCGAGAAGGTACAGGGCACCCTGGCAGCCAACGTATGTTTTGGGAATTACGTGAATGTATCCGGAACCGGGATTGGCTGTTTCAATTCCGAAAATGTTATTGCTGTAGGTATTTAATTCCACAATAGTGTTTGCGCCGGCCAGGAGAAGCACATTATTGACAGCTGCAATATCCTGTTCCAGGGCATCTTCACAGTGAAGCTCCTGAAGCTTTTCCCGGATCAGATTTTCTGTATGGCACTGGGTGTAAAGAGGATGGATCGCCTTTGGTTTAATGCCAAGATAACCGGAAAGGAAATCTACATACCCACAGAGGACAGAAGGTTCTCCTTCTGCTGCATAACGAAGATCTTTGGGGAAACCGCTGCTTCCCATGCAATGTGCAATGTAGTAGAAAGCCCGGGCGCGGTTTTCTTCAATGTCATCTAATGCGGCGGTGCAGTCTGTGCCCAGCAGTTCTGAAATTTCCCGGACAAATTTCTCTGTAAGATCAAAGCCGATGGGCATGCCTCCTGTTTCGTAAACCGGTGCATTAAAATGAGTGCGAAGGTACTCGGCTGTTTTTTTGCACCGTTCCGGACAGAGAATAATATTAGCATCTGCTTCCCCAATGGTACGGAAATCGGAGACCGGGCAGTTGATGCCAACTGCTGTATGAACTTCAATGCCGCACAGTTTTAATAGTCTGGTGATTTCTTTAAGGCCGCCTTCCGGAAATTTCTCATGGGAGTCAAAGCCGAAAAGATTTACACGGGGAGTGGCGGTATCTTTGTTCCCAGATGAAGTCCGGTCGCATAAAAGCTCCATCAGGCGAACAGTGGTCTCATCATAGCCAATCATGGAATTCTCTGAAAAGGCAGGAGATTCAATGAAAAGGTGGGGAATCTGAAATTCACTGCTGATCTCATCAAGCTCTGGTTCTAAGGCTTCTCCCAGAAGAGAAGTGCCGGGTGTCTGGATCACAGTAAAAAGGTCGTATTTTCTTTCCGCAAAAAAATCATTCAGCGCACGGTGCAGCTGTTCCCCGGTTCCGAAAATGTAGTCTGTGTAGCGCAGATTGGTTGCCGGAGTGCGGGCGCTTCCCACACAGTACTGGCTGCGCAGCAGGTGGTCATCCATGGCGTCCTCCAGCTGAAGTTCCCCGCGAAGACTCCACAGGTCAGATCTTCGCACTACAGAATCTACGCCGCTGAAGGTGTAGTAAGTTTTGCAGCCAATAGGACCATTCAGGATTACAAGGTTGTTTCGGATTCCTTCACAGGCGGAGATGGCACCTGTGATGTGATCAGCGACAGAGTTTCTCAAATATTGATTTGTCATGCTTCCACCTTCCTTCTAAAGAGTTTTCAAACAGCTGGCTCCACCGCAGGGCGCATTCGGTTCCTGCGAAGAAGCCGGAACCAACGTCCCGGGACAGATTTGCTGTGAAGATATCAGCCGGAATACAGGCCTGGGCAATGGAATGATTGAGTATGATAAGGTCCGGCTTCTTCTCTGCTATGGATTTTTTCAGGGATTCCAGATTTCCATCCCAGTCCTTTGAGAACTGGTGTCTCCAGTCCATAGTTCTGTCCTCCTTGCTGCCGATGAGGATGGAGTCTACTACATTCCAGTCAAGATCGCGGGACAGCTCAAAGATCCAGTCGATAATTTTGTTGTTCAGGAAAAAGAGTACTTTTTTATTTTTATACAAAGGCTTCAGTGCATCAATCTGGTTGCGGTACTGAAGCTGTTTTTCTGCGATTACCTGCTCTGCTTCTGCAGTTTTGCCATAAAGTCTTCCTACCATGCGCAGCCAGTCAGCGGTTTCCGAAAAGCCTCTGGGAAGTTCCCCGTCCAGAAATTTGCAGCCATATTTCTCTTCAAATATGTTCTGCAGCTGATGGCCCAGCTCATCATAACGGGCCATAATGGAATAAGGTGCTTTCTTAAACTGGCGAATGTTTTCCATGAACTCAGCGCAGAGAAAACGGCAGTTGATGCGGATGCCCATTTTTTCCAGCATGTCCTGAAGATCCATAAAGTTCTTGTCGGTCTGGGAGGAGATGGTGGGTTCATAGACAATGTTGATGCAGTCTGGTTCTGGTGTCACATCAGAATCCACAGCTTCCAGGGCCAGGGTTTTGTAGCAGAGAGCCATGCCGTCATTGTAGTCTCCGGCTTCGATTCCGTCGGTGTGGATGATATACATATTCACTCCAAGAGTTTTCAGTTCTTTTTGAAGAGGAACCAGGTCATCTCCGCTTAATCCAGGAATGCAGGCGGTAACAGCGATGATATTGCGGATCCCCCGCGCTGCCATTTCCAGTGCTTTCTGCCGGGCATGGTCTATGCCGCCATATACAGCATCATTTACTGTGATATCCGTGTTTTCGAACTGTCTTGGGACAAAGGCGGGATAGAGGATTCCACGTTCATATAAGCCTCTCCTGGCGTAGCTGCTGAAGCCATTGATGGCATACCAGGTGCAGCTTTTGGGGGCATGGCCGAGAACGGCGGCATCTTTTATGTGGATGGCAAGGTCAACTGCGCCCCGGTAGGCACAGCCGTATAAAGGAACACGGCTGAACGGGTCAGACAGTGCCCGCTTCTTGGTTCCGGAAGGCGCAGCTGGTGTTGGGGGAATCACAACTGCAGGCTTCTTTTCCTGAACAGGTGCTGTGGCCTGGGAAGGGGTGTCGCCGCGCATAAATAATTCCATCTGCTCTTCGGATAATGGCTGAGCAGGATAAAGCCTGGGCTGGTTTAAAAGCTTCCCTGCAAGTTCGAGGAAAATCTTGGCTTCTGTGCTGTCTGGATCCTTTTCTACAAGAGTCATGGCTTCTTTTTCTGCCTGGGCAAAGCTGCTGCTTCTGGGGATGCGGGCAAGAATGGGAAGGTGCACAGCCTGTGCGAAATCTTCTACCCGTTTGCTTTCGTCGCCTACGCCGCGGCTGTTGTAGATGATTCCGGCAATCTGGCTGCCATTTGGATTCAGGTTTTTGATTCCGCAGAGAATGTTATTGGCGGCATAAATTGCCATAGATTCTCCGCTGGTTACAAGAAAAACGGCATTGGCATACTGTCTGCGGACAGGAACGGCAAAGCCGCCGCAGACAACATCACCAAGCACATCATATACGATCTGGTCATAATGCTCCATGGCGTGGAACTGGTTGAGAAAATCAAAAGCGGTCAGGATTCCGCGTCCGGCACAGCCCATTCCAGGTCTGGGACCTCCTGCTTCCACGCAGCCAGTGTCCAGAAATCCTGTCATTAACACATCATCCAGCTTTTGTTCGTCTTCAGGGGTATTTAAAAGATAGTCCAGAATGGTGACAACCTTTCTGCCGTGGTGCAGAAGACGCGTGGAATCGTGTTTGGGATCGCAGCCGATCTGGAGTACTTTGCTGCCGCAGGCCGCCAGGGCAGCACTCAGATTGGCGCTCATGGTGGATTTCCCGATTCCGCCTTTTCCGTAAACTGCAATTTGCATGATGTTCCTCCTCTGTGTATTTTTACTGTGTATAAGGATATCATATAGGGGTGGCGGATACAATGTCTGCATGGGAGAAAAAGGCGTTTTTTCCAGAGCTGCGGCACATTTTCTGGCATGGAAATATTCTTATAAAACCAGTTGAACTTAAAGGTCAACAGTTGTAAAATTTATTTATAAAACTGACCTGGACAGCTTTCTGACATCAGAAAAAAAGCCATGATGTTAGAAGGCTGTTTTTATATTTTGTTTTGGAAAGAAGATGGTGGAAAATGAGATTTAAAGAATTAACTTTGCAAAATGTGATTCTGCAGATAGACGATTTGAAATAAGAAAGGAGAATGACTTTATGCTTAGTAAATATAAATTAAACCAGCTTTACTTCAAAGATACACAGGAAGATACGCCGGAGTATAAGATTGGATTTTATGCGTTTGACTGCTATCATATGTAGGATGAGGACGGGAGACGTTCCGGTTACGGTTATGAGATGATGCAGGATGTTTCCAAATATCTGCAGTGCACGTTTTCTTATGTAGGCTATGACAAGACCGCAAAGGAATGCGAGGAAATGCTGCGAAGCGGAGACATTGACATTTATACTGCAGCAAGGAAAACGGAGGAAAGAGAAACGGAATTTGCTTTTTCCAAGCATCCGGCGATTACAGCGACCACATGCATGAACGTGAAGGTGGGCAACACGATGTAGTGGCCGGTGACTATTCTACCTACAATGGCCTGCGCATCGGTCTTCTGGCACGGCATACCTATAACGACAGCTTCAAGGAATTTGCCAAAGAAAAAGGCTTTGACTGTGAGATTATTTATTATGAAACTCCTACAGAGCTTACCGATGCACTGATCAATGATGAGGTGGATGCGCTGGTAAACAGCTACATCCGCATTCTGGAAGATGAGAGTGTGATAGAGAACTTCGGACAGACCCCATATTACATAATGGCCCGCAGGGAAGACCAGGATTTGATCGACCAGATCGACAATGCCATTGACTGCATGAACCGGGAAACACCGAACTGGAGAGCGGAACTGTACAACAAATATTACGGTTCCCAGAATCAGAATACGGAGTTCACAGATGAGGAGACGAAGCTTCTTGCAGAGCTTCAGGAGTCCGGTGACGTGGATGTCTGGATGGATGTGGACGGCAGCTACGATAAGGAAGGAACCTTTGCGTACAAAACCACAGATCCTTATCTGACCACAACCGTATCGGTTCTTAGAAAGCGTGGCTCCTCCAGTAAATTCCAGAAGCTGGCAATGGTAAGCAACAATATTTCCATCAGACAGATTATCTCCGAGATGTGGCCGGAGGTAGAAGTTATAACCCTGGAAAACAATGAAGACTGTGTTGAAGCAGTTACAACAGGCAATGTGGACGGTGCGCTGCTTATGAGCTACACAGCCCAGGAACTGGCGAGAAATGATGTACAGAATCGTTTAAGCGTAGATATTGTTCCAGGTGCCGCCCTGAGCATGGAAATGGGAGTCAATGCCAGGGATGATTACCACTTTTATGGACTCTGGGAAAAAGCGCTGGCAGATATTTTCCGGCAGCTTGGCGAGGAGATTGTACAGAAAAACACGGAGGCGGTAACAGAAACCAGCATAGTGGCATTCCTGTTTGATAATCCCGTTTATCTGATGGTGGTGCTCGCAGCGATTTTCCTGATTCTGTTTTTCGTTATTCTGTCAGTGCTGTCTGTGAAGAGTAAAAATAAACAGCAACGTATTGCGGCAGAGCTTGCAGCAGCACTTACGTCTGCCAAAGAAGCCAATGAGGTCAAGCAGAATTTCTTTTCCAAGATGAGTCATGATATTCGGACTCCGCTGAACGTGGTTCTGAGAATGACGCAGATTGCACAGAAGTATAAGAACGACAGCGCAAGGCTGGAGCGGTCTCTGTAAAACATTACTACAGAAGGCAATTATCTGCTGACGCTGGTGAATTCCATTCTGGATATGAACCAGCTGGAATATGGATATATTGAATTTCACTTATAATACCTGGATCTTACTTGGGCTGTTTGCGGTGAGTCTGAACAGCATTGGGATCTCCTATAAGGTGGGATATTCGGTGGCGATTGCCCTTCGGTACATCCCGGATATCCAGAGGGATTATCACAGCATCAGCCAGGCACAGCAGGCGAGGCGTGGAGCTGGGAATAAATGAGCACTTTTTTGCAAGGCTGAAGAACTCAGTGAATATCCTTCTTCCGCTGATCCTTACCAGCCTGAACAGAATCGACACCATTTCCAACGCCATGGAGCTGCGCGGCTTCGGCAAAGACAAAAAACGAACCTGGTACACCAGACGCCCCTTTGCAAGAAGGGATTTCATTGTACTGGGAATCGGCGTCCTGCTGCTGGTGATCAGTTTGACAGTGACGATAAAGTTGGGAAGATTTTATAATCCATTTGTTTGATAAGAGGGTTTTATTTTTGAAAATGGCTTCAGATCTGTCGGGAGATGGATTTGGAGCTTTTTTAATTGTAAACGGGTGGGGGAAATGATAGAATCATGGGATAGGAAGATTTATGACAAAGGAGCAAAAAGGTTATGAACTTAAAGCATATTTTTGAATCAACAGACTTCGTTCATGCAAGCGGAACGAAGGAGGAACTGCAGGTTGCAGAGTTTCTGAAGAGCCAGTGTGAGGAGCTTGGAGTGCCTGCGCATCTGGAAGGATTCCGGGTGGCAATGGGAGACATTGAAGAGGTTCATCTGCTGGCGGATGGACAGGAGATTCCATGTAAGGCTCTTAGTTGCTGCGGAAGCGGAGTGGTGGAAGGGGAGCTTTATTATATGCCGGGAATGGATCCGGTTTCCCTGGCTGGTGCAAAGGACAAAATCGTGCTGTTGGATCAGGGCGTTGGATTTTTCAGCTACCATGATCTGATGAAAGCTGGGGCGAAGGGACTTATTTTCCAGTACGGAAACGTGCATTATCCAAATACAGATATTGACCAGCGAGATCTTCGCGAGGCTGCAGTTGGGGAGGAGCGCAAGGTGCTTTGCGCTATGATCCATTCCGGCCAGGCTATGGAGCTTGTGAAAAACAAGGTGAAAAATATCCGCCTGGAAATTTTCCAGCATGAGTATGACGGGGAATCCCACAATGTAATTGCGGAGATTCCAGGAAAAAGAGAGGAATACATCGTGCTTAGTGCACATTATGATACCACCTCATTGTCTCACGGCGCTTATGATAACATGAGCGGCTGCGCGGGTCTGCTTGGAATTATGGAGCAGCTGAAGGATAAGGAACTGAACTATGGACTGCGGTTTGTATTCTGCGGCAGTGAGGAGCGCGGACTTCTGGGTTCTAAGGCGTATGTTCGCGACCATGAATCTGAACTGGAAAAAGCGGCGCTGAACATTAACCTGGATATGATCGGAACTTACCTGGGAAAATTCATTGCATGTGTTTCTGCAGAGGATAAGCTGGCGCATTATATTTCTTATATGGCAGCAGAGGTGGGATTCCCGGTAGAGGCGAAACAGGGCGTTTATTCCAGTGACTCTACTCCATTTGCGGACAAGAGTGTTCCGGCCCTTTCCTTTGCCCGTCTTGCAAGCTCCAATGTGGCACCAATCCACTGCCGCTATGATTTGATGGAAGTGATGTCTATGGAGCAGCTGCAGAAGGATATTGATTTCCTGGCGAAGTTCACAGAGCGTTTTGCCAATGCAGTTGTGTGTCCGGTTTCCAGAGAGATTCCGGAGAAAATCAAGACAGAATTGGACGAGTACCTTTTCAGAAAAAGAAAAGAGCAGTAAAAAGATGAAGTACAAGGTTATGGAAATTCAGGAAGACGTGGATTTCGGCTGTGAGGAGAGAAGTGAGGGGTCTCCGGTTATGGCAGTGGTGCTTCTTAGAGGCGAGGACGGAAGCGAAATGATGACCCGCCAGGCGGACCAGATGCTTTATGACGGGGGAATTGAGGAAGGGGATTCAGTTGTGTTTGATGAGAGATATGAGCTGGTGAAGCTGCTCTAGAGCCTTTTTCAAGCACGCTCTAGAGCTATGAAATCGGGAGGGACACTGTATGAATGGGGAAATAAAAGTTGCGGTTTGCGATGACCTGGAAGAAGACCGCCAGGTTCTTGTGAATCTGCTTTCTGAGTATACAGACAAGAACAATTTATATGTGAAAATCCAGGAATTTACTTCCGGTGAGGCATTTCTGGCTTCGGATACATCGGAGTATTCTTTTTCCTATATTGCAAGCTGGTCTTCCGGTAAAAATATGAAAGAGCTTCGTGCTTCTATGGACACCATCCGTAAGACTTCTGCTGATATGATCGGACAGATTGAGGAAAAACTCAAAGAACTTCAGATAGAAAGAGCAGAGCAGGAAGCAGATGTTGTGGAGCAGACAGAAGAAATGAGTGCCATGCAGTATGCAGAACAGACCATTAACCGTCTGGAGCAGGAACGGACGATTTTCAGCAATGACCAGAGAAATCTTATCGTGAATTTTGCTTATAAACTGGATGATAGGGAAGCAATGGAAAAACTGGCAGAGAATCTTGCAGAATCTATTCTGAATGGAAACAGAGAAGCGGTACTAAAATTGATTGGAGAAGCGGAGGAACAGATTAAAAGTCTGCCGGATTCGATGATTGGTTTATCAGAATTGCATGAAGCCGGATTTTATTCAGAAAGTATGCTTCCGCTTACCAGGGAACGGGCAGTGGAATTGCACCATGAGGGAGTAACGGTTTACGGACTGACCGGAGCAGTGGGTGGTCAGGAGCAGTCGCAAAGAGTTATGAATCTGGAACTGGATATTTTACAGCATGACGGGTTATTCGGAGTGACGAAATTTGAATGGGAAAATTACCGGAGAAGTCAGAAAACGATTATGACACCGGAAGAAAAAGCAAAGATCAAAGAAACGCTTCTTCTGGAAAGTGATGGAAAACGTTATGGTATTTATCAGATTAACAGCGGACAGGAAGAAAGAGGGTATCAGTTTTTAAGTCTGGAAGCGGCAAAAGAAATGGGATTTACCGTAGATGGCAAAGACTATCAGATGGTTTACAGTGAAAGACTGAGAGATGCTACGACACTGGACAATCTCTTTGAGCGATTTAATATAGAGCGTCCAAACGATTTTACCGGGCATTCCATGTCAGTCAGTGACGTAATCATTATGAATCGGGGTGGCAGATTAACTGCATACTATGTAGATTCCTTTGGATTTACAGAATTGCCGGACTTTGTGGCACAGAGAGCTGAAATGTTAAATGATAATCCGGTAAAAGCATATCCAGAAGTTTATATGGGAACTTTGGAAAAAGCTATGCAGGAGAGAAATGTAGATGCTTATCTGGATTCCAGAAAACTGAACATTGATTGTAAAAATGCTATCGAACATGCAATCGCAGAGGGATTCGACGGTATGCGTTTAAATCCAGATGTTGCAGTAGGTGTGGTTGAAAAATACGGGGAAGAACGGGCTGCATTTGTTCTGGCAAATACATTGAAACAGCTTTCTCATGATGGAAGATTTTCTGATGGCAATAAACGGTGGGCAGATGGCATTGATATTCCGGAAAATATCAGCCGGGGAATGGATCTGAACAGGGACTATATTGTGGGCAGCCATCCTGCAGTCCTGAATGGATTTATTGATATGGCAAGAAAAGAAATCCGTACCCGGAAACTGGAAGAGGTGCTTGGTGTGAAAAATCAGCATATCACTGAAACTACAAGAGGGTATGAAGCAGAAGGACATACAGGCACCTGGTATGCGATGGATATGAAAACATATCATGGGGAGCGATTCTTCCAGATGCGGAGCGAGGAATACGGTCAGGACGTGGCAGATATTATTGTATCGGAAAATGGGACACTGGTGGCAGAGGACATCTGGCATGGATTTGATGAAGGAGCCAGGGAAGCTATTTCAGAATATCTGGAAGAAAATGGTGCAACGGTGTATGACTTGATAGATCTTCCAGACCAGGCAACAGTCATCTTAGCAGACGGAACAGTTATGAAAATCATGGAACAGCAGCCAATCAGTACAGATACATGGGAGCCGACACTGACCGGACAGAATCTGCGGGGTGAAGAACAGAAATTCAGCTTTTTCGAGATACATAAAGTCAGAGAAAATAATGGCATTGACCTGAAAATGCCAGAAAATCATTATATTGACCAATATTATGTGATCGAAGATCTGGCAGCAAAAGGTGGGATGAAGATCGAGAGATATAAGGATTTGGGAGCTGCCCTTGGAGCATATTACTCTCTGCCTAATCATAAAATGAAAGCTCTTGGAATTGAAAATACAGCACCGTTGCGAGGTAGTCTTGATTTTATTCAGTGTAAGAATGGAATAGATACATTGATTTATGATTGCCAGGAAGTGGAAGGATGGCTGAATCCGCAGATATACAATACTTTTAAAGAGATAGGAAACAGTCTGGCAGTGCATGATACAGAGATAGCATACCAGATTGGAGATCAGTATTTTACAATTCAGACGGTAGAAGATGGTTATGATTATACATTCTATGATAAAGATTATCTGGAACTGGATGGCGGCGTTTATGATGATCCGACTATTTCTATTACTGAAGCAATGGAGAATATTTTGGAAGAGGAAGGACTTTCGATAGAAGATGCAAGCGTGATGGATTATGAAGAAATGTATGCAGAAATTGAATATGCAGAAGAAGAGAGACTGGAGAAGATACAATTTGAACGTACTTGCCCAAAGGCTTTTTTTGATGGTTATGACAGGGAAGCGGCATTAAAAAATTATGAGGGAATAACCGTACAATTTAAAATGTCTGGTATGTATTTAACAGTGCAACCGACGGAGGATGGCTATAAATACCTGGTTTATGATCAGGAACTTCATGAAATTTCAGGAGATGCTTGTGGAAATCCAGAAGATTCTATTCAGAAAGCAATGTATGCCAGCTTGAAAAATGAAGGATTGGAAGATGTTGAATGTGTAAAAGTTGATGACAGGGAGTTTCGGGATAAGGTAATCAGTCATTCTAAGGAAGTGCTGGCCAGTGGAGATGTTCGATTCACTTCGGAACTTGGCAGATGTGAAACAGCATTGAATGGGATGGACAGGGCAGAAATTGAATATGAAGTTTTATTTCATGCAAGAGCTGTTCTGGAAGAAATGGGACTGGAAAATGAAGTTACATTGATTGGGGCGAGAGTACATGGTTCCAGAAGCAGAGATGACCTGTATCGTGCAGATTCTGATCTTGATGTGGTGCTTTCTTATCGAGGAAATATTCGAGAGGATAGTTTTTTTAACGAATTGAATTCGTATGGTATGGCAATAGCAGGCATTAAAGTAGACATTAACCCAATCTTAGAAGAAAGAATTACTTTGGCAGAGTATATAAAGGAATCGGAAGCCTATCTTGATCAGCAGGAAATCAGGAAACTCGCAGTGGACTTGGATAATTTTAGTTATGAATGTGATACTTATGAATATAAAGATACCGTTGAAAATAGGGAAGAACAGGTTGAGAAACTCACAGAGGATATTTTGAACAAGGAGACAGCAGGTTTAAAAGACTGGCTGACTGAGGTGGCAGAAGAATCGGATATAGACAGCGATGTAGTCACTGCCCAGTCATTACTTTCACGTCTGAAAAATGCAGAAACACTTTCTGTTTTTACCAGACAGCCAGAGCAGAAACAGCCGGAAGACACGATCACTTTTTATGTTGCGGAGTGTATGGAATTTCCTGTTATGGGTGAGTACCACGAAAATCTTACTTTGGAAGAAGCCTTACACATTTATGAAACCATTCCCGCTGAACGTATGAATGGGATAAAAGGTGTTGGATTTGAACTGCATGATGGAAGCGATTATGACGGACCGTATGATCTTATGCGACTGGGAAAAGTTGACCGGGAAGGTGTGGAGATGATTAAACACTATAAGGAAAGTCCATTAGTTCAGAAAGCAATGGATGATGTGGAAAAATATTTTGCCAGGAAGCAGGAACTTACAAAAAGAGCAGAACAGGTAGTTGGAGATAAGCCTATACAGAAAGAAAATGTTTCACATCCAAAGAGCAGAAAAGAATCTGTTCTTCAGGCACTCCGGGAACGTCAGGCAAAAATAAAAGAGCAGGAACAGACTGCAACGAAAGAAAAATCCAGAACACATAAGAAGGGAGAGGTGTCATTATGATGGTAAGATTTGAGGAAGATGAATATATTGCTGTTGCGATTTTTGATGCGGGTGACAGGATTCAGACAATGAATGCTATGGATGAAATTTTTTCCTATCTGGATGAAGATATGAAGTATCTGATATTTACAACAATTCAGAAGCTGTATTATCTTAGCGATGAAGGATACAAAGAGCTGGAAAGAACCGTAGAGATTTATAAAGCAGACTTGGAGGTGGATGGAGAATGAGTAGAAGTCAGTTTGCAGTTTATCAGTTAAAAAAGAAGCCGGAATTGAGAAACCTTCTTTTCCGTACCTATGAAGAACTTGCACAGGATCAGATTCCTGTGCAGGTGAAAAATTATGAACAGGTGTATCTTGGAACAATGAAACCGAGAGAAACGCCAGAGCAGATAAAAAAGGAGCTGGAGAAGAAACAACCACATAATTATAAAGGTCATGCAATCAGTACCAGTGACGTGATGATCTTGAATGATAATGGTATCACGACTGTTTACTATGTAAATAAAGATGCTTTTATAGAGATTTCTGATTTTATGAAAGTTGCATCTTCGGAAAACGGTGGACTTACGAAGGATACAGTTGGCTATGAAATAGAGGGAAAAGACGGATCATGGGAAGTAATAGATTATCTGCTGGTAGAAGGCAAGAATTATTTCCTTATGGAACATGAGCAGTATGGGAAAGATGTTGCGTATGTAGTTTTGAACCAGGACGGCAAAGTGATTGTAGATAGCACATATAATGGATTTGATGATGCAGTAAAACAGAAAATTCTTGATTCTCTGCATCCACCAGTGCAAGAACAGACAGAAAATAGTAAACCGAAACTGGATAACTGGCAGAAGTATCTGGAAAATGGGGAATACCTGAGAAGTGCGGAAATTACAGAGGAAGCAAATTATAATATGATTGACGGACTTAGAAATAATTCTGCACCGAAAGATAAAAAGAAGCGTCCAAAAGAATCCGTTCTTGCGAAGCTGAATGAGAAAAAGGAAGAAGTTGCCAAGCGTAGTGGACAGAAAGCAATGCAGCAGATAATGGGACAAGACGTGGAGCGTACAAAAAAATAAAAATGAGAGGCTGGTCACAGTTGTGGCTGGCTTCTTTTTTTGCATAGAAAAAGACTGGCCAGTGCCGAATAATCAGTTAGGGCTAGTCTTTATAGTGTGTTGCAATATCTTCAATTTTACAATCCAGAATATTACAGAGAGTGTTGATGGTGTTCATACTGACACCTTCATTATTCTGCAAACGATGTATCAGGGACTTACTGAAATGATATTCTTTGTGAAGAGTGTATTTTGTGATACCTCTTTCCTGCATGGTAAGCCACAATTTATCATATTTAATCAACGGCTATCTCCACCTTTTTCTTGTCTTTCCCTCATTATAGGGTTAAGATAGAAAGTAACAAAGGTTCTGTTTTCGGAACCCACATCAATGAGGAGGAGATGGATTGAAAAAGCAGAGGATAAAAGGAATTGTACTGGTAGTTGTTTGTTTCATATGTGTATTGTGTATATGTAGTGGGTTTTATAGAGTGCAGTCGAAGGAACTTTCGGAAATTCCTGATGCAGTCAATAGTACGAGATTTAACACTACGGAACATTTAACAGTTGTAGCAAATCAGGAGGAAATTGCTGATAAAAAGGAACTGGCAAAACAGATTATAAAAATGTGCAGGGAAAATTCTTTTCAGTCTATAAAGTTTTCTTATGATATGGTATGCCCGACAGAATTACAGATCAATGTATATAAGACGGAAAACGACTTTAACGATAATAAGCAATTCTGTGAGATAGCATATTTATCAGATGAAGAAAATGGGGAATATGATATTATCCACAACCCTGAAAAATTTATATTGTATGTAGATGGAGAAAAGGTAGAATAGAGAAATAGAGGTTTGCTTCCCTGGATTTAAGGAAGAACCTCTATTTTTATGAAAAAAAGTCGGTTATGATTTTTCTTGTGTATGTTCACGCTGGCGATTTTGAACTTGTGAGGTTCCAAGAATAATATCTACATTGGAACACACTGTACGGAGTTCCCGTTCATGTTCCCGTCGGGCATTAAAGTCTTCACGTTGCATCGTCTGTAATTCTGTTAAGCGATTCTTTTCCTCACGCAGCATTTTTAATGTAGGAAGTTTATTGCCCTGTGATTTTTCTTTGAGTATTCGGAGGGCAGATTCATAGAGTGTAAGTTCTGCCCGGTGATCATCATAAAATTTTTCTTTGTTCCGACTTTTGCGGTAATCAGAATATATAGATTTATTGGCAAGATACTGTCCGGTATAATGAATCTGTTCATTGACATTCTTCAAAGTATTCTCTGTGGATTTTAGTGTATTTCTTGCATCAGTGCTTTGAGCAGAGGCATCGGAAAGAGCTGCTTCTAAATCTGCCTTGGATTGAAATCCATGTTCCTGTTCATAGGCAACTGTCGGAGCCATCATTTTCA
>OOCH01001243.1_pt1 | contig 20881 bp, 21 predicted proteins | sample 1671641 | NCBI WGS metagenome assembly OOCH01 (sample SAMN06348177, study PRJEB24527) | human gut metagenome | biome: human gut; feature: ankylosing spondylitis patient; material: feces | host: Homo sapiens | place: China | collected 2015-10
AGCTTTAGTAGAAACTATTGGTTGCTCTGGTATGACTCATTCCGCAGCTATGGCTGCTGAAATTCTCCCCGGCAAGACTCTGCTGGAGTGCCTGAACACCGACCTGGTGTGCGACGCCATCAATGTGGCTATGCGCGAGATCTTCAAGCAGCTGGCTTACGGTCGTTCTCAGTCCGCATTCTCTGAGGACGGTCTGGTTGTCGGCGCTGCTCTGGAGGACCTGGGCAAGGGCCTGCGCAGCCAGGTGGGCACCATGTTCTCCACCAAGCTGAAGGGCGTGCGCTACATGGAGATGGCTGAGGGTTACGTAACCCGCATGGCTCTGGACGAAGAGGGCGAGGTCATCGGCTATGAGTTCGTAAAGCTGGGCAAAATGTTGGAGGATATTCGTCACGGCAAGAGCCCCAACGAGGCTTACGAGGCAAACATTGGCAACTACGGTCGCTTTGCTAACGCTGCAAAGTACATTGACCCCAGAGAAGAATAAGAGAAGGAGGACAATACCATGGCAAATGATGTAAAGTTTGAAGGCAAGGAAAGAAGACTTGCCAAGATCGAAAAGTGCCTTGCCGAGTACGGTCTCTCCAGCCTGGAGGAGGCAAGAGATCTTTGCCTGTCCAAGGGCATTGATGTAGACGGTATCGTAAAGGGCGTGCAGCCCATCGCTTTTGATAACGCCAGCTGGGCATACACCCTGGGTGTGGCCGTTGCACTGAAAAAAGGTGTGGCCACCGCTTCCGAGGCTGCCGCAGCCATCGGTATCGGCCTGCAGGCATTCTGCATTCCCGGTTCCGTTGCCGAGCAGCGTAATGTAGGTCTGGGCCACGGTAACCTGGGCGCCCGCCTGCTGCACGAGGACACCAAGTGCTTCGCTTTCCTGGCCGGCCACGAGAGCTTTGCTGCCGCTGAGGGCGCAATCGGCATTGCCCGTACCGCCAACAAGGTTCGCAAAGAGCCCCTGAAGGTCATCCTGAACGGCCTGGGCAAGGACGCTGCTTATATCATCTCCCGCGTTAACGGCTTCACCTATGTAAAGACCGATTATGATTTTTACACCGGCGAGCTGAAGATTGAGGAAGAAAAGGCATTCTCCGACGGCGAGCGCGCTGCCGTAAAGTGCTACGGCGCCAACGATGTGCTTGAGGGCGTTGCCATTATGAAGCACGAGGGCGTAGATGTTTCCATCACCGGTAACTCTACCAACCCCACCCGCTTCCAGCACCTGGTTGCCGGCACTTACAAGAAGTGGTGCCTGGAGAACGGCAAAAAGTACTTCTCCGTGGCTTCCGGCGGCGGCACCGGCCGTACCCTGCACCCGGACAATATGGCTGCCGGTCCCGCTTCCTACGGTCTGACTGACTCTATGGGTCGTATGCACGGCGACGCACAGTTCGCCGGCTCCTCCTCCGTTCCCGCTCATGTTGAGATGATGGGCCTGATCGGTATGGGTAACAACCCCATGGTCGGCGCTACCGTGGCTTGCGCAGTGGCTGTGGAAGAAGCCACCAAATAAGCCAAAAACGGCATAAAATCACCCCCGCACGCCCGGCGTGTGGGGGTTTCTTTTTGCGTTATATCGCCTTTCTTGCAAAGGGTACTCCCACGGTTAATCGTAGGGTGGAGAGCCATTCCCTGCCGCAAACATCACGCCTCGGCAGCCACCTTGGCGGCGCGGGCAATGTGGGTGCGAATTACGGTGCAGGTCTCCTCAAACGCCTGCTGCTCCGCAGCGTTCAAGGGAAGCTCGATAATATTCTCAATGCCGTCCCTGCCGATGACGCAGGGCACACCGGCGTGCAAATCTTGCTGACCGTACTCCCCTTGCAACAGCACGGAAGCGGGTAGCACCCGGTGCTCGTCCCGGAGAATGCACTTGACCATATCCGCCAGCGCTGCGCCGATGCCGAACTCCGTGGAGCCTTTGCCCTCAATGATCTCGTTGCCGATCTGGCGGGTGCGCTCCAAAATCAGATCCTCATCCAGCTTGCCGTAGCGCACCGGATCCTGCCGGCGCAGGGCGGTATAATCCCGACCGCCGATGGTGGTGGAGGAGAAGGGAATCAGCGAGGAATTGCCGTGCTCGCCCAAAGAGCAGGTAGTCAGGCTGCGGCGATCCACACCGGCGAGCTCGCTGATGGTGCGCTTCAGCCGGGCGGTATCCAAAAGCGTGCCGGTAGAGAAGCACCGCTCCCGGGGCAGCCCCAGGGATTTGCGGGTAAAATCTGCAATGATATCCGCCGGGTTCGTAATGGTAATCACAATGCCCTGATAATCCAGCGGCTTTAAGTGGCTGCACACATCCCGAAGCATACGCACCGAGTCGTCCAGCATGTCCAGCCGCGTTTGCCCGGGCTTGCGGGGCTGACCCACGGAAATAACAATAATATCCGCCGTTTTGCAGTCATCATAATTTCCCACATGCACGGTGCAACTGCCGGGCGTGAACAGGCAGGCGTCTGCCACATCCATGGCGTTGGCGCGGGCTTTCTCCAAATCCGTATCCAGCAGCACGATCTCCTCGCACACGCCGCCAAAGGCCAAAGCCATGGCGCAATGGGAGCCTACATGCCCGGCGCCGATGATCACAACTTTTCGCTTATTCATAACGCTCACCTCGAACAAATTCTATATCTATTGTACTCTCCGCCCGGTCATTTGTAAAGCCCGCTTGTAACCGGGCGATATTTGTGCCATAATAAAAGCGGTGATTCTATGACGAAACAAAAAATCCTGGTGATCGGCACCGGCGGCACCATCGGTGCCAAAGCCGGTTCCACCATTACGGCGGACGCACCGCTGAAGATTCTAAACCTATATACGCCCCCGGCGGGGGTAGATCTGATCGGCCGAACGGCCTTTGACCGCTTTTCCGAGCATGCCGACCTGGCGTACCTGGAGCAGCTTTGCACCTATATGCAGGGGATCGATTACAGCGCTTACCGGGGCGTGGTGCTGCTCCACGGCAGCGACACCCTCACCTACACAGCCGCGCTGCTGGCCCACCTGCTGCCGGACAAGCCGCTGGTGCTGGTGGCTGCGGGCACCCCGCCGGAGGCACCGGGCAGCAACGCCCTGCCCAACCTGAACCTGGCGGTGCAATATTTACTAAGCGGCGCCAAAGACGGTGTGCAAATTGCCTACGACGGACTGCATCCGGCCTGGGCCACCACCGAGGCGGACTGCAACGATCGGTTCCACCACGCATCGGTGCCCTTTGTGCCGGTCCAGGCCCCGGCGTTCCACCGGCGCCGCATTTTGCAAATCACGCCCCACCCGGGCATAGACTACGGTGCCTTTGATCTGACCGGCGTGGATGCGGTGCTCCACCGCATGTACCACAGTGCTACCGTACCGGAGCCGGCGACCGCATTTGCCCATCGCTGCAAGAAAGCTGGCGTACCCTGTCTCTTTGTGACCCCAAAGCCCGCTGCCGCCTATGTAACCGCCGCTCACCTGCCGGGCATCTGGACAAGCACCACCCCGGAGAGCGCCTTTGCAAAATTGTTATTGACAAACGAGCAGGACTTTGATACAATGACTCTACAAGTGAATGAAAACCGATGAGGCGGAGATAAAAATGCACCGTGCGCCCACAGAGAGCCCCTGTTGCTGGGAATGGGGTGGAAATGCAGCGCATTAAATGGACCGCTGAGGGCACGGTGAACGGCAATTTGCCCAGTATTCCGTGACGAGATGGCCTGCGTCAGTGGCCGGAGATATGATGGTATCTCGCAGAGCGTATGCGTGCTTTTGCACCGTAAACCAAGGTGGCACCGCGAATCAAGTTATTCGTCCTTGGCAGTCTTTTTGACTGCCAAGGTTTTTTTATTTTCTACCGGCTCTGTGAACACCGAAAGGAGCAGTAGAATGGAACTGAAACCCACGAAAGCACAAATTTTGTGGTTGGCCGAGAAGTACAACACCGTGCCCTTGAGCACCACCCTACCGGCCACGGTGACTCCCACGCAGGTGCTGCAAAAGCTAAAGACCGTCAGCCGCCACTGCTATATGCTGGAGTCCTGCGAAGACAAGGAAAGCTCCGGGCGGTACACCTTCCTGGGCTTTGATCCCCAGGCAGAGATCCACTGCAAGGACGGCAAAGGCACCGTAATGGACGAGAACGGCTCGCGCACCTTTACCGGCAGTCCAAAGCCCCATATTGCTGCCCTGCTGGACACGGACACCCTGCGCCGGTATATAGAGACTTGCGACACCCTGGGGCTGTCCGCCCTGGTGGAGGCCCACGACAACCGAGAAATCGCCGGTGCGCTGGCTGCCGGCGCCCGGGTGATCGGGGTCAACAATCGGAACTTAAAGGACTTTACCGTAGATGTGCACAACAGCAGCCGCTACCGTGCACTGGTGCCGGCGGGGCGATGGCATTGCCCCCAAAGACCGACAGATCCCCCCTTGTGACCGACCGTTTTTCCTGGCCGGGGGACTAAACACAGAAAATATGGCAGAAACCATTGCCGCCTTTTCTCCCTACGGCGTAGATCTTAGCTCCGCCGCAGAGACAAACGGCGTGAAGGATAAAAACAAAATGCAAAAACTGGTAAGGAGCGTACACCATGAGTAAAGGCAGATACGGCATTCACGGCGGGCAATACATTCCCGAGACCCTGATGCACGAGATCGAAAATTTAGAAAAAGCATACGAGCATTACAAAAACGACCCGGACTTTTGCGCCGAGCTGGACACCCTGAACCGGGAATACGCCGGTCGTCCCAGCCTGCTGTACTATGCAGAGAAAATGACAAAGGACCTGGGCGGTGCCAAGATCTACTTAAAGCGCGAGGACCTGAACCACACCGGCTCCCATAAAATCAACAATGTACTGGGTCAGTGCCTACTGGCCAAGCGCTTGGGCAAAACCCGGGTGATCGCCGAGACCGGCGCCGGGCAGCACGGCGTAGCCACCGCCACCGCCGCTGCGCTGATGGGACTGGAGTGCGAGGTCTTTATGGGCGAGGAGGACACGATTCGTCAGGCGCTGAACTGCTACCGTATGGAACTGCTGGGGGCTAAGGTGCACCCGGTAAAGAGCGGCACCCGCACCTTAAAGGACGCAGTAAACGAGGCCATGCGGGAGTGGGTCAGCCGGGTAGACGATACGCTGTATGTGCTGGGCTCCGTGATGGGTCCCCACCCCTATCCCATGATCGTCCGTGACTTTCAAAGCGTCATCGGCAGAGAAGCACGCCAGCAAATTTTGGAAAAAGAGGGGCGTCTGCCGGACGCGGTGCTGGCCTGCGTAGGCGGCGGCTCCAACGCCATGGGTATCTTCCACGAGTTCATCCCGGACGAGAGTGTGCAGCTGATCGGCTGCGAGGCGGCCGGTAAGGGGGTGGACACTGCCATGAACGCCGCCACCATGACCTGCGGCAGTGAGGGCGTGTTCCACGGTATGAAGTCCTACTTCTGCCAAAACGAGTTTGGCCAGATTGCGCCGGTGTACTCCATCAGCGCCGGGCTGGACTACCCGGGCGTTGGGCCGGAGCACGCCTACCTGCACGACATTGGCCGTGCCCAATATGTGCCTGTCACCGACGACCAAGCGGTAGATGCCTTTGAGTACATTGCCCGCACCGAGGGCATTATCTGCGCCATTGAGTCCGCCCACGCGGTGGCCTACGCCATGGAGCTGGCACCTAAGATGGATAAGGACCAGATTATGATCGTGAATTTGTCCGGCCGCGGCGATAAGGATGTGGCCGCCATTGCAAGATACAGGGGGATCGATTTACATGAATAAGAATATTGCGTCTGCATTTGAAAACAAAAAGGCATTTATCGGCTTTGTCACCGCCGGTGACCCGGACCTGGACACCAGCCGCCAAATCCTCTTAGAAATGGCAAAGAACGGCTGCGATCTGATCGAGGTGGGCATTCCCTTCTCCGATCCCATTGCCGAGGGGCCGGTGATCCAGGAGGCCAACATTCGCGCCCTGGCACAGGGGGTCACCACGGACAAGGTGTTTGACCTGGTGGCAGAGGTATCTGCCCAAATGGACATTCCCTTGGTGTTTATGACCTACCTGAATGTGCTGTTCCGGTATGGCTACGATCGGTTTTGCCGGCGGGCAGCGGACAGCGGAATCTCCGGCGTGATCGTGCCGGATCTGCCGTATGAAGAAAAGCACGAGCTGTCCGATGTTGCCAAAAAGTACGGCATTGCTGTGATCTCTTTGGTAGCGCCCACCAGCCACGAGCGGGTGATGATGATCGCCAAGGAGGCAGAGGGTTTCCTGTACCAGGTGTCCTCCTTGGGGGTAACCGGCACCCGCAGCAAGATTGAGACCGATGTGGCCGCCGTAACGGAACTGGCCCACCGGGTAAGCAATGTGCCGGTGGCCGTGGGCTTTGGCATTCACACCCCGGAGCAGGCCGCCCAAATGGGCCAATTTGCCGACGGGGTGATCGTCGGCTCCGGCATTGTGGAGCTGGTGGCCAAGTACGGCAAGGACGCCCCGGCAAAAGTGGGCGCCTATGTGGCAGAGATGAAAGCCGCCCTTGCGAAATAACAAAACCCATGTGTAACTCAAAAAGGGACGACCGCCGGTGCGCGGCCGTCCTTTTTGCTTGCAATTCCCGGCAAAATCCGCTACAATGAGGGCAAAGAGGAAATGAGGTGTGCATCTATGCAAAAATCCGCAAAATTCATTCTGCCCTTGCTGCTGACAGCCGCCCTGCTTATCGGGTTTACCGGCTGTGCCGACAAGAACGAAACACCCACAAACCCCACCACAGAGGCTGCCACGGCAGAGTCCACCGCTGCGCCCACCACGCCGGTCACCCTGCAAGCACCGGTGATGAAGACCGAGGACTGGGACGCCTACACCCCCACCGAATACCAAAACAAAGAACACCTGTCGGTAACCCTGAATCTAACGGCGGACCTGACCGCCCAAGACACCATCCTGTACCAAGACGGCAGCAAATATGCGGAGCTGGTAGGCGTAATCGTGCCTGCCAAAGACCAGACCGCCTTTGACAACCTGGAGTTGAACAAAGACTACAACGGCGTGGAATATAAAGAAAAAGGCACCGGCACGCTGCCAAACGGTACCCGCTATACCTATATTATGAGCGACCTGCCCACGGAGACCGGCAGCTGGTATGCCTATTGCTACGCCCTGCCCGCCGGGGACAACCTGTTGCTGCTGACCCTGTATAAAACTGAAAAACAGGCCGCCCTTTCCCCCGCCGACGCCACCCTGCTGCAAAGCGCCCGGGTGGGATAATCAGCGCCAGTTTACATTCCTTTTGCCACATTGCAATTCGGATCATTCCCTACGGCTACGCCGCTTTTGCCTAACGGGCGCCCGTCCCCTCTGTCGCTGCGCGAGATCTCCCTGCATTGCGGGGAGTCCCCCTTTGCAAGGGGGCTAAAATTTTACAACCGATTTGGCTCCCTTGTAAAGGGAGCTGTCAGCGCAGCTGACTGAGGGATTATTCCCCTCCCGCCCCAAGATCTTGGGGCATTTTTTATACCCACAGGTACCGGTTTGTAACCTTTTTTCGCATAACGGCGGGCGTTTTCGCCGTTTTCAGACCCATTTTGCGCCAATCGTCCAATATCTATATATCCGTATTTTGTGCCATATTGCCAAAATAAAGCCCAATATATTGTGGTTTTGCGTATTGACAAGTGCACCTGTGCGTGCTACAATAGAACCACGCTTGCGAACGAGATTTGTAATCTTTTTGTAATAAGTTTGAGAAAAGGGGATATGGTATGAAGATCATCAAGAGAAACGGCAGCGAAGTGGATTTTGACCTGAACAAAATCGTAGTAGCCGTCACCAAAGCCAATGCCGCCTGTGAGAAGCAGGAGCTGACCGCATCGCAAATTCAGGAGATCGCCGAATATGTGGAATTCAAGACGGTAAAGGCCAACCGGGCCTTGTCCGTAGAGGAAATTCAGGATATTGTGGAGGACCAGATCATGGCACAGGGTGCCTTTGAGGTGGCCCGGCGCTATGTGCGCTACCGCTACACCCGCTCCCTGATCCGCAAGGCCAACACCACGGACAACCAGATCCTCTCCCTCATTGAGTGCAACAACGAGGAGGTCAAGCAGGAAAACTCCAACAAGAACCCCACCGTTAACAGCGTACAGCGGGACTATATGGCCGGCGAGGTGTCTAAGGACATCACCAAGCGCATTTTGTTGCCCCAGGATATTGTGGAGGCCCACGAGGCGGGCATTATTCACTTCCATGACAGCGACTACTTTGCCCAGCATATGCACAACTGCGACCTGGTGAACCTGGAGGATATGCTGCAAAACGGTACCGTGATCAGCGGCACCATGATTGAGAAGCCCCACAGCTTCTCCACTGCCTGCAACATCGCCACCCAGATTATAGCCCAGGTAGCCTCCTCCCAGTACGGCGGCCAGTCCATCAGTCTGGCCCACCTGGCGCCCTTTGTGCAGATCAGTCGGGAAAAGATCCGCGCTTCTGTACAAAAAGAGGCTGAGGCCTTCGGCGCCACTGCCGATCAAGAACAGATCAACAAGATCGCCGAGGAGCGCCTGCGGGACGAAATCCGTCGCGGTGTGCAGACCATTCAGTACCAGGTGGTCACCCTGCTGACCACCAACGGCCAAGCTCCCTTTGTAACCGTGTTTATGTACCTGGGCGAGGCCAAGAATGCCCAGGAAAAGGCCGACCTGGCCATGATCATTGAGGAGACGCTGCGCCAGCGGATCCAGGGCGTGAAGAACGAAAAGGGCGTGTGGATCACCCCCGCCTTCCCCAAGCTGATCTATGTGCTGGAGGAGGACAATATCCATGAGGGCGCCCCCTACTGGTACCTGACCGAGTTGGCCGCCAAGTGCACCGCCAAGCGCATGGTACCGGACTATATCAGCGAAAAGAAAATGCTGGAATATAAGGTGGATAAAAACGGAGAGGGCCACTGCTACACCTGCATGGGCTGCCGCAGCTTCCTGACCCCGTATGTAGACCCCAAGACCAACAAGCCCAAATATTACGGCCGGTTCAACCAGGGCGTTGTGACCCTGAACCTGGTAGACATTGCCTGCTCCTCCGGCGGGGATATGGACAAGTTTTGGAAAATCTTTGACGAGCGACTGGAGCTGTGCTACCGGGCACTGATGTGCCGCCACAATCGACTAAAGGGCACCCTGTCCGACGCGGCGCCCATTCTGTGGCAGTACGGCGCACTGGCTCGCCTGGAAAAGGGCGAGAAGATCGACAAGCTGCTGTACGGCGGCTACTCCACCATCAGCCTGGGCTATGCGGGGCTGTATGAGTGCACCCGCTATATGACCGGCAAGAGTCATACGGACGATGAGGGCGGCGGCAAGGCCTTTGCCCTGTCCGTGATGCAGCACTTGAACGACGCCTGCGACAAGTGGAAAAAGCAGGAAAACATTGACTTCTCCATCTACGGCACCCCGCTGGAGTCCACCACTTACAAATTTGCCAAGTGCCTGCAAAAGCGTTTTGGCATCATCAAGGGCGTAACAGACAAGAATTACATCACCAACAGCTACCATGTGCATGTATCCGAGCCCATCGACGCCTTTACCAAGCTGAAATTTGAAAGCGAGTTCCAGCGGCTGTCCCCCGGCGGCGCCATCAGCTATGTGGAGGTGCCCAATATGCAGCAGAACATTCCGGCGGTGCTCCAGGTGATGCAGTATATCTATGACAATATTATGTACGCCGAGCTAAACACCAAGAGCGACTACTGCCAGTGCTGCGGCTACGACGGTGAAATCAAGATCGTAGAAAATGCGGACGGCAAGCTGATCTGGCAGTGCCCCAACTGCGGCAACACCGATCAGGACAAGATGAATGTGGCCCGCCGCACCTGCGGTTACATCGGCACCCAGTATTGGAACCAGGGCCGCACCCAGGAGATCAAGGACCGGGTCCTGCACTTATAAGATGAATTACGCAGAGATTAAAAAAAATGACATTGCAAACGGAGAGGGCGTGCGCACCTCTCTGTTTGTTTCCGGCTGTCGCAATCGGTGTAAAAACTGCTTTAACGCCGTCACCTGGGACTTTCTGTACGGCAAGCCCTTTGACCAAGCGGTGGAGGACGATATCATTGAGGCCACCCGTCCCCGCTGGATCAACGGCCTGTCCCTGCTGGGGGGCGAGCCCTTTGAGCCGGAAAATCAAGCGCCGCTGCTGGCATTTCTTCGTCGGTTTCGCACCGCTTTACCGGGCAAGACCGTGTGGTGCTACACCGGCTTTACCTTAGAAGAACTGCTGGGCAAAAGCGGCGAATGCCGCGCCTGCACCCCCCATACCCGGGAGTTGCTGGGACTGATCGACATATTGGTGGACGGCCGGTATGAGGAAGAACTGGCAGATATTACCTTGGCCTTTCGCGGGTCCAAAAATCAGCGTGTGCTGAACCTACCCGCTACCCTTACGATCGGCGAGCCGGTGCTGTATTTGGAATAAAGCGATTGGTATTCAAATCTGTGTGAGAGGCAATCTGCCGCCCGCATAATCCCCAAAAGGGAGCATTCCCGCTCTTTTTCTAGATTATCGTTTGTCCTATTTTACCCCTATTTCAAGCCATTTTATTGCTGTTTTAGAGGTATTTTTCTTTGTCTTATTCTCTTTATCATCACTCGTGTTGCAAAATATGTTGTAATTATGGCAAAAGAATAATTCCCGGTGGCTTGCACCTTATATTAAATTGGTGCGATATAAGAATATTGCACTATAAATTAAAGAGCTATCAGACTTTCAAAATCTGATAGCTCTTTTTGCTAATGCTATGAAGATTTATTTTTGCGTTTGGTTTTTATAAGTTTTCTTATAATTTTTCGAATACCCATCGCCAACAGAAATAATGTAAACTGAACAAAGGGTAAGCCGTAGTCATACAACTCACCGCAATAGATTATACTTCCTACCAATAATTCAATTACCGAAATCGGAATGAATATAAACAACCATATAGGCTTGATGTTGAGGTAGGACAACAACAGGGCAGAAACTGCACCGCCTAAAAGTGCAGCAAGTGGCACCGCCATTGCGTCAGAGGGTGTTGCGCTCAGAGGCACACCAATCATAAATAATGCGTTGACCAAAACAGCAAATATATATATCAGTATTTGTGCGGATTTGAGCTTTTTGTTGGAGGCTTGTATGGTATCAACAAGAATTTCATCTGCTTTTTTGTTTTCTTGCGTTGTGATGCGTTCGCCGATAAGGAACTCGTTAACGGAAATATCCAACGCATCGCATATAGGCAAAAACAGAGACACATCCGGCATATTTTTTCCGGTTTCCCACCGAGATACCGATTTGTTGGAAACGCCTAATTTCTCCGCAAATTCAATTTGCGTAAAGCCTTTCGCCTTGCGGTTTTCTGCAATGAAACTACCGATTTTTTCTTGGTCCATAGCTGTCACCTCTTTCAATGAGAATATAGCACGAGCCTCCACAAATGTAAAGGACACAAAGCGAGAATTATGATAAATGCAAAGAGAACACTACCCCCTAAAACCTAAAAACCGTGCCTGCCGGTAATCAAAATAGTCTCATAAAAAAGGCTTCTGCCCAAAACAGGGCAAAAGCCTTAAAAATTATGCGATTTTTAGGTTTAGTTGCAAGCCAGGGGGGACTATTCCCGCTCTACGGCTTCCGCCGCCAAAATCAATAAACAAAACCGCCCCCGTGATCCGAAACGGACCGCAGGGGCGGTTTTTGTATTGCATATCTTATTTTTTCTTGGGCTTCTTCACATACACGGCCACCAGCCAGTAGTACACCGGAATGATTAGGAACAGTACCCAGGCCGGGTGCCACAACTTTGCACAAACACCCAGTACCAGAAACACGGTGATGATGACTTCCGGAATAGGCTGTGCCATCATAAAGGCCTTTTGGCTCTTGGTCATACAAGCGCCGGCAAAATGATAGTAAATGGGGAGCAGCAGGAAGACCAGCCAAGTGGGGTGCCAGCCAACGGTCAGCCCCAAAGCCACATACACAATCGCCACCACTACCGGGAACGGGAACTTAAACAGGCTCTTGCCCAGTTTACCGTGAAGGGCGTGGCGCTTCTCTTCCGTTTTCGACTGCTCTGTCGGCTGCGCCACAGCAGCGGCCTGGCGGGGAGCAGGCTGCGGCGGCGTCAGCGGAGACGGCTCGCCACCTAACAACTGGTCCAGCGTCATGTGATACAGCTCGGCCAATGCAATTAAATTGTCTGTATCCGGTGAGGACTCGCCACGCTCCCACTTGGAGATTGCCTGGCGGCTCAGCCCCAATTTCTCCGCCAAGGCGTCCTGGCTGTAACCGTTCTCCTTGCGCAGTTGTTGCAGACGATTTGCTGTTTTCAGATCCATGAGGCCGTACTCCTTCACTGTGTTGTTCTGTTTATTTTACCAAAAATTCTACCCCTTTGCAAGACGGGTCATCTTTTTTTGTACACCGTCACCAAAAAGTCCAAGGTCACCGGCAGCTGCTCCACTTCGTCCAACCGCTGGCGCAGTGTCGGTGCGGTACGATAATAATAAGGGGTCATAGCAAACAGGGTTTGCAAATCCGGCGCGGGGATCTGCACTTCCTGCGCCACCCGGAATTGCCGTTCCATCTCCAGGAGTGGACTTTTCGGCACAATCTCGTCATTGGGGTAAGGCCGATCGTACACCGTCTCTTTGATCTGCCACAAATGGTGCGCACCGGGGGTCACGCTGTACAGCCGCCCACCGGGCGCCAACACTCGAGCAAACGCGCGATCGTGAAAGGGCGCAAACAAATGCAGTGCCGTATCAATACAACTCTCTGCCACCGGCATACGAGCCAAATTCGCCACAAAGTATTGACCGCCGTTCTTTCGCTTAGCCGCCAGGCGCACCATAGTCTTAGACAAATCAAAGCCGTAAAGCGCACCGTCGGCAGGCACGCTGTCGTAGTACCCCTCACCGCAGCAAATATCCAGCACATTGCCATGCAACAGCGGCGTCAGCGCCTCCTTCAGGCAGCCGTAGTACCCACGCTCCAAAAAAGCATGACGAGCAGCGGCGCTCTCTTTACTGTCGCCCATTTTATCCGCAGATTTAGAGGTGCAAAGCAGGTTCACATACCCCTCTTTGGCCACATCGAAACTGTGGCCCGCCGGGCAAGTGTACTGCCGCTCTGTACGCAAAAGTGCCCCGCCGCAGACACCAGCGCGAACGCCAGTATCTGCAGTGCCCAGTTGTGCTGCGCGGCCAGACTGAGCAGCAGTCCGCCGGATACGGCTAAGTAGGCATAATAGCCTTTCAGCAGTTTCATTAGTGATGGAACAGACGAATACCGGTCATGGCCATAGCCATACCGAAGTCGTCACAGCAGGCGATCACATCGCCGTCCCGCACAGAGCCGCCGGGCTGGGCAATATACTGCACGCCGCTCTCTGCCGCACGCTCAATGTTATCCTCAAAGGGGAAGAACGCGTCAGAGCCAAGGCTCACGCCGGTGAGTTCTTTGTGCCAAGCTGCCTTTTCCTCCGCAGTAAAGGGCGCCGGCTTCTCCGTAAAGTACCGCTGCCATACGCCGTCTGCCAGCAGCTTATCGCTCTCCGGGCTGATATACAGGTCAATGGCGTTGTCTGCCTCGCACTTGCGAATGCCGTCGATGAAGGGCAAAGTGCGCACTTTTTCACTATTTCGCAGCCACCAGTTGTCTGCCTTGTTGCCGGCCAGGCGGGTGCAGTGGATGCGGCTCTGCTGCCCGGCGCCAACGCCGATGGTCTGGCCGTCCTTGGCATAGCACACACTGTTGGACTGGGTATATTTTAGGGTAATCATGCTGATGAGCAGGTCGATCTTGGCGCTCTCCGGCAAGGTGTTCACCTTCGTGGGCAGTTCGTTGAACAGATCCATGGAGATCTTGGCGTCGTTGCGCTTTTGCTCAAATCTAATACCAAATACCTGCTTGGTCTCCGTCTCCTGGGGCACATAGTCCGGATCCATCTGGATGATCAGATAGTTGCCACGGCGCTTTTTCTTCAAAATCTCCAGTGCCTCGTCGCTGTAAGAAGGCGCGATAATGCCGTCGGATACTTCCTTTACCAGGAACCGGGCCACAGAGGCGTCGCACTCGTCGCTAAGGGCGGCAAAGTCACCAAAGGAAGATACACGGTCACAGCCGCGAGCCCGCACATACGCCTGGGCAATGGGGCTCAACTCCAGCCCCTCCGGCACAAAGCACACCTGGCGGTCCGCTGCCGTCAAGGGCTTCGCTACCGCCGCACCGGCGGGAGAAACATGCTTAAAGGAAGCGGCGCTGGGCAGCCCGGTGGCCGCCTTTAATTCCCGCACCAGCTGCCAGGAATTGAATGCGTCTAAAAGATTGATGTAGCCCGCTGCACCGTTCAGGATCTGAAAGGGCAGCGCCTGCCCGTCCATGTGAATGCGCGCAGGGTTTTGGTTCGGGTTGCAACCGTATTTCAGTTTGTACTCCGTCATAGCCATTCTCCTTTATACCCGGTCGTGCCGAGATGATAGCAATATTTTACACCCTTGCATTGCAAAAAGCAATGCTCAATGCTACAATATTACTGCCAATTTACCTATGGAGATATGACAAAATGACGGGAATTCTGGCGGTTAACGCTTTTTTACACGGAAAAAAATATACAGAACTGGATGACTTGCTGCTTTCCGGCGCCAAAGCCTGGGGTATGCAGCTGCAAGTCAAAACCAATTTAGAGCTGCGTTTAGAAGTGCCAAAGGCGGATTTTGTGCTGTTTTGGGACAAGGATGTGTCGTTGGCCCACGCCTTGGAACAGCAGGGGCTGCCGGTGTTTAACAGCGCCAAGTCCATTGCCTTGTGCGACAACAAGGCGCTGACCTACCAGGCATTGCTGGGCACCGTGCCGCAGCCGGAGACCATGGCGGCACCCATAACTTATTTTGAGGGCAGCAATTTTTCTCCGTTTATTGACGGGGCCATAGAGCACCTGGGGCTGCCGCTGGTGTTTAAGGAATGCTACGGCTCCTTTGGCGCCCAGGTGTTTCTGTGCCATAGCAAGGAAGAGATCGAGCGTCATATTACCGCCCGTCCCTTCCTGCTGCAAAAATTCTGCAAAGAGAGCGCCGGACACGACAAGCGGATCGAGGTGATCGGCGGCCGGTGCGTAGCCGCCATGGAGCGATACAACCCGGCGGACTTCCGGGCCAATATTACCAACGGCGGCCAAATGCGCCCCTACACCCCCACCCGGGAGGAGGAAGCACTGGCGCTGGCCGCAACGGAAAAGTTGGGGCTGCTGTTTGGCGGAGTGGATCTGCTGGACGACGGCACCGTGTGCGAGGTCAATTCCAACGCCCATTTGGTAAATTTGAAAAAGTGCACCGGTATTGACACAGCGCCCCTGCTGTTCCGGGCCATTCAGGAGGCGCTGCAATGAGCGGCGTGGTGCTGTATTCGCCGGAGGAAGCCCGGCGTAACGAATTTTCCGTAGAAAAATTCCACACGCTGCTGGGCGCGGAGCTGCACGCCCCGGATTACGACGGCCCGGCGGATTTTGCCATCAACCGCACCAACGACCCGGCGGTGGCGCGGCGATTTGAGTCGCAGGGCGTGCGGGTGTTTAACCCGGCAGCCTTTTGCGCCCTAGCCAACGATAAGGACGCCTGCTACCGCTTTATGGCGGCAAAGGGCGTGGAGATCTTACCCATCGACCAAACGGAGCCGCCTATGGTTGTGAAGCCAAAGGACGGCCACGGCGGGCAGGGCGTGCGTCTGATCCTGCCCGGTGAGCCGGTGCCGCCACAGGACGGCAACCTGGTCTATCAGGCGGTGGCAGATACCCCGGGGCAGGACCTGCGGGTGTGGCTGCTGGGAGGGGAAATCTACGCCGCCTGCCTGCGTCGCTCCGCCACAGACTTTCGCTCCAATTATTGCCTGGGGGGCAGCGCTGCGGTCTATCCCCTCTCTCCGGCAGAACGGGCGCAGGTGAGCGACATCGCCGCCTTGGTGCAGGCAGATTACTACGCCATTGACTTTGTGCGCCACCAAGGCCGCTGGGTCTTTAATGAACTGGAGGACACCGTGGGCGCCCGTATGCTCTACGACCTGACTTCCCTGGACCCCCTGGCCGATTATTGCCGCTATATCCAAAATTGCCTGTAACCAACAAAAGACCCCGCCACCGGCGAGGTCTTTGCTTTTCTATCCCAGTCTGTGGGATTGATTTGTGGTTTTAAAAACGGATTATTTTGCCTTTACATTGCGCACATTAGACCAAGCACCGTAAATCTTGTTGCCGTTCACCGTCTTATAAGCGCGCACCTTCACATAATAGCGTTTGCCCTTGGTGAAGTTCTTGCCGGTATAGCTGGTTTTCTTCTGCCCGGACACGTTGGTCTTGGACACCACCTTCTTAAAGTTCTTGTCCTTGGCCCAATAGATTTGGTAGCCGCTGGCAGAGCCGCCCACTTTCTTCCAGGTGGCCTTGATCTTATGGCCGCTCTTAGTGGCACGCAGGCCGGTCAAATTGGGGGTGGCCGGCTTGGTATAAGCGGTCATATACGCCCAACCGCTGTAATAATTCTTGCCGCCCACTGTGCGGTATGCCCGCACCCGGTAGGTGTAACCGGCACCGGCGGTCAGGCTCTTGTGGGTATAAGAAGTGCCTTTTACCGTTGCCAGGGCCTTATAGCTGTTGCCGCTCTTGCGCTGCAACTGATAGCCGGTGGCACCGGCCGGTTTGTTCCACGCCAGCTTCAGCGAATTGCTGCCCCGACTGCTTACCCGGAATTTGCCCGGCTTGCCGACAGAGTAGTTCACCGTTACGCCGTACTGGCGACCGCAAGCGGAATTGTAGCCATAAACCTTTACAAAATAAGTACCGGCAGACAAGCCTAGGGTCGGGAATGTATAATTGCCGTCGCTGACATAAACATCCTTATAAGCCACTTTAGCATATTCTCCATCGCCTTTGTATTTGTACAAATATACATCCCAATCTCCATCAGCGCTTGCCTTGGTATGTGTAAAGGTAACAGATACAGTCGAAGGGGCTTTCAAAACAAACTTATACCAATCATGATCATATTCCCGACAGACACCATATCTGGTCACTCCCATAGACAGAGGATCAGCAGAAGTATATTCATCGTTGAATTCAGTCTCCCAATTGGATACATAAGAACATTTAGGCGTTATGCTATACTGCCGACCGCAAGCAGAATTATAGCCATAAACTTTAACAAAATATGTACCGGCCGGCAATCCCAATGAAGAGAAAGTGTAACTTCCGTCATACACATAAACATCTTTATAATCTAATTTTGTGTAGTCACCATTACCGTCATACTTGTACAAGTACACATCCCAATCTCCATCTGCATCCGCACGATTAAAGGAGAACTGCACATTCACCTTGGCAGGAGAAGATAAGGTAAACTTATACCAATCGAAATCATATTCTCTACACACACCATAAATGGTAGAATTCACCGGCACATAATCCGCAGAGGAATAGTCGTCATTATCCTCTGTTTCATAATAGGTATCCCCTGCATACGCCGTAAGGCCCAGTCCGCCGGTAATGCTCATAAGCATGACCAGAGACAGGGCAAAGCTAAGCACTCTTTTCATATTCTTGACCTCCAACATAAATAGTATTTTGCACCTTCATTGTAGGCAAACACCCTATCAAAAGCAATACGCCGACAGCGTACACTTAACAAATTATTTGAAAAAATGCAGACTTTTGCGTGTGCAAAACGCATCCTTTACGAAAAGATATAAAAAAAGCCCTTGCTTTGCAGATGCGAAGCAAGGGCTTTTTGCTGATTTATGCTTTAATAATATCCGCCGGGGTGACAGGCAGAGCCTGTTGCAGGGCAGACAGGGGCAGCTCCACCTGGGCGCCCACGCGCCCGGCAGAAAAGAAGATGGTGTCATAATCCGCCGCCGTTTGGTGGATATAGGTGGGAAACTGCTTTTTCATACCAATGGGCGAGCAGCCGCCGTGCACATAGCCGGTGCGAGGCAGCAGCTCTTTTTGGGGCAGCATTTCTACCGCCTTTTCGCCGCAGGCGCGAGCCGCCTTTTTCAGATCCAGTTCTTCTGCCACCGGCACCATAAACACAAAGAAGCCGCCGCTTTTGCCCCGGGTCACCAAGGTCTTAAACACACGGTCCGGGTCCTGGCCCAGCAGCCGTGCTACCTCCACACCGTTCACGGTAGAATTGTCATAGACGTAGTGATTATAGGCCAGCTTTTTGCTGTCCAGCACTCGCATTACATTGGTTTTCAGTTCCTTTTTGCCATCTTCTGTCACTTTCTTAATACTTATTATGCACTTTCTCCGCAAAGCAGAGGAAGTCCTTCAGCACCACCTTGGTGCCATCGTCCAGCACGGCGGTGCCGCTCATGCGGCCAAACACCTGGTGCTGGTCAGAGCAGATCAGCTTCACATCCAGCAGCGCCGCCCGGTCGATAATGGGCACAAAGTCCATCTCAAACCGACCGTCCGAGGAAGTGAACTTCCAGGGGTCTGTGTAATTATCGCTGATCAAGAAGGTTACATCGTCCAGCTTATGCCCCACCCCGTCGTAGAACAAAATATTCTCCGAGGCGGCGGAGGTGTCGCCAAAGCCGTAACCGATATTAAAGCCAAAACGGTGACCGTCCACCGTGCCGGAGCCGGAGCCCCAGTACCAGGTATTGTCATAGGTCCACACGCCGCGCCCCCAGTCCAGAGCACCGTAGTCCGTAGCCGGGTCAAAGGTATAAATTTTGCCGTCAAACTCCACCTTGCCCCGGGCACGCATACAATTGATCTTTTGATTATAGTAGAACGCATGCGGGTCCTCCAGCCAGGGCGTGGCGATCACCATGGAGTCCTGGGGTGGGTCCTCTAAGAAGATCTGCGCCCGCAGGGGCTTGCCGTTATAGAAATTCTTAAAGTGGCACTTGATCTCCCGCTGCTCAAAATTCAAATTAAACTGCATACCCAGCTTTTTGTCGCAGTAGCGGATACTGCCGCCGGAGGACACAGTGGGCATATGCAGCTTACCCATAGGGAAGGCGTTCAAAATGGTCTCCGTGTGCTCAAAGGCATTCTTAAAGTCCAAAAAAGTCACGGACTGTAAGCCAATGTATCCATCATCCGACAGGGTAAAGCACACGCCAAAGTCCCCGGAGGGCGACAGCACCGAATAGTAGTCCCACTCCTTAATGCGGGTGGGGCGCTTTTTAATATCCGCCCGCCTGTACAGCTGCAACGGCCGCCGAGACCAACCCGGCTCCTGCAAAATTCCATCCGGTCCCAGCAACGGCTGGGTGGTGGTTACCTCATGGTTGCGCATAAATGAATCCCCCTTCATAATGCAAAAAAGTGTGTGGTTCGGTCAACAATATCATCCTACCACAAACGGCTGCCATTTGCAACGGGTATTCAGTATTCGATCCCCCGCCGTGCCGGCGCGCCGGTATCAAAGGGGTGGCGTTCCTTGGTCATACGGGTAACATAATCGCACAAGGGCGCCAAATCCGCCGGCAGGCTGTGGCCGGTCAAGATGATTTCGCGGTCCTTGCCATGGCGCTGCAAAAGGTCCAGCACCGCTTGCCGAGGCAGCAGGTCACCGGCAAAGGCGTCTGCCCCCTCGTCCAGCACCACCAAAAAGCAATCCGCCGCGACCGCGTCAATCTCCGTTAGCAGCCGGGCATAATCCGCTGCCAAGGCCGCCTGCTTCTCTGCCGTCACCGGGCAAAACATTTGAAACTGCTCCCGGGGGAACAGGCATTGCACCCCCAGCCGCTCCAGCGCCGCCACCTCGCACGAGGAGCCATCTTTATAAAACGATACAAAGAGCACCGACGCCCCGGCACCTGCCGCGCGCACTGCTGCGCCCACCGCCGCCGTGGTCTTGCCCTTGCCGTCACCGTAATAAAGCTGTACCATTTTGCCACCTCTGTCTTTCTGTTACCAGTATAACCCGCACCCGGGACGATGTAAAGAAAAACCGCGGTATAAAGCCAAAAAAATTGCAGTTCCACGGAGCGTGGACAACTTCCACCGTCCGCCTGTTGCAAAGATTCGCCCTTTCTGCTACAATAAAGTCGTAAACAAGGGAAAGGAGAGCGGGAACCACGGTCCCCGCACCGCAGATATGGACGCAAAAGAGATTGGGCGCACCATCAGCACCCACCGCAAGGCGCTGGGGCTGACCCAAATGCAACTGGCGGCCCAGTTGCAGGTTAGCAACCGCACCGTCTCCAAGTGGGAGAACGGCGCCGCCCAGCCCGAGCTGAGCAAGCTCGTGGAGCTCAGCCGTCTCTACGGCGTGAGCGTCGATGAGCTTTTGAGCCTTGAGGAAGCGGAAAAGGGTGACGCCAAGGCCGCCTCGTCTGTCGACGATTCCACGCCCGCGCCCGCGCAGGAGACCCTTGCCGCGCTGAAGAAGGTTCGCCGGCAAAAGCTCCTTCTCGGCGCGGCGGCGGTCTGCCTCGCCCTCGCCGTCGGTCTGGCACTCTACAATAACCACCGCGTCAAGCAGCTCGAGCGGCAGGTCGGCTCTCTGCAATCACAGATCATGAGCGTGCAGTCCAGCCTTTCCTCGCAGATCGCGGGCATCAGCAGCTCCGTGCGCGAAGCGATGGAGGAGAGCGCCACGCTGACCGCGCAGTTCGACTACACGGTCAAGCGCTTCGACCTGGACGCCTACACCTGCACGGTTGCCTTCGCCCTCCGGCCCAAGACGGTGCAGGAAGACCTTGCCGTCTCCCTCCGTCTCCGCTCCCTTGCCTCCGACGACGGAACGACCGCCGTCGAGCTGGTCCGCGACGAGTACGACGTCTACCGAGGCGAAGCCGTGCTTTCGATGAACGACGCCGGCTTCGAAGCCACCGCCGCCTACGATACCGGCGGCGA
>OOCH01001256.1_pt1 | contig 20708 bp, 31 predicted proteins | sample 1671641 | NCBI WGS metagenome assembly OOCH01 (sample SAMN06348177, study PRJEB24527) | human gut metagenome | biome: human gut; feature: ankylosing spondylitis patient; material: feces | host: Homo sapiens | place: China | collected 2015-10
GGGCTTTTATTTTGATAATCAGATTTATATGATGTTGTATATATAATATGTGGCACGACATCTGTCAATGCGATTTATCAAAAATGATCAGTTTATTAAGAATAACCATTAGAGATACGGATAAAGCGGAGTTGTTAAAAGATGCTTGTAAAAGACAAGATTATTCAGGCCGAGAACTTCTGCAAAAGAATGAAAGTTTTGCTCATATTCTTAATTAAATATAGCTGCACGAAATTATGGAAAGAGAAGATATAGAAAAGAAATACAATGAGCTTGTAAAGTCTATCGAAAGAAAGAAAATGTACGATGGACGTGGAAAGGTGGACAGATATACCTGCGATATATGCGGAAATATCATATACACAACGTATAGAGACAAGGGAGTTACCCCATTCACAACGAAATGCAAAAGATGTGGTAGAACAATGTGTCATGACATGACTTTTGATAAAAAAACTGTTCCCAGTTATATGAATGTAATGGATTGGTATCGTCCGACATTAGAGCAGACATTAAAAATGCCTGACAGAGTGATTGAACATATTCTTAACGGAGGACTTATTTTGGAGGATTGATTATGGAACCAATAATAAAATTCAGAGGTCAGGAAATAGACTCAAACAAATGGCTGTATGGCGATTTATTCCAGCGTCTCGGATGCTATCCTGAGATTATATTTCCATACATTGACGAAAACGGGAAAACGCAATATGCTGAAATCGCTGTAAAGGAAAAGACGGTTGGCCAGTTCACCGGATTATCTGACAAAAACAAAAAGGATATATACAAAGGTGACATTATTCGCACTCCCTTGGGTAATATAGTAATAGTAGAATTTGGATATAAAGAACATGTGGTTAAAAACCATAAGTTAAGGATATTTGAAAAATATGCTTGTTACGGATGGTTAGCAAGAAACATTAAAACTAATCAGGTAGAATTTCTGGATGATACTATTATAAAAGGAGAGATTATCGGAAACATTCACGACAATCCGGAACTTCTAAAAAAATCCCAAAACTTCTCCCCCACCTGCGCAACATGCAACAGTTATGACAACGGGAAATGTACCAATTTCGGGAAGGAAGTAAAAGCGGGAGATTCCTGCAAATACTATCAGTCGGACGTGATTGAATATACCTGCCAGCAGTGTGGACGTAAATACGAATTCATAGATTCTGATGCAGGTGATCGTGAGAAATTTTGCTGCAAAGCATGTGAAAACGGATATTAATCAAAACTAAGCAACCATGAAAATAGAAATTACACCTGAAGAAATGCTGGAGAGATTCAAGATCTACGGAGAGATTTATCTGCTTCTGGCTCCTATATGTGAATGGGATGACATGGACGGGTTTCAAATTCGGAGCTACAAAGTTACTGAAACGCTAGATATAGAAGAAGGGTTATTCTTTCAGGCCGATGGTGAAGAAGTTCGCTTTACAGGAATTGAGTTTTCCGAGGATATGCTTAATATACTCTATACTAAAGAATGTGACCTTGGAGAATATGCACACCCCGTCATACACCTGGAAACAGAATCCATCCGAAAAGTGAAATCAATTCTGGAACAATATGTAAATGCAATCAGCCATGAGTAAAACCCAATTATATTATCTGTTTTTGGCAGCCATGTATGTGGTGTTGTCGTAACCTGTAACAATATGATTGAAATTATCAAAGAAGGGAAATACGATAAGAAAATAGCGACCTGCCAGTTCTGCGGGTGCGAGTTTACTTTCGATAAAAGGGACGTGCTATCCAGAAGTGATGGGAAGTTCCCATTTACAAGAATAGAAAAAACATTGCTATATGTTTTGTGCCCCTGCTGCAATGCAGAGATAAGAGAGTGGAGTGATTACAAACAAAAGAATAACGATGAGTAAACAAGTATTAGATATTGAGCAAATGAAGCACCTAAAAGAGCTAGGTGTTGACACGAGTAAAGCGAGCGCAAAAGAATATATAATCTCTGAGACTGAAAGTTATTGTGGATATTCGAGAAGCATTGTTGTTATCGACGGATATATCGAAAATTATATAGAAGAAAATAAAACTTTTACTTTGCAGGATATTCTTGATTTACTTCCTACACATATATCTGACAATAGTGGAAGTATAAACATCCTGAATATTGAGCAACAAATTCAAGACTGGACAAGAGTTTGGAATATTAGCTACCTTAGTACATCCAGCTTTATAAAAATAGTAAGCAGCATAAACAATGAATTTATTGACGCAGCCTACGAAATGCTTTGCTGGTGTGCAGAAAATGGATATTTAAAACAGAATAAATCATGACGGAAGATCTAAAGAAACTGATAGATGAAGTCGAGGGAATCCTTGGTAATGAAGTGGAAGCCACAAGAAGGCTGAAAATGCTCGATGAAGCCATTCAAAACATGAAAGAGATGGAAAATATTCAACTTCATCAGTTCATTATCTACAAAGAACGAAAATTGTTCGGATATAAAAAAGGAAAATCCAAGACTGTCAATATAAACGTGGATGACAAGCTGATGAAAGAAATATTTAGGATCTACCTCAATGAATTGTCAAATCAGGTAGCAGCCGTAAATACACTCTTAGCCAAACTGAAAGTTGGTAATGAACTACAAATAATTGAACCATGACACCAGAAGAATACCTTGACAAAAAGAAAACGGGCCGATTCATTGGAGGTGAATTATACTACACCGTATCTCTGGACGATGCAATGAAGGCCGTTGAAATGGCCCGCAGTGAAAACAAACCTGCTGACAATAAACCAGCATCAGCGCTATACGGATGGATCTGCCCGAAATGCGGACGTGTCTACTCCCCTACCGTACCCACATGTATGAGCTGCAGAAACCTTGAAATTGGCCGTGTAACATGCGCGGATCAGTCGGAACGTATAAAATAACAAAGAATTATGAATATAGGAAACGCAATAAAAGAAATACGCAAACGGAAGGGTATTTCACAGAAAGACCTAGCGAAGAAAATAGGTATGTCAGCAAACAACCTTTGTTCCATAGAGAAAGAAAAATCTTTCCCCTCAATGGAAAATATCAAAAAGATATGCAGCTCGCTGGAAGTCCCGGAATCTGTTCTCCTACTGTTTAGCATTACAGACGAAGACGTTCCTGAACGCAAACGTGAGGTTTTCCATTACCTTGCAGATTCTTTAAAAAATTATATTATAGAATAGCCCTATGACCGCAAACGATTATTCAATAGAAAAATATGTGTCTGAATACCTGAAACCGCTGGAAGAGAAAGGAATTATCACAGACTTGCGGGTTATTCCATGCAGATGCCGAATCATGTTCAGACTTAATGAGCCGTCACGAGAAAACTCAATGAAAGTCATTATCGAAACAGAGGCGGATGAAGACCATATCACATTTTTCAAGTTCGATGTGTCAGCAGAGGAAACATTCAGATCACCAGAACGGAGGTTTATTTATCAAAGACTGATGAATGCAAATAAAACCCTTAATGATGAACTAAACAGAAAATCAGTAAACACCGATTTATACATTACGAAATACCTGAAACCACTGGAAGAGAAAGGACTGATAAAGGACCTCGCAACGTGTAAGAATCATAGCGTCTGGTTTACGATGGTGAAAGACATTAAAGGCGTGAGCATTACCGTCAATTTAATCCCAGGAACGACAGTAGATACTGTTGCGTTTTTCCCTCTTCCTATTGATATAAATGGTAACGGAGTAGTAACAACATTTATTACCAATCCGATAAATGATGACCAATACACGGAAAACCTTGAAAAACGTATTCAGGAATCAATGAGTGAACTGAAAGTAATATTTGATAACCCACTACCGGAATAAGATTATGGAATCAAAATCAGAAGGTGCAAAAAGACTGGAAGAAGAAGTCCTCACCATCAAGCAGGAAATGGAATCCGAGCTCACTCCATACAGAATGAAGCTTCAGGAAATACAGAACGAAATAGCCCGAATCTCGCAACCCTACGAGAAAAGAATCAAGCAGAAAGAACAGGATATCTCGACAAATTCCTTGTAGACTGTAACGGAAATAGCGTTCACACGGGAGATATCCTGACAAACAACGTAACTGGTGAGTCATTTAAGGTGGTAAACCGGTTCCAGCAAAAGGTGATTCATTACCTCGGGAATCCGCGTGTGGTGGTGGCAAAATTAAACAAGAAAGGAGAGGCTGGGAAGAAAGAATTTTCTATATTTACCTGCGAATTAAAAGAGTGTTTCAGCATAAAAAATAATAATATGCCATTAAAGAGTAAAAATTTCAGTATATATCATGTATTAGAAAATCATTTAAATGAAATTTTAAATGATTTCAATCTTAATTATGTATATGATTCATTCATAATTGATATTGATCCATGTGGAAAAGGGAAAATAAGATTTACTGAATTTTTCTTAATAGAAGTAAAGAAAGAAGCAGGTAAATACGAAATTCTATGTGGTATTGTTCCTTTTAAAGTAGATTTCCCTGAGACGCTGGATGATAAATCTATTATTAAACTACAAAATGAAATAGCATCTTTCATAATAAAAGAGGATATAAACATAAATCGGAATAGCATGTCGACAAATATAAATGAGCCAATACTTGTGGGATTTTCAGTGGATAAAAGCTCATTATACGATATATTCACTTTAAAATATAAAAGAGGATATACAATGAATTTTGATTTGAATCCAAACCAATAAACCATGAAAAAAGAATTTACAGAGGACCAGCTTGTATATATACGAGACATTTTCGCTCAGGAATGCGAGAAATATATAGATTTAGGCAAAAGAGATGATGCTCATGAAGCACTGGATATTGTAAACGTAGTGCAGTCAAAATACGAGTGTGAAGAATACGCCGATCTGGAATCCTTTATGCTGGATGAAAGCGGGACTTATTACTACATAGAAAAACGTGAATTGGAAGAAAGTGAAGAAGAAGCTGTCAGACTGATGATTCAATTTGCCAAATCTTCGGGACAGGCCCCATCGGAAGAGCTGAAAGAAGCGGTAAATGAGCATTTGTATTTAAACGATGCAAGTCGAGGAAAAACGAAGCTGGATGTAGTAATGAATAGAAAAGCAAAGATAAACAGACTCATTGTTCTTTGCATAAATTCATGCGAGGAAAGCGAATTGATAAGACTTGATGACATAGCAGACTTGCTGGCCGAAAACATTTAAAACGAATAAACCATGGAAGAAAGAAAAATCAACTTTAAAAAGAACGATGATAATACTCCGGTTCTTGATCCGGACGGAATGCTTTACAAAAAGCTGACAGAGAAACAGAAGAAAATAAACGAAAGAATCTCTTTATTGCTTTACATGCTAAAAGAAGGGAGCCTGAAAGAGGGTACAAAAGAAGCATTGCTTGAATTGTTTCATAAGAATGCAATAGACATCCTGAACGAACTTGGATATGAAGACAGCCTGAATAAAAAGTACAATGAATACATCCAGGAAATACGCTCACTCAACCATGAGAACCGGGAACTAAGAAAACAGCTTGGAATGAAAGTATCGAACGAGGATGCAAGAGAACGGTTGAAACTTATCTGTGAATCCTTCTATGAATGGTGGCACAATGAAGGAACCGGGAACATAGAAAGCATTACATTCAATGAATACGGAATGACTGCCACTCTGAGAGGATATATCCATCCTTTCAGACATGTGAGAAAAGCAGAAGAGCAGGTGTCCATGTTGAAACATAAAGGATTCGATGTATCTTCTTTAGTAAGATATGGACAACACCTTACTGCATCCGAAAAAAACTTCAATATGCTGAAAGAGCTTTTCAAAAGCGCTTTCCCGCATTCAGATATCGACAAAATAAATACCGCCACCTATCTGGGAGGTGAGAGCAAAGAAGAATATGTGTACGTTATTACAGATATTATCGTTAATTTCTACAACCTTGACGACATAAAAATAACAGAGCCATGACCGAATTGAATATTGAAAACGTAGACCGTATTTTCTCCGACTGCATGTTTCGCAGTCACGAAGAGTACGATGAATGCAAGAAAGAAGGACTGCACGTGTTTGTACACTCTATTCAGAACCCTAAAGTAAAAATCGGATTCCATCCGGAACGCATCGAGGCGCACCGTCAGGAAATCCGAGATATGCTGTCACAACTGCCCGACGGATTCTTTCCAGGTACAGGCGATGGAGCCTCTTTCCTTCAGGCGTGCTCCACCAAAGACGGGCAGCTATGGACCGGATTCCATACGGAGATGGAAAAGCTCTGTCTGCTGGGACTTGCATCGCACCAAATGAAAATGTGTGTGGAGGACCCGCAGGTATGGTACATACTCCCCGGCGGAATGCCTTACCTTCAGGTTTTATTAGACGACAAATAACATTTAATAAATTAAAACATGAAAATTATATCCCGATTTATCAATCAATTTTTGCCTTATTTTATTTTGGCCATGCTTACATTCTCTATATTGGGTTATTTTAAAGGAGAATCAGAGCGATTCCTTATATATCATTTCTCTATAACCATTCTGGCTTTTCAAGCCTACATACTTATCCAAATTACAAAATACGTTAAGGTGTATCTGAGCATAAAACAATCCGAATATGACATGAAAGCCAAATTACTCAACGAACATCTGGAACTTTTAAAATCCGCACATAAAGTTCCGGAAGCAGAAAAAGATACAAATACCCCCGAAGAAACGCATTAAAATGCCACATCTTCAATAATAAGAAATCCCGACAGTAAGCCGATAGCTCTGCCGGGATTTTCTGCGAAATAAACCTAAAGAAGAAGAAAAATATATGTTAAAGTGTCGATTCAGTCTCTTCCGTGCCCGTTGCACTGCGGTCCAGTGTGGTAAGCGTTTGCTGGCGGATCACAATTTCGCCGTGCTTGTCCAGCTTGTTAAACGTATATATGTTTTTCAGGAACCGCAGATAAATGCGCTGACGGGTAGAAAGCTGGTTCTGCTTGAGCAACTGCAATTCGCGCATGTAAGTACCTCCGGTGCTTCCGCTTTTCCCCGGTGTGCTTCCAATTAAACTAGGATGAACCCCTATGGCAAAGAAGATTATACTGGATATCTCCTCTAATTCATCTTTTAATTCGGCCGCATTTGTCAGCTGTGGCACATCCACAATCTCCACCGCATGCTGCATCGTCTTTCCGTCAGGACCTACGAAAGAGTCCAGACAGATCGTCTTTCCGTTATTCTCGCGGCGCTGCAGAAACTCGTTTACCTTCTTGTAGATGCTGTCTCTTACTTCCTGCTTTTTCTCTGTCGTATCAGCTCCCAGTTCGTCGAACATCGCACGCAGATACTCGTTGTTGATGAAGATCATCTTTCCCCACATGGTCGCATTCTGCCGGGCCATGGCTTTGTCGGTAATCAGGGTCGTAGCATAATCGTAAGTCATCGACGGAAAGATACTCCACCAGGCCGGCTGCGGGTAATAGGGTTTCAGCATCGAAGGGTAATAGCTGGGACAGCAGAACCAGGTAGTACGGTTTCTGGGTGATCTCTTCTTACTCTTTTCCACCTGACGGCGCAGCTCCGTAAGCATGTTTTCCGGCATCAGTGTCGGATAGGCCACCACATCTTTTGCATTCAACTTGGGCGTGGCATCCTTGCGCCATTTCTCAGCATAATACACGTAGTTGATCCGCATCCGGTCGTCCATCTCCTCCATGCGGCAGCACACCGCCGGAATGTTCCCCAGCTTCACAATCTTCGGGTCCCACTCTTCGTCCTTCCGCCCGATACTGAGGCCGATGGTCGGGAAATAAATATCCATGTGCGCGTCGTCGGTCATGCACTTCAGGTAGTGAAGTTCCAGATTGTTGTTCTCGCAGAACTTGTCCCATTCCTTGTCAGTCTCTTCCCAGGTGCGGTAATCCTCCCGGAGCTGTTTCAGCTCGTATTCCGGTGTTCCAACCTGTGCGGTATCTTTCTGCTCCTCTCCGGACACGGCCTGCGACCAGGTGATTGTGCCTCCCCCACCCTGCTCTTCGCCGCTTTCTGCTTTCTGCTGGTCAATCTGTGCCTGAACCTCCATGATGCGGTTACGGATCAGCAGTCCGGCATCCTTGAATGGAATCATCTCACTCTTTACCGTACTGTTTACATAGCGCGACCAGCGGTACATAAGCTGCGGCCCGAGCCCTACGGTCAGGTCAATAATATATTTGATGGCGGTTGCCGTGTACGGCAGACTGCCTACCAGCTTGTAGATAGTGTTCGGAAGCATGTTCTGCGGCCCCCAGGGAATGTAACCCAGACCGGGTGTTCCGGCATTGCTGACCGGCTCCGGTTTCGACTGTTTGCTGTCGAAGATATTGAACGTGCCCTGAATGGGCAGTCCACCGATGGCTCCTCCCTCTTTCATCATTTCAGAAGAAGATACGGAAGGGATTTCCGATACACGGGCCATGCCGATATACTCGAAGCCGCGGCCCATGAGCGAAGTAACCTTGCCGCGGAACTGCTTGATCTCCTGAACGGTTTTCTGCCGGTTTGTTTTCTTTGTGTTTGTCGTCATATCACTTAACCAATATCTTTGTGTCGTTAATCTGCAGGATCAGTACGTCGTACACAATGCGGAAATCTCCGTTCAGTAGCACCAGCTTCCGGTAACCTTTCTCGCGGTTGTACGACACGGCCCGCTGCACGTTGTAACATTCGCTGATTGTTCCGTCCTTGCATACAAAACGTATGTCGAACGGCTTGTTTTTCCCGTCCGGAGTGCGGGCGTTCATCAGCTTGTACGCCTCAGTCCAGAGCAGTCGTTTGGTAGGTTTCTTCATTTTCCTCTTGTTTTGACACAAAGATAAATAAGGCAGAACTGAGAATGAAGGACAAAAAAAATACGCATCTCCCTTCACAGGGAAATGCGATCATGAAACTTTTCAAAAGAAAAGATACATCTGTTTAAGCTCACCGGCCTTCACAGGCAAATGAGCTGCGATTCAATATTTCATTATTGCCTTGACAAAGATACGAATAATTGTTCATCATGCAAAAAACCGCACCTCCTTTCACAGGAAAGTGCGGTTATAAAAAATAAAATACGATCATTTGAATCTGTATTCAAAGTATTGCAAAGATAAGTATGTCCTTTGACATTCCAACAAAAAAAGCAGGAAGTGATGACTCTTCCTGCCTTTTGCCGTCAGAGCCACCGCTCTTAATCATTGAAATTCAATGCGAAGATACAAAAAAAGTCGCAAACAGAAAATTTCTGCCTGCGACTTTTATGTTATTCATCCTCTGTCTTCCCGTTTATCCTGTCGAGCGCCTTGCTGATGATGTCCAGTCCCTCTTTGGTGGCTTTCCCGTTCGGGAAAAACTCTTCCTTGAACCTTTCAACCGCCACATACACAAAATCCTGAATGTCGATCTCGTATTCCAGCTTGATCCGGCTGATCTCTTTGTGCATCTTCTTGTCGAAGCGGAGTGCGATAAGCTTGTCACGTTTCACTGCTGTCACTGCCGTTTTGGCCCGGCGGCTGCGCTTCGCTTTCTCGTCCGATGGTTCCGGCGCGCTGGCTTCTTCCCCAGACGCTGACTCTGCCTCTTCCGCCCTGCCTTCTTCGGGCTCTTTCGGCTCAGGTACAGGCGCAGCTTCCGTCTGTACCGGTAGAACTCCGGTATCCGTATTTACCAGATTCTTGTCCTCTTCTTCCGGCGCATTTCCCGAAGGGGGAACGAACGCTGGCCGGATGTTCTGCTTCGCATCGTCAACAAACTGACCTATATTGAGCGGAGCTTTCTTATTCTTTCTGTTGATCATATACTACCCTCCTCTTTAAATCACCGGTTTCTCTTCCGGATCGGTTTCTGTTGCTTCCTCTTCATCTTCCTGAACACCGTTTGCCGATATCCATGCGTCCAGCGCTATGCTTTGCCAGTTGGACGGACGGGTGCATCCGGTTATTTCCTCGGCCAGCGACATGTAGTCCTCTGCCCCATTCGACTCAGGCGCGTGCTCAAAAATTCCTTTGTACTGAAGCGGAGTCTCGTCAAACTTCACATTCTTGCGGATCTTTGTTTTGAAAACCTTGTCGCCATATCTGCTGTCGAAGAACTCGCTTACTGCACGCGAAATTCGGGTCTGTTTGTCATACTTGATGATCAGGAAACCCAGGATCTCAAGTCTGGGATTTACATTTTCCTTGATCTCGCTGATCCCGAAAAGAAGATCCTGCATACCCTGAAGGGAGAACCCGGAACATTCTGCCGGTATCAGCACATAATCGGATGCAGACATGTTGTTGTTGTTCATCAGACCTTCTTTCGGACTGCAGTCAATCAGCACATAGTCGAACATGTATGTTCCGTCCTGCTGTGGCTGCAGGTAAGGTTTCAGTTTCTTGTTGTAAAGGAACATTTCCCGGTTTACTTTTCCGTTCAGATATGACTCAATATCGCGGAGTCCTTTGGAAGAAGGTACATAGAACAGGCCGGGGTACTGCTCGTAAATCGGCATGGGCATATCGTCCGTGCGCAACCATTCATTGAGCGTCGCGTCACCTTCACTCTGATTAAATCCAAGCATTCCGCTGAGATTACACTGCGCATCCGTATCAATCAGCAGCACACGTTTTCCAAGCGCCCAAAGCGCTACACCCAGATTGTAAGTAGTGGTAGTCTTTGCTACTCCACCCTTGAAATTAAGAATAGAAATTACTTTTGTCATCATTAATAGGATTTGAATTTCAACACCACAAAAGTAATGATAATCTTTGAAATATCAAAGCTATATAGATAAATAAATATATAGCTATACAAATATTCAGTTATTTCGATAGCCATATATTTAGCTATACAGATAACCAGCTATACAACTATACAAATAGCGAAGTATATACATAACTGGCTATGCAACAATATAGTTATACAGATATAAGCCTTCCAAAAACCAACGGGATATATGACTATACAGATAGGCAGTTATCCGACTATCTGTATATATAAATATTTAGCTATACAGTTATATGGCTATACATATATTTAATTATATAGCTATTTGCATATCTGCCTATCAGGTTATCCTTATTCCTATATATCCAGCTATTCAGATATACATATAGCTGGATATATAGATAGTTGTATATACAGATATACATGTAGCCGAATATATGACTAGCTAAATATATAAATAGCTGAATAGCGGAATATATAAATAGCCGGATATCGGACTAGCCGTATATCTGTATATATACCTGTCTGTATAACCGGACATGCGAAATAAATAACCGGATATGTGTAAAGCCATATATCCGGTTATATACAAAGCTATATATCCATATATTTAAATAGCCATATAGCTGGTTATGTAAATATATGGATATATGTATTTATGGTTTAGGGATTTCACATCTCGATTTCCTTAGCCGGCATCCAGTCGTCAGGATCAGCAAAGCTTATCCCGGTGTTGCCGCTAAACAGCCGGCACGAAGCATTGGTACACCGGTTGCGGAGTAGGGGAACGGATGGCGCTTCGGCCGAATAAAGCACGTCACCGTCCGCAGACAGGGCCTCGATGCGGACCAGCGACTGAAACTCTTCGTCCGGGGTAGGGGTGAAGCTGTACATTGAGAAGGAAAGTCCGGTGCGGCCTGCATATTCACTTCCGGTATTCCAGGAAAGGGAGTAGGCTGATCCGGAAGATCCGGCTGCGTTTCCCGTCTGAAGATCCAGTTTCCGGTAGTGGCCGTCGACCGTCAGACGGATGGAGTCAACGCCTTGCGGCATTGCGTCGCGCAGAGTCACTTTCACCATGGTGACGACCCGCTCCATAGGAACCGTCTGCTGGTCCTGCAAGTTTTCGTCCGCTTCCAGCGGAAAATCCGTCCAGAAAGTTTCCGTTACCTTTGACGGATAAAAAGTCCGGTCTTCCGACTGCTGAAGGCTGGTGCTGCTGTGGGCGAGGAAATAAAGATGGTGCGATCCGTACTTGAGCGTCATGCTGATGGGAGAGGGGAGTGTCAGTGTGTCCGACTGGAGGCATTCGCCGTCCAGATAGTCCCAGTAGGAGAGGGTAGTGGCCAGATCGGACAGCGACTCGGCGCGCGACGGCTGCCAGGAAGCAATGTCTCCCTGTGAAATTTCCATGAACGAAGGCACAAAAGATACCCTGCACGTCTGATCACTCATTTCGGGATCGTCCGGTTCGCCAACAATGTTTTCCTGACTACAGGCTGCCAGAAGTAGTGCGCCCGTCATGCAAATGCTTTTTGATAAATCCATACTGCTAAGTTTAAAAGTTCTGTCAATAGAACGCGGGAAATGAATTTTGTCTCCCTTTTCAGGAAATATTTTTAGAGGAGTTCGGAATCTTTGCACCTTCGTATAGTTCGGAATCTTTGCACCTTTTGACGAAAACATTGAACGATATGACGGAAACTTTACCCGTTAACACGGAATCTTTGCACAAAGTTGTTTATAAAATGCTTATATTCAATCGGTTGCTCATTCTATATAATCATCTATATAATATACTGTAAAGAAACGATAGTTTCTTAAATAAAGGGCAAAAAGAAGAAATACGTCGGTCTGCTTTTATAAAGAATATAATGATATAAGATATATAGGCAAGAGTAATGTTTTATAAAACAGATACTTACATTCATAAAGGTGCAAAGTTTCCGTCAGATTGGGTAAAGTTTCCGTCAATCGGGGGAAACTTTCCGTGTATTGGGGTAAAGTTTCCGTCAATCGGGGGAAACTTTCCGAACATAAAAGAGAAAAGGTGCAAAGTTTCCGAACTGTTTTGCTCCGTTATTTTCCTATAATGGAAAATATTGGCGTTTTATTTTCCGTTTTTGGAAAATATATCTATATTTGTGCCAAATAACCAGACCTATGAAGATTTACTTAGAAGAAAGATTAAAAGAGTCAGGTATAAGCAAGGATGAACTGGCAAAGAGACTGGGGATTTCCAATTCAAGTCTGACAAAGAAATTAAACGGTCCGTCACGGACTAACCTGCAATTCCTGGAAAGCGTGGCCGATGCGTTGGGGATATCTGTCTTTTCGCTGATTGAGGATGAAAAATGCGTGAAGGTAGGTACATTCCAGGCTGACGGAAACACTTACGAAATACGGAAAATAAACTGATAGCCTATGCGACGAAAGAAAAGTACACCTGAGTCGAGCAATTCACTGATAAAGGAACTCAGCTCTGTTGAGTTTATCAAACAGCCATACCTGTATGCGATGGTGGGTGCCGATTTCTCGCTCTACCAGCGAAGCATCATGATTGAAATCGTGAAGTCGATGCAGGATCGGATCAATGAATTTCTGAAGAACAAGCGGGCCGACGGGCAAATGTCTCTTTTCCCAAAAGATCTGAGCGACGACCAGATTGTTACGTTCAGAATCAGCGCTTCCTCCATTGGAGTCAGTCCACGTGATTATGTTTATCTGGACGAAGCCTGTAAAAATCTGATGGAAATGAATATTTCCTATTACGATTATGACCAGATGGGGAGAAAAATGCGTACATACGCTCACTTGTTTTCAACGATTAAAATGCCCGTGACTCCGGTTTCCGGATCGAAAGAGAAGGAAAAACGGATGAACTATGTGGAAGCCCGTATGGATGCAAAAATCCTGAAATACCTTTGCGACCTCGGGAATGGGAAAGGATATCTGGATCATATCTATCGGATTGCACGTATCTGCAAGCGTAAACGTACACCGAGTATCTACATCTATCTTTCCCGCTGGAAAGACTTTCCGAAGAAAGCGGTGGAATATGTCGAGCTGAAGAAGTTTCTGGGTGTGATCACCCTGGAAGAAGAAAAGGTGAACGGGAAAATGGTCAAGACAGAAAAAGACAAATATCCGAAGTTCAGTAAATTCTGCAAGGAAGTGATGGACCCGATACGGGAGGATCTTGACCGGATGGCCAGCGAAAATCTGGTGGACTTTACCTTTGATTATGAACCTGTGTACAAAGGTGCAACCAAACGGGGTAACCCGGATGAAATACTTTTCAACATCAAGCTGAGCGAGCTGGGGGAGGAGATGTCGCGGAAACGCAGGCAGCAAAAGCTACCTGCCGACATCTGGGATCTGCTGCGGTCGGAATACAAGCTGACGGAAACCGATGTGCGTATGCTCACCGACATGCTTCCTGATGAACTTATGAATGAGTTCCGGTCCGAAGTGCTGGCCCTGCGTGACCGAATGAACCGGTATAAGGTGAACAATCCGAAAAGCTATGTGGTAACATCGCTCAAGAATTTTATTATCCAGCATACGCCGGAAGCGAAAGAAGCCAAAGAGGATGAAAGGGTAGGGGAGAAGAAGGAGATACCTCATACCAAACCCATCAGCGAAGAAGACAAGAACAGATGGCAGGCATTTATGGAACTGCTTCAGGGAAGCGTTTCGGTCAATGAGTTTAATACATGGCTGTCGTCGCTTGAATTTGTGTCTCTCAAAGGGGATGAAGTCACGGTTTCTGTCCCGGCGGCTTATGTGGCCACCTATATTGACGAAAAGCTGAATATCCCGTTTATACAGGCCCTCAATGCCGTGTATGGTGAAAATGTGAAACTGCTTTATGAAGTTAGGAAATAAATTAGAAATCCCGGAACGAAAGCGCCGTCCCGGGATTTCTTTTCATTCCACATAGTCCTGCGGATCTATACAGAGATTTACCTTCTGTACATCCTTCAGTTCGACGAAGACCGCATACCAGTTGTTCAGGAAAGGTCCGTAGGTTGAATAGTGAAGCTCCTCCGTTTCAAGGTTTATGTTCCGGAAAATCTTTCGTTTCTCCTGCTGATCGCGGAGCCAGGCCAGGAACTTCTGCATGTGCATCTTTGCTTCCTGAATAGCTTCGTATGACTGCTGCTTGTCGGTCGGCTTCATATTATCCGTTTTAACGAGGAAATAAACCACGTGTACAGGTTTGTCCAGACCGCCTCTGATCGTCCCGTCCTGGGCAAATTCGTAGCCCACACAAGGCGATTTTACGTCGGGCAGCTTGCTCATGAACGAGGGAATAGCTACAATGTTGTCGAAAAGGAAAAACCGTTTGTTCTTTCCGGTTTCTCCGGGCGTATGAAGCATGGGCTTGTACTTCGTGGCCCATTCTTCGATGATTTCTTTTAATTCTGTCATGGGGTTCTTTTTAGTTTGATTAATGTAAATCTCTTTATACCAGGTGCCACATCTTCAAAAAACATGGAGTAGGGGCGTGCATACACTTTGTTTACCCATATCATTTCATCCGGAATTTATAATCACTTCGTGTGAGCTACTCACGCCTAAAGGCATGAGCTTCGGAGATATCAATACCTCCTCTCTTTTCCTGCTTCTTCCTGCCATTGCTTTTTAGAACACGAGGTCGGTCATCCACAAGAGGACAGTCCGCAGGCTTGACTTTCCCACGCTCCGTGGGTAGGGCTTTCAAGCCAAATTCCTTGATGTTGCAAGCGGCATTGAAGTCCCGGTCGTGATGTGTACCACATTCCGGGCATGTCCAACTGCGCTCGCTAAGATTCAATTCTTTGTACACATAGCCGCATTTGCCGCAGGTCTTCGAACTTGGGGCAAAGCGGTCTATCTTAATGAGGTTCACGCCATACCAACTGCACTTGTATTCAAGCAAAGTTAGGAACATACCGAAAGAAGCATCTCCTACAGCTTGTGCCAGATGGTGGTTACGCTGCATCCCTTTCACGTTCAAATCTTCCATGCAGATAGTGCGCACTTGGCTGTCGTGCGTGAGTGCATGGGTGATTTTGTGAAGGCTGTCCTTACGGCTGTTAGCTATGTGTTCCTGTAGCCGGGCTACACGGATGCGTGCCTTGTTGCGGTTGGCAGAACCTTTCTGTTTGCGGCTCAACCGCTTTTGTAGCAACTTCAAGCGGTCTAAGCTTCTCTGCAAGTTCTTAGGATTGTCAAACGTGCGTCCGTCAGAACATACGGCAAGCGACTTGATACCTAAATCAATACCTAAAGCCGTATCTCCCTGTATCGCTGAAGCCGGAAGTTTCTGGATGGTCGTATCAACCAACACGGAAGCAAAGTATCTACCCGAAGGTGTCATGCTGACGGTAACGGTCTTCACGGTACCTTTGAACCTGCGGTGCAGCACGGCAGGAATGTCTTTCGCCTTGGGGATTGTGATTGTTCCTTTCACAAAGTCCACGTTGCAATGCTGCGGACACTGGAAACTCTGCTTGCTCTTCCGGCTCTTGAATTTCGGAAAACCGACCGCATGAGTGTCACGGAAGAAGTTTTTGTAGGCGGTATCAAGGTTGCGGATGGAATTCAGGAGGGCTTGTGAATTTACCTCTGTCAGCCATTGGTTTTCCTTCTTCAGTTCGTTCACCATCCGGTCTTGAACTTCCTTGTAAGCTACAGACTTCTTATCCTGCTTGTAGGCTTCAATCTTCAGGTTGAGTGCCCAGTTATAGACAAAGCGGCAGCAGCCGAAGGTCTTGGCAAATAAGACCTTCTGTTCTTCTGTCGGATAGATTCTATATTTGTAGGCTCTCAGCATAGATAATTATTGGCTAGATATATTGCAAATATATAACTTTATACTTATATTTGCAAATATAATACGTTATTTATTATGACATTAGCAAAAAGATATACATCAAATTCCCATTGCGTTTTCAATTTGGGTTATCACATTGTATTTTGTCCGAAGTATAGGCGAAAAGTACTGGTAAACGGAGTGGATGAACGATTGAAAATTCTGTTGCAGCAGAAAGCAGACGAACTGGGAATCACCCTGGAAAACATGGAAGTCATGCCCGATCATGTCCATCTCTTTATCCGAAGCAAGCCTACATATGCCATCCATTTTGTAATCAATCAGTTGAAGGGTTATTCTTCTGTTTGCTTACGAAAGGAGTTTCCATGGCTACGTAGCCGATTACCATCACTTTGGACCCGTTCCTATTTTGTAGAGTCTGTTGGTCATATATCCGAGGGAACGGTAAGAAAATATATAGAAAACCAAAAGAATGTCTGAACAAAAGCGCTATCATCCCCTGCCTAAAGACAGGGGAATTTCCGCTTAATTCTTAAACTCGTCCTGGAAAGAAACCAGTACGCCGTTTTCGATGAAGTCCTGATAATAGGACGACACGAGCACTTCCAGTCGCCGGAGCTGGTGACGCACCTCCATGGCGATGACGGGTCGTGACTGGCGGTCGCCTTCTTCTTTCCATATCTGATAAAGCTGGTTGAAACGGGCATCCTTGCTGCGTTCCACATCTTCGATGGGCTGTCCGGCACCGACACCCATATCCACGAAATACAGGTAATAGTTGAAGAAGAAGGAAATCTTCTTTGTGTCACCTCCGGCCCCATTGAACACCTTGGCATACATTCGACGGTAAGCCTGCCCGGTGCTACGCTTGGCGGCCGGCGTATTGCGGTACCCGATGTACGGACCGGGGAATCCCCCCGGCCATACATGCTGTGTCTCGAAGTTGGTCTGAAGCTGCCGGATCATATTATTTGCCCAGCGCGTCAGGTCCAGAAACTCCTCTTTTACCGCCTGACTGATGGTTTTCTGTTCTGACATGGCTTATACATAGTTTAATGGATTTTCAAAAATATCTTTTATCATTTTCTGTTTGCATCCTTTGCAGTAACTGATACCAATGGTCCCGGTTGTAGCATAGAACGGAATTAGAAGCGGGAGCACAGGGTCACGGTAATTTGACGAAAGGTTCGCCGGATTGTTTGACTCTTTATAGAATCCACATTCCAGTGCAATTTCATCCACCTTATCTTTCAATACTTTGGCGTAACCGTTTTTATTTGATTGCTTTTTCATACATTTATACTTTTATGTTTTTATGTAAAAGTTGTTTTTCTTTTAAACCAATAGGCTTTCCCTGCCTGATTCCCTTTTTGGAAACTTCCAGGATAACCTTTTTCCTTACTGACTGCATGGCCTATCAATAAACTTTCAAGAGATTGCTTTCTGGTGTATTCCTTGTCCTTTTTCAGTCCCAGTTCTTTTGCCTTCACTCTTAATTCCCATGCGGAGATGCCCATTATTTCTGTGATTTCCTTATTGGGAGTATTGGGAAAATATGTCTTCAGAGCCTGGATCATTGCCGGACTCCAGAACAGTTTCACATTGAATTTTGTACGTTCAACGATCCGTCCGGTTTCTTTATTGAGAAAAACTCCGGTTTCCCTGGGGTGTTTCTTCCGGTAGCGTTCTCTTTCCTGATCTCTGGCGCATTCTTTGCAGATAGACATCGGCTTGCCATGACGCATTTTGAAATCTTTCAGTAAAAATGTCCTGCCACATTTACTACATCGTTTTGTATTCTCTTTTTCGTGCTGTATTTCCATACTACAATGAATAAGCTATCTTAGACATATTATCGTTTACTCTTTTATCAATTTCTTCATAAACTGAAAGATACATGTATTTCTTCCCATTATACTTATTCATTCTTCTGATGGAAGAATATAGCCCGTCAACATTTAAGTTCATTTTTCTTGCACATTCGGCCGCAGATAAAAAGACTTCTTTCGTTTCCAGGCAAATTACTTTTTTACCTAAAGGTTTTGAGGACTTTATATGAGGACCAAAGTTGCTGTCAGGATCATTGATAAGACGTAAACATTTCTCCCTTGATAATTTCCTTTGTTTTTCCTGTCTCTCTTTAGACCAGTTATTAAAACCTTTGCTCGCCTTATTCCCTTTGACAAAACGTCCTGTATTTATGTCAATGTTAGGATTTCTTGTAAATTTCAGATCATCCAGCCGCTGTGCTTCATATATTTTTCTGAAATCCTTTTCATAGTAAAACCTGAGACCTCTACATATAGCGCCACGTAAGCAGCTGTCAGTTATAGAATTTCTATCTACTTTACTGATACTGGCGGCCAGTTTTATAGATCCAAAAAATCCGGCAACGGTCCCATTTGGATTTACCGCAACTACCGGGCGATTGCTTCCGACTTTATATTGAGTATTTAATGGCATATTTTTATCGAATTAAACATAATTCCGTTTATGCGTAAATTTCCACCTGATAAAATTTGTGTGAATATTTGAAATCAAAAAATAGATAATTGCGCATCTTCACATGACTTGTCAACGAACATTTTCTTGAAGATGTAATAAAGGATATCTACCACTATGCTATTGCCTGCCATTTTATATTGCTGCGTCTTGCTGATTCCTGATTTCTGAATATTGTCTATATCTTTTTCGGAAACTCCCATAAGGCGGAAACATTCGCGAGGTGTGAGTTTTCGGATGCGGTAACCATCAGTTACTCCAGTTGCTGCCATACTCCCTGTTTGCCTTTGGAAATTTGATTTACTATTTTTATAATATTGAGATTTTATCGTTCTACATAAACCTTCTTCATCTGGATTAAGAGGAATTACTTCCACACAAACATCATTCAATCTCTTTATATCGTCATCGGAAAGCTTTTCTGATTCAATAAGAAAATTGTTTTCCTGCCATCGGCTTGATGTTATAGTCGGACAATTACTGAATAATGCTCCTTTATTAAATCCCCTTGGAGATTGAATAATTTTTGGATCATGATTACTCTCAATAATTTTAGGAGTATTGAAATGACCAAAAGTTAAACATTTAGCTATGCCATCTGTATCAATAACTACTCCATCTTGAGATGAATTTATTATTCCAATTCTTTTTATTTTAGGCTCCGAAATAAAACTCATATTAGAAGTATCTACAGTCGTCTTAATTGTGCCACATATATCAGATACCTTTTGATTATAAGCATCAAGAAATTCGATTTTATCACCACTGATCTTTCCACTCTCTACTAGAGACTGGGCTCTTTTATTTCCATATTTCCTTTCCTGATTATATAACTCAGAAATAATAATTTCCTTTATGAAGTTATCACATGGCCTGTCATTAGGATGAGTCAAAATACTTGTTGCTATACCTTCTCCCATTGTAGGATTAAACTTAAATCCATTTCCTCTCTCCTTATTTTTCTTATTACGCTGAATAAAAGTATTTACAACCTTTTCACTCAGGTAAAAACTTTCATCTACATCTTTTTCAAGAACATCTTTCAATCTTTTTTCAAGGGTAAAAGGCTTTGGAAAATGAAAAGAAACCTCTCCCAATATCGAAACCATAAAGACACGTTCCCTGTTTTGCGGTACTCCGAAGTCCTTTGCGTTGAGAACTTTCGTATAATTGCTGTAGCCCTGTCCTTCAAGAAATCTGATCCATTCTTTCAGGTACGGGGTAAACTTCTTTGATACGAGGTTCTTTACGTTCTCCATGAGAAGATATTTCGGACGCTTTGCCTCTATTGCCTTACGGCATTCCCATAGCAGACTGCTTCGTGTTCCGCTACCCTCTGCAAGTCCTTTCTGCTGTCCGGCTGTACTTATGTCGGTACAAGGGAATGAGTATGTCAGAAAATCGAAGTCAGGAACACTGCTCCAGTCTATCTTTGATATGTCGCCATAATTAGGAGTGTCTCCATGTACGGCCATATATGCCTGAATGGCGTACTTGTCAATTTCACTTATTCCAATCACCTCAAAGTCTATGCCCAGTCTGCGTAAAGCCATAGACTGCGAACCATATCCTGCAAATGCTTCAAAGACTCGTATTTTATTTTTCATCTTTATTGTTTATGCTTTATCTTTGACATACTCCCACACCTAAAGGAATGGGATTCGGGCGTCATTGGTGGCAACC
>OOCH01001258.1_pt1 | contig 20679 bp, 17 predicted proteins | sample 1671641 | NCBI WGS metagenome assembly OOCH01 (sample SAMN06348177, study PRJEB24527) | human gut metagenome | biome: human gut; feature: ankylosing spondylitis patient; material: feces | host: Homo sapiens | place: China | collected 2015-10
GGGCCCCGTCACGCCGCCGAGGACGAAGGCCTTCTGGGAACGGGCGATGAAGGCGGAAAGATCCGTGAGCCTGGGATTCAGACCTTCCATAAGTTCGGGAGCCTTTTCCCGGTATTCCACCACGAGCTTGTCCGTCTGCGTCGAGCCTGTCCATTCATAGCGCGCCACAAGCGTCGGACCTTCCCACATCTTCTTTCCCGCCTGAACAAAGAGCGGCGTCCAGGGGTCCATGGATGCGGGACGCAGATAGACGTGCACGGTGGCGTCGTTTGCGCCGGAGCCGTTGCTTTCATAAAAGACCTTCAGCGTCTGGAAATCCACGCCGATGGGGCGCACTTCCCAGATGACGTCGGAAGAGCATTCCGCAAGCATGCTGACAAGCTGCGCATCGTCCTTCTGCTGGAGCGAGAACCATACCCGCACGGGAACGGTATTCATGAAGCCGTTCTCATAGGGAACACGGGTCAGCGCCGAGCCGGACAGCACGTTTTCATAGCCTTCGGCGGCCGTCACGCTTACCGTCGGGGACGCCGTGGAGACAAAGCTTCCCGTGGAAGCGTCCACTCCTCTGTATATGGCGGAACCGGCGCATCCTCCGAGAAGAAGCGTGAGAGAGAGCGCCGCGCAGGTCAAAAGACGTTTCATGAAGACACCTCTTTCTTTCAATGGGTTGCCCTTTTTCTCCGTATCGACGGGGAGCTTTAAACATAAATCGTTCACCGGCAATTGGCAACGCCGCGCGGCTCTCCGTGCCCGGAGAGTCTGCAAGGTCTCATCCGAGGCGCAGGCGTGCAGGAGAAAACGCGCTTGCGCTCTTCACCCGCCCATGGCAAACTCCCGCCATGAACGTCACAGTTGCCATAAGCGGCGGAACCGACAGCCTGTTCGCCCTGCTCCATCTTAAAGAGGAAGGACACAGGGTCACGGCTCTGCACGCACGCTTTCTGCCTGCCGGACAGAACGATGCCGTGCCTGCCATGCAGTCGCTCTGCCGCAGCCTCGGCATTGCCCTGCACGTGGTCGATCTTTCCGAAGCCTTCCGCCGTCATGTCATGGAACCCTTTGCCGAGGAGCATGCCAGGGCCCGCACGCCCAATCCCTGCGCACTGTGCAACCGCGCCATGAAGTTCGGTCTTCTTTTCGACCATGCCATGACTCTCGGGGAAGCCTTCGCCACGGGCCATTACGCGGCAATCTGCGTCCATCCCGTCTACGGCCCGGCGCTCAGGACCGGAAGCGACGGGACCAAGGATCAGAGCTACTTTCTCGCGCTGGTCCCCCTCTCCCGTCTCCGCCGCTGCCTCTTTCCGCTTGCGGAGCGCAAGAAAGCCGATATCCGGCAATGGCTCTCCGACCGGGGACTCACGCCTCCCGTTCCCGCCGAAAGCCAGGAAATATGCTTCATCCCCGGCGACGACCACTATGCGTGGCTGAAGGAAAAGGCGTCCTGCGAAGACCTGCGTCTGCCCGGTCCTGGGCCCGTGCTCCTTGCCGGAGAAAACAGGATCATCGCGCAGCACCGGGGACTCTGGCAGTACACCGAAGGCCAGCGCCGGGGACTTGGCATTCCGTGGAAGGAGCCTCTTTACGTGCTGAAAAGACTGCGCGATTCCAACACCCTCGTGGTGGGACCGAAGGATCTTCTGCCCGTGACCTCGTGTTCCGCCTCCTCGCTGAACATCATGGTGCCTCCCGCCCTGTGGCCGGACAGGCTCCTTGTCCGGGTGCGCTACCATCAGAAGCCCGAACCGGCCCGCGTCGAGATCGCGCAGGAGCGCATGACCATGACCTTCGCCTCCGCCCAGCAGCCTCCCGCTCCCGGACAGATCGCCGCCGTCTACGATGAGGACGGCTTCGTGCTTGCCGGCGGCATTCTGGACTGAGTCCGCTTTTTCCCGTGCAGGACACGTCCGGCAGTGACGACGTCACTTGATTCCCGCAGCCTGTGCGGCTATGATGTGGCCCGGTCTGTCGCCGGAAGACGACAGTCCGCCCCTTTTCACGCAACATGGCGGCGGAGCGGAACTTTCGCCCCGCCTTTCCCATACAACGCCCAGTGAGGACAACATGATCGGTATTTCCAAGCTTTACTGCGGACAGGTGGAACCGTCCGACGCGCTGCGTTACGGCCGCCAGTCCGGCAAGCTTCCTTCTCATCTGCTTCAGTTCTCCGCCGACAAGAAGCCGGTCGTCGTCTGGAACATGACGCGCCGCTGCAACCTCAAATGCGTGCACTGCTACGCCCAGGCCGAAACCGACAAGGGCATCGACCCCATCTCCACCGAACAGGCAAAGATCATGATCGACGATCTGGCCGCCTACGGCGCGCCGGTCATGCTCTTTTCCGGCGGCGAGCCCACCATCCGCAAGGACCTGCCCGAACTGGCAAGCTACGCCACCTCGAAGGGCATGCGCGCCGTCATCTCCACCAACGGCACGCTCATCGACCGCGCCATGGCCAAGACGCTCAAGGAAGTGGGACTTTCCTACGTGGGCGTCTCCCTGGACGGCGGCGAAGACGTGCACGACCACTTCCGCGGCGTGAAGGGCGCCTTCCGCCGTGCCCTCGAAGGCCTCGACTACTGCCGCGAAGAAGGCATCAAGGTGGGCCTGCGCTTCACCATCAACAAGCGCAACGCCGTGGAAATCCCCAAGATCTTCGACATCCTGCGCGAGCGCGACATTCCCCGCGTGTGCTTCTATCACCTCGTGTACTCCGGCCGCGGCACCGAACTCATCAACGAGGACCTCAATCATCAGGAAACCCGTGCCGTGGTCGATCTCATCATGGACAAGACCCGCGAATGCTTCGACGCGGGCACGCCCAAGGAAGTGCTCACCGTGGACAACCACGCCGACGGCCCCTACGTGTGGATGCGCCTTCTCAAGGAAGATCCCAAGAGAGCCGAGGAAGTGTTCCAGCTTCTGCAGTTCAACGAGGGCAACAGCTCCGGCCGCGGAATCGGCTGCATTTCCTGGAACGGCGACGTTTCCGCCGACCAGTTCTGGCGTCATCATGTGTTCGGCAACGTGCTCGAGCGTCCCTTCTCCGAGATCTGGGACGACCCGAACATCGAGCTTCTGCACAAGCTCAAGGACAAGAAGCCCTACGTGAAGGGTCGCTGCGCGAGGTGCCGCTTCCTCAATATCTGCGGCGGCAACTTCCGCTCCCGCGCCGAAGCCTACTACGGCGATGAATGGGCCGAAGATCCGGCCTGCTACCTCACCGACGAGGAAATCGGCATCAAGTAATCACATCATCTGATGAAAAACGGGGAGGCTCCAGTGCCTCCCCGTTTTTTCTGTCCCGCCTTTCTCCCGAGCCCATGCCCTTCGGCCGACCCGAGAGCGAAGAACGATTTCCTCTTTAAAGAGTGTCTCATGATCATTTCCCTTCTTCTCGGCAAGCAGATAGCGGCCATGCTGCTCATGGTGCTCATGGGCTACGCCGTGGTGCGCCTGCGTCTTCTCAGAGCAGAAGACAGCGCACCGCTTTCCGCCGTGGCCCTGTATATAGTCGGCCCGTGCATGATGCTCGACGCCTTTCAGGTGGAATTTTCCGGAGAGAAGCTGAACGGCCTTTTCCTCTCCCTCGCGGCGGCCGCGCTCTCCCAGTCCCTGGCCATAGCCTTCAACGCCCTCGTGCGCCGTCCGCTCCGCCTCGATCCGGTGGAACAGGCCTCCGCCATCTACTCCAACGGCGGCAACCTCATCATTCCCATCGTCACCTACGTGTTCGGCCCGGAATGGGTGCTCTACACGAGCGGCTTTCTCATCGGTCAGACGGCGCTCTTCTGGACGCACTGCTATACGCTTCTCAAGAAAAACGGCCAGTTCCATCTGCGCAACATCCTTCTGAACGTCAACATCCTGGCCATGGCGGCGGGCGCCCTGCTCTTCGTGTCCGGTCTGCACTTCCCCGAAGTGCCGCGTCTTGCCGTGCATGCCGTGGGCAGCATGATCGGGCCTCTGTGCATGATAGTCACGGGCATGCTCATAGGCTCCGTGAACTTCAGGCGTGTTCTGGCCTACAAAAAGCTCCCGCTCATCGTGGCCCTGCGCCTTCTCGTGCTGCCCCTCATCACGCTCCTCGTCTTCCGGGCAAGTCCCCTCGCCTCCTGGACGAAGGACGGCGGCACCATCCTTCTCATCAGCTTTCTTGCGGCCGCCGCGCCCTGCGCCTCCACCGTCACGCAGATGTCCCATCTCTACGGACACAACGGCGAATATGCGAGTCTCATCAACGTGATCTCCACCCTTCTTTGCGTCGTCACCATGCCCGTCATGGTCTTTCTCTTCCAGCTCTGATGCGTCGACGCTTCCCTTTTGCGCAAGCGCGGGAACGGCCTTCTGCCACGCATCTGCCCAAGCGCCCCGCCCCGGAAGCTCACGGTGAATACGCCTGCACGAAAAAAGTTCTATCAGACGAAGTGTGACCCCGACCCTTTTCAAAGCCGGGGGGCGGTGTTATCTTCCTTCACGTTTTCATTGACCGTTGACGCGCCCTCTGCGGCGCAAAGGATACCGAAATGACCAATCTTTCCTTCCATCGCGGCCGCCGTCTGCGCCGCACTCCCGCCATTCGCGACATGATCCGCGAAACGTCCCTTTCCGCCGCCGATCTCATCATGCCCTATTTCGTGGTCGACACGCCTGACGAAGCCTTCCGTCAGCCCATCGCCTCCATGCCCGGACAGTACCAGCTCTCCCTTGCCGAGCTGGAAAAGGAAATCGGCGAAGCCGTGAAGCTCGGCCTGCGCGCCGTGCTGCTCTTCGGCATTCCCGCCGAAAAGGATCCCGTAGGCTCCGGCGCCTACGCCAGGGACGGCATCGTGCAGCGCGCCACGCACATGATCAAGAAGAACTGGCCCGACCTTGTGGTCGTCACCGATCTTTGCCTTTGCGAGTACACCTCTCACGGTCACTGCGGCATCATTGCCGACGGCGACAAGACCGGTCATGTGCTCAACGATCAGACTCTCGATCTTCTGGCAAAGACCGCCGTTTCCCAGGCCGAGGCCGGAGCCGACATCATCGCGCCTTCCGACATGATGGACGGGCGCATCCTGGCTATCCGCGAAACGCTGGACAAGGCCGGGTATGTGAATACGCCGATCATGTCCTATGCTGTGAAATATGCCTCCGCGTTCTACGGCCCGTTCCGTGACGCGGCGGAATCCGCCCCGCATCACGGCGACCGCAAGACCTATCAGATGGACCCCGCCAACGCGATGGAAGGCTTGCGCGAAGCCGCCGCCGACATCGACGAGGGCGCGGACATCGTCATGGTGAAGCCCGCAGGCCCCTATCTGGACGTCATCCGCATGGTGCGCGACAACTTTGACGTGCCGGTCGCCGCCTATCAGGTGAGCGGCGAATACTCCCTCATCTGCGCCGCGGCTCAGAACGGCTGGATCGACCGCAAGGCCGTCATCATGGAATCGCTCCTCGGCCTCAAGCGCTCCGGCTCCAAGATGATCATCACCTATTTCGCCGTGGAAGCCCTCCGCGAAGGATGGATCCGCTGATGAACGGCCACCACTCCGCCCCCTCCTCCCTCGGCGCCTGCCATCCCGGCGGACACCCCATGGGACGCCCTGCCGACGGAGCTCCCGGCGGTCATCCCGCCACGGCAAAGCCCCGCTTCCTGCCCGACGGCTCTCCCAAGTGCCGCCTCATCGCCTGGGAAGTGACGCGCTCCTGCAACCTTGCGTGCAAGCACTGCCGCGCCGAGGCCCATCCCGAACCCTATCCGGGAGAGCTCTCCACCGCGGAAGCCAAGGCCCTCATCGACACCTTCCCCGAAGTGGGCGAGCCCATCATCATCTTCACCGGCGGCGATCCCATGATGCGCGCCGATGTGTATGAACTCGCCGCCTACGCCAGGGACAAGGGGCTTCGCTGCGTCATGTCGCCCAACGGCACGCTCATAACGCCCGAGTCCGCCCGCAAGATAAAGGAGGCCGGGTTCCAGCGCTGCTCCATCTCCATAGACGGGGCCGACGCGGCCAGTCATGACGCCTTCCGCGGCGTGCCCGGCGCCTTCGACGCCTCCATGCGCGGCATCGAGTACCTGAAGGCCGAAGGCGTGGAATTCCAGATCAACACCACGGTGACCAAGAGCAACCTGCACTCGTTCAAGGACATCTTCCATCTGTGCGAGAAAATCGGCGCCGTGGCCTGGCACATCTTCCTGCTCGTGCCCATGGGCCGGGCCGCCGAAATTCAGGAAGAGGTGATCACCGCCGAGGAATACGAGGAAGTGCTGCACTGGTTCTACGACTTCCGCAAGACCACCTCCATGCATCTCAAGGCCACCTGCGCCCCGCACTACTACCGCATCATGCGGCAGAAGGCCCGCGAGGAAGGCGTGACCGTGAACATGGAAAACTTCGGCATGGACGCCATGACCCGCGGCTGCCTCGGCGGCACGGGCTTCTGCTTCATCAGCCATACCGGCCAGGTGCAGCCCTGCGGCTATCTGGAACTGAACTGCGGCAACGTGCGCGAGACGCCCTTCCCCGAGATCTGGCGCAACAGCAAGTACTTCCGCCAGTTCCGCGACCAGAAGTGCTACGAAGGCAAGTGCGGCGTGTGCGAGTTCCACAAGGTCTGTGGCGGCTGTCGCGCCCGCGCCTGGAGCATGAACGGCAACCATATGGCCGAAGAGCCCCTGTGCACCTATCAGCCCAAGCGCGCCACGGGCGCAAAGTGAGCGAGCATGACGGACGCCCCTGAATACTGCGGTCCCCACACCACGCAGGAAGCCCTGGACGAGACCGACCGCCGCCTGCTGGACATCATCCAGACGGCCTTTCCCCTGACGCCCCGCCCCTATGCCGACCTGGGCACGCTGCTGGGCATCCCGGAGGAGGAGGCCCTGGAGCGCGTGCGCAGCCTGCGCGAGCGGCGCGTCATCCGCCGCCTGGGTGCCAACTTCCAGTCCAACAAGCTGGGATTCGTCTCCACCCTCTGCGCGGCCAAGGTGCCCGATGACAAGATGGACGACTTCGTGCGCGAAGTGAACGCCCGTCCCGGCATCACGCACAACTACCTGCGCGAGCACAACTACAACATCTGGTTCACGCTCATCAGTCCCTCGCGGGAAGACGAGCGCGCCACGCTGGATGACATCACGGCCCGTACGGGCATCCCCATCCTCAACCTGCCCGCCACGCGTTTGTTCAAGATCCGCGTGGACTTCCGCATGCAGGACTGAGACCCGTTCCCGATACTGAGGGGAGGCCGCAAGGCCTCCCCTTTTTTGTCTGATACTGCCGCCGCTGCCTGCGGCTCTCCGCCGCCCCTCCCGAGGGGCCCCTTGCCCCCTCTTGAGCTCCGCCAAGGCCTGTGCTAACACCTCAACACCAGTTGTTGAAAACTAGTTTCACCTTACGGACATGCGGGTTTCCGGCCGTGCACCTCCCCGGTGCGGCCTGGGCGTCCGCCTGCTGTTCTTCGCTTTTTCTTTCGCGATCCTGTCCTAAAATGTCACAGAATTGTCACAACCATGCAGCAGTATTCCGGGAACAGCTACGCGCACAAGGAGAGCGGCATGACCTCCCAGATAGTCCTCAAGTATCCTGAGCAACCCTGCTCGCCCGAAGACATGCAGGATCTTTCCTGCCCCAACCTTTTCCTCAACCGGGAAATCAACTGGCTGGACTTCAACGCCAAGGTTCTGGACGAGGCCCTCTCGCCCCAGCAGCCCCTGCTGGAACAGCTCAAATTCCTTGCCATCTTCTACAACAACCTCGACGAATTCTTCATGGTCCGCGTGGCCAACATCCTGCGCCAGTACCGCAACGGCGCCCCCAACGGCTCGGCCGACCGCATCACGCCGGCCAAGCAGCTGGCCGAGATACGCCGCCGCACCCTGCTGCTGACCTCACGCGCACAGAGCCACTGGCTCAAGAACCTGGCTCCGCAATTGCTGGAAAGGGGCGTGCGCATCGTGCGCTACACCGATCTTTCGGAAAAGCAGCGCCGCTTCCTGGACGGCTATTTCCGCAACGAGATCTATCCCGTGCTCACGCCCCAGGCCATCGACCCGGGGCATCCCTTCCCCACCATCTCCACCACCTGCCTCAATTTCATCATCCAGCTGCGCAACCGCGACAACGAATCGCGCTTCGTGCGCCTGAAGTGCCCCAACAACCTCTCGCGCTTCATCTTCATCCCGCGCAACAAGGAGGCCAAGACCTACGCCTCCCTGGGCTTCGACCCCAACGTGCGCGGTGATGACATCGTGCTGCTGGAAGACCTCATGGCCCAGTATCTGGACCTGCTCTTCCCCGGCCATACGGTGGTCAGCTCCGCCCTGTTCCGCATCACCCGCAACACCGATCTTGAGATCGAAGAGGACGAGGCCGACGACCTGCTGGAAGCCGTGCGCGACCTGGTGGAGCAGCGCCGCTTCGGCGACGTGGTGCGGCTGGAGATCGCCCACAAGGCCTCGCGCGAGCTGGTGGACTTTCTGGCCCGGCGCCTGCGCCTGCAACCCTTCCAGATCTACCGCATCAAGGGGCCCATGGGCTTTTCCGAATTCATGACCCTCTATAATGTGGACCGGCCCCAGCTCAAGACGCCCGGCATCCAGGGGCACATCTCGCGCCTGTTCCAGGAAGGCGACATGTTCGGCCACCTGCGCAAGCGGGACGTGGTGCTCTTCCATCCCTACGACAGCTTCAAGGCCGTGCTGGACTTCATCCGCCGCGCCTGCGAGGACCCCAACGTCCTGGCCATCAAACAGACCCTGTACCGTGCGGGCAACGATTCGCCCATCGTGCGCGCCCTCATCGAGGCCCGGCGCCGCGGCAAACAGGTGGTGGCCGTGGTGGAGCTCAAGGCCCGCTTCGACGAGGAGCGCAACATCACCTGGGCCGAAGAGCTGGAAAAGGAAGGCGTCAACGTGGTCTACGGCTTCATCGGCCTGAAGGTCCACGCCAAGCTCTGCCTGGTGGTGCGCCGCGAAGCCGGGCACATCACGCGCTATGTCCACATCGGCACGGGCAACTACAATGCCTCCACGGCCAAGATCTACACGGACATGGGCCTCATCACCTCCAATGAGGACATCTGCGCCGACGTCACCGACCTGTTCAACGTCATGACCGGCTATGCGGACCGCGACCTGTACCGCAAGCTGCTGGTCTCGCCCCAGGCCATGCGCGGCCCGCTCATGGAGATGATCCGCCGCGAGATCGAGCTGCACAAGCGCTACGGCAACGGCGAGATCATCTTCAAGTGCAACCAGCTGGTGGATGCGGGCATCATCCGCGCCCTGTACCGGGCCTCCATGGCCGGTGTGCGCGTGCGTTTGCAGGTGCGCGGCATCTGCTGCCTGCGCCCCGGCCTGCCGGGCATCAGCGAGAACATCACGGTCACCAGCATCGTGGGCCGCTTCCTGGAGCATTCGCGCATCTACTGGTTCCATGCCAACGGCGAAGACATCATGTACATCGGCAGCGCGGACCTCATGCCGCGCAACCTCGACCACCGCATCGAGGTCCTGACCCCCATCCTCGATCCCGAACTGCGCCGCAAGATCCGCGAGGACATCCTCGAAGTCCACCTGGCGGACAACGTCCAGACCTGGCAGCTGCAGGCCGATGCCACCTATACGCGGCTCAAGCCCTCCAGCAAGGAGGCTGCCGTCAACGCGCAGGAACGCATGATCGCCCAACATATCAGCAGGGACGATATCTGATCCCAAGGAGCTTTCATCATGGCTACCAAAAAACGCCCCGCCGGCAAGACCGGCAGCAGCACCAGCCGCAGCCGGCAGCAACGCCAGGGGCAGAGCTCTACCACCACCGCCGCCGCTCCCCGCAACGACAGCGCCGAACTTCTCCAGGCTTCCCTGCCCGGCACGGACACGCCGCAGCCCGCTCCCGAAGCCGCCGAAGCGCCTGCCGTGACGCCGGTCGTCGCGGAAGAGGCTGCCCCGGAGCAGCCGAAGGAGTGCGCGGCCGCTGCCTCCGAAGTGCAGGCAGGCTGCCCTGAAGAAACGATGAAGGAGGAAGCGGGCCCCGCCGAAGAGCCCGAACGGGCTCCGGCCGAAGCGCCCGTGACGGCGCAGGAAGCTCCGGCGCCGGACGCCGGAGCGGAGCAGGAAGCCGCCGCTCCCCAAAAGAAAGCCAGGAAAAAGGACAAGGAAGAAAAGAAGGCCAAGACGGGCAAGAAGCGCGTCAAGGTCGCCGGTCCCGAAACGGCCGATGCCGCCCACGACTGGACGCCCCTGCCCTGCGAGGCCCTGCTGGAGCACCTGCTGCCGGGCAGCCCCGAGCTGGAGGCCACCCGCCGTCACGGCCAGCATGTGGCCCATCTGGCGGAACAGCTTTTCGATCAGCTCCAGCCCCTGCACGGTCTGGACGGCCGCTGGCTCTACCGCCTGCGCATCGCCTGCTGCCTGCATGACATCGGCTTCGCTTCCGGGCGCAAGGGCCACCACAAAAAGGGCATGCGCATCGTGGAGCAGGATACCAGCCTGGCCCTGCTGCCCGAAGACCGCTCCCTGGTGGCCCAGCTCGTCCGTTATCACCGCAAGGCCTGGCCCGCCATGCGCCACCGCCGTTTCGCCGCCCTGGGCAAGAAGGACCGCGAGGCCCTGAACAAGGCCGCGGCCCTCATCCGCATGGCCGACGCCCTGGATTACCGCCACATGGAAGCCGTGCGCGACGTGGCCATCGACCTGCAGCCCGGCAAGGTGGTGCTGACCCTGAGCGGCGCCCAGGACTGCGCCCCCGAGCAGGACCGCCTGCTGGTCAAGGGCGATCTGTTCATGCACATCTTTGGCGTGGAGCTGGAGTGCGTATGTCCCATCCTGTAGTCCCGGATCAGGCGGGGCCTGACGGGGAACGCGTCATCGGCATCATCGACCTGGGCAGCAACTCGCTGCGCCTGATGCTGGTGCGCATCCTGCCCGACGGCTCGCACACGGTCCTCAACCAGGTCAAGAACATGGTGCGCCTGGGCGAAGGCGCCTTCGAGACGGGACATCTGCGTGAAGAGAGCATGGCCCGGACCATCAACGTCCTGCGCGGCATGGCCGAGATGTGCGGCGTCTACGGCGCCTCGGAGGTCATCGCCATCGCCACGGCCGCCGTGCGCGACGCGGCCAACGGCCCGGACTTCATGCGCCGGGTCAAGGAAAAGACCGGCATCGACTTCCGCGTGGTCTCCGGCCGCGAAGAGGCCCGCCTCATCTATCTGGGCGTCTCCAGTGGTCTGGCCCATACCGAGAGCCTGCGCCTGTTCATCGACATCGGCGGCGGCAGTACCGAGCTGGTGGTGGGCAATTCCGAGGAATACCGCAACCTCGATTCCCTCAAGATGGGCTGCGTGCGCCTGTCCAACCTCTTCTTCGACAAGGACTCCGGCACCATCTCCGCCAAGCGCTACGCCGCCCTGCAGAATTACATCCGCAACAATGCCCTGCGCTCGTTCCAGCGCATAGCGGACTTCGTCATCGAAGAGGCCGTGGCCAGCTCCGGTACGGCCCAGAACCTGGCCGAGATCGCCGCGGCCCTGGATGCCGAGGACGCCGCGCGCACGGGCCGGGCCCCGCAGGAGTCCCGCGACGTGCTCAGCTACGGCGGCCTGCGCCGGGCCGTCAAGGAACTCTGCGGCCGCACCCTCAAGGAACGCCGCAGCGTGCCCGGCATCAATCCCAACCGTGCCGACGTCATCGTGGCCGGCGCGGCCATCCTCCAGACCATCATGGAGGACCAGGGCTTCGACAGCGTGCGCATCAGCAACCGCAACCTGCAGAACGGCATCCTGGTGGATTACCTGTCCACCCGCATGCCCCATGCCGACGGCAGCTTCCATCCCGTACGCAAGGAGAGCGTGCTGCATCTGGCGCGGCGCTGCCGCTTCGAGGAACGCCACTCCCGCCATGTGTCGCGCCTGGCCCTGGACCTGTTCGACAGCGCCAAGGCCATGGGCCTGCACGACTCCGGCGACCTGGCCCGCGAGCTGCTGCACTATGCGGCCCTGCTGCACGACATCGGCATCTTCATCTCCTTCTCGCGCCACAACGCCCACAGCCACTACCTGATTCGCAACACCGAGCTGCTGGGCTTCACCCGCCGTGAAGTGGACATCATGGCCGCCCTGACCTACTTCCACCGCAAGCGTCCCTCCAAGAAGGTGCCGCTGTTCATGGAATTCGACCAGGAGACCCGCGAGGAGATCCGCCTGCTCTCCCTCTTCCTGCTGCTGGCCGAGCGCATGGACAAGAGCCATCGCCAGATCGTGCGCACCGTTCGCTTCGAGGCCCGCAAGGAAGGCGGCCTGCAGCTCTCGCTGCGCGCTCCCGAGGAATGCCCCATCGAGCTGGATCTGGTGCGCGGCAGCGCCAAGCTGGTGCGCAAAGTCTTCCGGCAGGAGATCCCCGTGGAGGTGGTCAGCAGCTTCCGCCGCTGATCCCGCGCATCCCGCCATATGCCATGTCAGGGGCCCCGCACGACGCGGGGCCTTTTTTTTCACAGGAGCGAACGCCAACCGTCATGGCTTTGCCATGTCCCGGGGCGCGGGCCGGTGTATCCTGCCGGGAAATCATCCCCCGGAGGTCTTGCCCATGGACGACGCCCAGCATTCCCTGCAACGCAAACTGGAACAGGAACGGCGGCACCTGGCCTGCCTGTGCGCCGGATTCGCCCTGCCCCACGGCCACGGTGACGAGGCGGACAACGCCCGCGACGAGATGGCGGAGCTGCTGGCCTGGAGCCACGCCAACCTGTGCGCGGCGCGCATCCGCGCCCTGGAGGGCCTGCTGGGCGACCTGCGGTGCAGCGGCCGCCGCCTGTGCATGGACTGCGGCGAAGAGATCCCCCTGTCCCGGCTGCTGGCCGTGCCCGGGGCCTGCCGCTGCCGTGACTGCCAGCAGCTGGCGGAAGAAGAAGGCCCGGTCTGCGACCAGCACCCGCCCTTGCTGCCGGAAGGACTGTTGCCGCTGGCCGCTCCGCTGCGCTGAGGATTGTGCCTCACGGGACAGCACCCATCCCGCCCACGGCAGGCCCCTGGGCCTGCCGTTCCTGCAACAGAACACCAACCACCGTGAATAACTCGATTTATTGTTTGCAGCTTTGTTGACGCCCCGCCAGACATTTGGGCGCGGGCGTATCGTCGCCCAAAAAATCTTAAAAAATATTTTTTACCATATCGACAGGCTCTGCCATTGTGGCGAGCCCCCCGCCCCATTGCAGCAACGTCCTGCCATGTCGTTCCTGCGGCCCTTTTCTTCGTGTTCCCCCGATCGCTCACCTTTCATGACTGCCATGGATACCGCATATGCGTCCATTCTTATTTTATTATGAAAAAAAGAGTTCTTATAATACGTTACTTATGAAAAAATGCACATACTTTTGAATATATCCCTTCAAAATAAGACGTAAATAAAATCATATCATATTATGTTGTGAATTATAGTTTTTTATTTTTTTTGCATACAAAACACAAATACCATGGTATCTTGAAAAGAACAGGAGTGTATTACGTTTTGTAAAAGTATGTAACGACACAATGAGGGGAGAACGATGGCCAGCTGTGAACGACACGAACCGTCCTTTGTCCGGAAAAGCCTTTCCGCCCTGCCCGGTATCTTTCTGCTGACAGGCGTCGCCGTTTTTTCGTGGTTCATAACGCCGCGCCTCATCGCCCTGCATCCCTTCATGAAGTCCCTCAACCTGAGCGATTTCATCGTGGCCATCATCCTGGGCATGGTCATCTGCAATACCGTCGGTGTGCACGCCGTCTTTCGGGACGGCCTGCGCTTCTCCACCACCCTGACCAAGACCGGCATCGTGGTCATGGGCTGCAAATATTCTTTCGCCGGGCTCATCAAGACCGGCTCGGAAGCCATCATCATCATTTCCGTCTTTCTGTTCACCTCCGCCATCATCCTGATGTGGCTCTCCCGCCGCCTCAGCATGTCGCCTTCACTGGGGGCCTGTCTGGCCGCCGGCCTGTCCATCTGCGGGGTCTCGGCCTGTGTGGCCATCGCCCCGGCCGTCAGGGCCAAGAATGAAGACATCGCCTACACCATCGCCGTGGTGCTCATGTTCGGCCTGCTGGCGCTCTTCATCTTCCCCTTCATCGGCCACTGGCTCGACCTCAGCCCCAACCAGTTCGGGGCCTTCGCCGGTGTGGGCATCGTCAATTCGGCCCAGGTGCTGGCCGCGGGCTTCGCCTTCAGCAATGACGCGGGCATCGTGGCCGGTGTGTACAACATCGGCCGCGTCATCTGTCTGCCCCTGGTGGTGCTGATGCTGGCCATCATGGTGGCCGCCGAGGACGCCAAGGTGCATTCCCAGCTGGCCAATACCAGCAAGATGCGCATCATCCTCGACAAGTTCCCGGTCTTCGTGCTGGGCTTCCTGGCCGTGGTCCTGCTGAACACCTTCGGCTTCATGAGCAAGGAAGAAGCCAAAATGGCCGGCAACTTCATGAACTGGTGCTTCCTGCTGGGCTTCTCCAGCATCGGCCTCACCACCCACCTCAGCGACATCAAGGCCGCGGGCCTTTCCGGTGCGCTCATCGGCTTCTGCGTGGCTTCGGTCAAGGCAGGCCTGGCCCTGCTGGTGGTCCTTTGCTTCCTGCAATGACGGACAGGCGTTGCAAAGGCCTGACGGGATGCACGCAAGAGCCCTGCGGCCCTTCCCGGCGCGTTCGATGACCGGACGGCATCCCCCCCGGACGGAAGGCAACTTCTGATGCCGCCTGACGGAAAACCACAAAAACAGAAGGGACGGCTACGACATGCCCCCGGAGGACATCATGTGGAACAAGATCTCCAAAAGCAGACAACAGGACATCATCGTCATCACCTGCGGCCTCCTGCTGATCCTGCTGGCCAAGGTGCTGGCATGATCTGCTGTCTGGCTTCCGCCGCCTGCCCCCTGCGCGACACGGCCGCCCCGCTGGCCGCCTGTGGCGGACGGGAAGGCATCCGTGCCGTCTATGATGCCGGTATCGACCTCGGCCATTACGGCGAGGTGGACCAGCTGGCGCCCGCCGGAGCCATGGCGGAGTTCACGGCCTATGTGCGCCGCCAGAGCGAGGAGGAAGCGGAAGCGGCCTTCGCGCCGCTGCGGCAGGCCGCCCGCAGCCGGGGCGTAGAAATGCGCCTGCATGTGGTCTACGGCCCCAGTGCCGTACGCGATCTGCTGCGCCGCTGGGGGGAAGAAGAGACCGTGCGGGTCTTTGGCGGGGAAGGCATGTCCCTTGCCTGACTCCCGGCTGCGAGCCGGGCCATGCCCCAAAGACCTGCCACAGGGAGCGGGAAGGAGCGGAGGTTTCCTTCCCGCTTTTCTCCTTGCGAGAAGGCCGTGACAGAGGACACGCGGCAACGGTGCAAGGGAGCGGGGCATGATTATCCGGATATGCGGCACGCGGCGTGCTGCTCCGGGGCGCAGCCCGTACGGATGAAGGCCCGTTTGGGCATCGGGAAGCCACCGGTAACGCCGGGGACAGTCCCGCGAACCGGGACAAAGACAGGACGAAGGAAAAGGCGGGGAAAGAAGGAGGAAGAGCGGGAAGGCCCGCCCGATAGAAGGCGCCCCCGGACGGCTATCCGCAGACGCGCGTCCGGCAAAAGCCCATAACGAAAAAGGCTTGCAACTTTCGCTGCAAGCCTTTGGATTCCCTGGTGCCGAGGGACAGAATTGAACTGCCGACACGGGGATTTTCAGTCCCCTGCTCTACCAACTGAGCTACCTCGGCGTGAGGTGGTGTTGTTCGTCACAACAAAAATGCTTGTACAGATTTCCCTCCGACTTGGCAAGCATTTTTTTTCGTTTTTTGCCAAAAACTTGAATTTTTTTTGTCCAGCCTCCATACTGTTCCTGTCAGGACAGGCATTCTCCCTATATTTTCAGGCTGTTGCAGGCACATCTTTTTTTGTGCGCCCTGTCCGCGCCCCTCATCCCCACAGGATACCCATGGCCTTCCGCCCTTCTCTGCCTCCCTTCATCCTGGAATCCGCGGCCCTGCGCAGTCAGAGCGCCTGGACGCTCATGGCCCAGGCCCTGCTCACGGGCCTTGTCTCCGGCGGGGTCATCGGCCTGTTCCGCTGGCTCTATACCATCATCAATGGCGCCGTCCGCGCCCATATGGCCGGGCAGGATCCCTTCGCACCGGCCACGCTGGCCCTGATGGCCGCCGGGCTGCTGCTCATGGCCCTGACGGCCGGGCTGCTCCTGCGCTACGAGCCCCTCATCGGCGGCAGCGGCATCCCGCAGGTGGAAGTCATCGCGGCCGGAAAGCTGCCGCCCATGCGCTGGGCGCGGGTGCTCTGGTGCAAGTTCGTGGCCACCCTGGCCGCGCTCAGCGCCGGTCTTTCCGTGGGGCGCGAGGGCCCCTGCATCATGATGGGCGCCACCGTGGGCGCGGGCGTGGGCTATATGTGGCACGACCGCTGCCGCGCCAACCGGCCCCGCTATCTGGTGGGCGGCGGCGTGGCGGGCATGACCGCCGCCTTCGGCGCGCCTGTGGCCGGCATGTTCTTCGCCTTCGAAGAGATGAAGACCCCGCTCACCCTGCCCATGCTGCTCTTCACCAGCCTTTCGGCCCTGTCGGCCTGGTTCATGGTGGACGTGGTGCTGGACTTCGGCCTGGTCTTCCCCTTCGCCCGGCTGCCCGGCCTGCACTGGAGCCAGTACTGGCTGCCCCTGCTGGCCGGCATGTCCTGCGGCCTGCTGGGGGCCGTGTACAATGCGGGCATGATCCGCCTGTTGCTCTGGCAGGACAGGGCCCGCTGGCTGCCCGGGCCCGTGCGTATCGTCTTCCCCTTTGTCTGCTGCGGCGTGCTGCTGCTCGTCTGGCCGGAGATCACGGGCAACATGGGCCTGACCACCCTGCAGCTGGAGCACCTGCGCCTGCCCGCCCTCGCCCTGGCCCTGCTGCTGGCGGGCAAGATCGCCTTTTCCTGCGTGAGCTTCGCCTCGGGGGTTTCCGGCGGCATCCTCATGCCCATCCTGCTGGCGGGCAGCATGGCCGGCGCCCTGCTGGCCGCGCCCCTGCGCGACGCCGGGCTGGTGGCCCCGGAACAGACGGCCACCCTGCTGGTGCTGGGCATGGCGGGCCTGTTCTCCGCCTCGGTGCGCACCCCCCTCACCGGGGCCGCTCTGGTCATGGAGATGTGCGGCGGGTTCCATCTGGCCCCGGCCGTGCTGCTGGCCGCCTTCGCCGCGGCCTTCACGGCCAACGCCTTGCATTCGACGCCTGTTTACGACAGTCTCAAGGAACGTATCCTGGACCAGCGTCGCCGGCGCCGGGCCGCCGCTTCCCCCACCGAGGAGAGATCATGACCCGCCTGTTCCCCTGCCTCGTCCTGCTGCTGTGCTGCCTTGCGGCCTGCACGTCCCGCAACGTCCCCGACAAAGCCGGATATACGCCCGTGGCCGCGCCCTGGACATGCGCCACCTATCTGGACAGCGGCGAGAACGCCCTCACGCCCGTGCTGATGCTGGACGGCTGGGCCGCCGCCCGCACACAGCAGGTGCGCCTCGGCACGGCGGGGACCGACGCCCTGCTGGATCACCTGGAAGCCTGGTGCCCCACCCATCGCGAGGAGAAACTGGCCGACGTCATCCTGGCCTGGCGCCGCCGGCACACCGACAGGGGCAGGATGCTGCCCGCCGTGAGCTGTGCGGGCTGGTACGCCCCGGCCACGCGGCCCATCACGGGCAACGAGCAGCAGCTGGCCCTTTCCCTCTGGCTGGCGGGCCATGCCCTGGGGCGGGCCGGTCTGGAGGTCCCTTTGCAGGACCAGCAGCGCCTCGACCGCATCTTCGCCCTGTTCGACAGCGGCGAGAGCCCCCTGCACCAGTACTGCCGCCGCGATCCCGATGCCCTCGTGCTCCACGGGCTCACGGCCGTGGGCCTGGAAGAGGCGGCGCGCCCCGCTGGTGCGGCAAAGGCGGACGCACCTAAAAACTACAAGTAACATTTTGATATAATTGTAAAAATAAAATAGTGCTTGCAAATATGGTTCAGGTTGCGTAAACAACTGTCCCAAATAAAATTCTACAAGGCGAGGCCGTATGACTCGTAAAGACCGTACCGAAGGCATCTACAGCCGCCGTGAAGTGCTCGACGAAAGCGAACGCCGTCAATATTGCCTGATCCAGCTCAAGGACCTGCTCTCCTACGCCTACCGCTACTCCGAAGACGTCAAAAAACGCTTCGACCGCGCGCAGTTCAACGTGGAGAAGTTCAAGACCCTGTCCGATATCAAGCACATCCCCATCCTCAAGAAAAAGGAACTCATCTTCCTGCAGTCCATGGGCCCGCGTCTGGGCGGTCTGCTGACCAAGGACATCGGGGATCTGAAGCGCATCTTCCTCTCCCCCGGACCCATCTTCGACCCCGAAGACCGTGGCGAAGACTACTGGGGCTACACCGAAGCCTTCTATTCCGTGGGCTTCCGTCCCGGTGATGCCGTGCAGAACACCTTCAACTATCAGCTGACCCCGGCCGGCCTGATGTTCGAAGAGCCCCTGCGCAACCTGGGCTGTGCGGTCATCCCCGCCGGTCCCACCGATGCCTCCACCCAGCTGGACATCATGCAAAAGCTGCGCGTCTCCGGCTATGTGGGCACGCCCAGCTTCCTCATGCACCTGGCCCAGAAGGCCGAGGAAAAGGGCCTGAACCTGCGCAAGGACCTCTTCCTCGAAGTGGCCTTCGTCACCGGTGAGCGCCTGTCCGAAAAGATGCGCTCCCAGATGGAAAAGAAGTACGACCTCATCATGCGCCAGGGCTACGGCACCGCCGACGTGGGCTGCATCGGCTACGAATGCTTCCACAAGACCGGCCTGCACATCGCCAACCGCTGCTATGTGGAGATCTGCCATCCCGACACCGGCATCCCGCTGAAGGACGGCGAAGTGGGCGAGATCGTGGTCACGGCCTTCAACAAGACCTATCCTCTGATCCGTCTTGCCACGGGCGACCTCTCCTACATAGACCGCGCCCCCTGCTCCTGCGGGCGTACCAGCCCGCGCCTGGGCAACATCGTGGGCCGCGTGGACACCACCGCCCGCATCATGGGCATGTTCGTCTACCCGCATCAGGTGGAACAGGTCATGAGCCGCTTCGAAGAAGTGAAGCGTTGGCAGATCGAAGTCACCAACCCCGGCGGCATCGACGAGATGACCCTGTTCATCGAGACCAGCGGCTTCAAGCGCGAGGAAGAACTGCTCCACCAGTTCCGCGAAAAGATCAAGCTGCGTCCCGAACTCAAGATCCTGGCGCCGGGCAGCCTGCCCCCGCAGATCCGTCCCATCGAGGACAAGCGTCACTGGGATTAACCCCGTCATGGAGGCCCGGCCCCTGCGCCGGGCCTTTTTGCCCTGTGCCGGTCGCTGCCCGGCTGTCCCGCAAGGAGGCTCGTCATGGAAATGTCGCCGCAACTGGCCCGTCTTGTGGCCTGGCTGGAAGAGATGCACGCCCGCGTCATGCAGGCCGAACAGGCGGCCCTGGCCGTCATGGGCGATATGCCCGCCTATACGGCCCGCATGCAGGAAAAAGCCCGCCTGCTGGCCTCGCTGGAAGAAGAAGGCGAGGCCTATCTCGAAGAGCTGCCCGAGCAGCTCCAGGACCAGGCCGGGCACCGTCTGCACCGTTTTTCGGCCAGCGCCCGCAACGCGCTGCGCATCGGCTCCATCTTCTACATGTCCGCCCTGCTCTATCCCGAAGACCACAAGCCCGGCCAGCCCGACGACCTGCAGGTCTTCATCCGGCGCCTGCGCGACGAGGGCGAGCACTACACCCTGCACCCGCAGGACTAGCGGACGATTTTTTCCGGGGGCAGGAGGGCTTTGGGGCTCGCGCACAAGGCCCTTTCCCCGTCCCATCCTTCCCCCAGCGCGTTTGGCCCGGAAGGACATGACCCCAGCGGCGCTCCGGCCTTTCCCTGATGCCGGTCTCCCGGTGCTGCCCCGGAGGTCTCCCCACGGAAGATTTCGGGAGGGGCGCGGCAAGGCCGCCTCCTTCCCTCTGGTGAAGGCCTCCCGGCCCAGACGGCCGGAATAGCCACACCCTGAACCGACGTAAGGAGTTACCATGAACAAACGTATCCTGGGCGGCCTGCTCTGCGCCGCCATGCTCTGCGCCGCTCCCGCCCTGGCCATGCCCGGCATGGGCGAAGGCAAGGCCCCTGTGGACAAGTTCCCCATGATGGACGCCAACAAGGACGGCAGCGTCAGCAAGGAAGAATTCAAGAAGTTCTTCCCCCAGATGCAGGACGGCGCCTTTGCCGCCATCGACAAGAACAAGGACGGCTCCATCAGCCATGAGGAATGGCAGGGCTTCAGCAAGAGCCACGCCATGGGCCGCGCCGGTCATCCCGACGCCCAGATGCCTCCCGCCGGCGAGGCCGCGCCCAAGACCATGCCGCTGGTCACGCCGCCTTCCAAGTAACCGTCGGGGGAGCGTCCCCGCGTCCCTGCCGGGCGCTCCCCCTTCCACGGCACTGCGGTGCCGCCCTTTCAATCTTTCACCCCATCCGTGTGGCGCCCCAAGGCCGCCAAAGGAAAACCATGCCCTTCTTCCCCAAGCCCCGGCGCCGACCCGCGCCCGCCGATACCGACATCAGCACCACCGACGCCGCGCCCCGTCCTTTCCGCCCGCGTCCGGCCACCGGCACGCAGCCTGCCGACCGTCCCCGCTTCCAGC